>Ga0307515_10005496_pt1 | contig 25643 bp, 22 predicted proteins | sample 17_EM_MG_FD_194513 | JGI IMG/M metagenome (GOLD analysis project Ga0307515, IMG submission 194513) | Populus trichocarpa ectomycorrhiza microbial communities from riparian zone in the Pacific Northwest, United States - 17_EM | ecosystem: Host-associated > Plants > Roots > Unclassified | place... | reverse complement strand
GCGCTTCATCGAGTTGATGTCAATGCAATGCACGATAGATTTCCTCTGCGAGTTCTTTGGAGATCCCATCCACGGTGGCGAGGTCTTCGACACTCGCGTGGCCCACGCCGCGAGCCCCCCCGAAGCGCTGTAAAAGTTTCGCACGTTTCTTCGGGCCGATGCCGGGTATGTCTTCGAGCACGCTGCCCCCGGTGCGCACACTCGCACGTTTGGCGCGCATGCCGGTGATGGCGAAGCGATGCGCCTCGTCACGGATCTGGGCCACCAGCATCAACGCGGCCGAGTCGTGGCCGAGGTAGACCTTGTCGCGGCCATCGGCAAACACCAGCTCTTCGAGACCCACCTTGCGACCCTCGCCTTTCTCCACGCCGACGATCAGCCCGAGGTCCAGTCCCAGCTCCTCGAACACCTCGCGCGCCATGCTGACCTGACCTTTGCCCCCGTCCACCAGCACCAGATCTGGCAGGCGCGCCTCGCCAGTCTGCACCGCCGCCGCGAGTTTGCTGTAGCGGCGCGTCAGCACCTGGCGCATGGCCGCGTAGTCGTCACCTCCGGTGATACCTTCGATGTTGTAGCGGCGGTACTGCGAACTCTGCATCTTGTGGCCTTCGAACACCACGCACGATGCCTGGGTTGATTCGCCCGCGGTGTGGCTGATGTCGAAACACTCGATGCGAAAGGTATCGAGGTTCTCGACCGCCAGGTCCAGCGCGTCGACCAGCGCACGCGTGCGAGCCTGCTGCGATCCTTCTTCCGACAGCAGGCGTGTGAGCTTGATGTCCGCCCCTTGGATGCACATGTCCAGCCAGGCCCGGCGCGGCTCTCGCGGTTGATGCTGCGCCGTCACCTTGATGCCGCTATGCAGCGACAACGCCTCGATCAACGACTTGTCGACCGCATGGCTCAGCACGAGAAGCGGCGGCACCGCGCTCTCGAGGTAGTGCTGGGCGATGAAGGCCTCGAGCACCTGCACTTCGGGTGAGCCACGTTCCTCGCCGTCGCCTGTGTTCAATGCTGTCGCGTCGTCCACATGCGTCGGGAAGTACGGTCGATCACCCAAATGGCGGCCGCCGCGCACCATCGCCAGGTTCACGCAGGCGCGCCCGCCCTGCACCTTCACCGCGAGGATATCGGCGTCTTTGGTGGTGACGCCGGTGTTGTCTTCCACCGACTGCTGGTGCAAGACCTTCGACAGCGCGCCGAGCTGGTTGCGAATCTCGGCCGCCTGCTCGAACTGCAGCGCGTCGGCGTGCGCCATCATCTGCGACTGCAGCGTGTCCATCACCTCCTGCTGCTCGCCAAGCAGAAAGCGTTCGGCATTGGCAACGTCACGCGCGTAGTCCTCGGCGTTGATGTACTGCACGCACGGCCCTGAGCAGCGCTTGATCTGGTACAGCAGGCACGGCCGCGTGCGGTTGTTGAAGACGGTGTCTTCGCAGGTGCGCAGCTTGAACACCTTCTGCAGCATCTGGATCGACTCCTTCACCGCCCAAGCGGTCGGATAAGGGCCGAAGTAGCGGTGCTTACGATCCACCGAACCGCGGTAGTACGCCATGCGCGGAAAGGTGTGCGACGCGATCTTCAGATACGGGTAGCTCTTGTCGTCGCGAAACAGGATGTTGTAGCGCGGGTTGAGCGTCTTGATGAGGTTGTTCTCAAGCAGCAGCGCTTCGGCTTCCGATCGCACGACCGTCGTCTCCAGCCGCACGATCTTCGTGATCATGTGGCCGATGCGCGTGCCGCCGTGGTTCTTCTGGAAGTAGCTCGACACGCGCTTCTTCAGGTCGCGCGCCTTGCCCACGTACAGCACCGCGCCCTGTGCGTCGAAATAGCGGTACACGCCCGGCAAGGCCGGCAAGGCGGCCACGTCGTTCAGCAGTTGCTCGCGCACCGGGTCCGGCGCCTCGTCGTCGGGCTCTGGGTCAGGGAAGGTTTCGCTCATCGGAGGCGAATTGTGCCGCCTCGATAATCCACGCATGCAGTGGGACTTGTTCTGTCGCGTGATCGACAACTTCGGTGACATCGGCGTCTGCTGGCGCCTCGCCGCCGACCTCGCCTCGCGCGGCGAACGGGTGCGGCTGTGGGTCGACGACCCGTCGGCACTGGCCTGGATGGCTCCCGCCGGACGGCCGGGTGTTGCAGTGCACGAATGGTCCGATTCGATGCTGCGGGCTGAACCGGGTGACGTGGTGATCGAAGCCTTCGGCTGCGAACTGCCCGCCGCATTTGCGCAGCGCATGGCTCAGGCCACGAAGGCGCCGCTGTGGATCAACCTCGAATACCTCAGCGCCGAGACCTATGTGGAACGCAGCCACCGCCTGCCTTCGCCGCAGCTCAGCGGCCCCGCCCAAGGGCTGACGAAATGGTTCTTCTACCCCGGCTTCACACCGGCCACCGGCGGACTGATCCGCGAGCCGGGGCTCGTGCGGGCGCAGCAGTCGTTCGACAGCGAGGCGTGGTTGGCGCAGCAAGCCATCGAGCGCCGGCCAGGCGAGCGCCTGGTCAGCCTGTTCAGCTATGGCAACCCGGCCCAGGCCGCCTTGCTGCGCACCTTGGCAGATGCGCCGACCTTGGTGCTGCTGACACCCGGCGTGGCCCAGCCAACGTCACTCCCTGAGGGCGTGCGCACGCAGCGCCTGCCCTATCTCAGCCAGCACCACTACGACCGCCTGCTGTGGAGTTGCGACCTCAACTTCGTGCGTGGTGAAGATTCGTTCGTGCGTGCGCAGTGGGCCGGCAAGCCCTTCGTCTGGCAAATCTATCCACAGCACGACGACGCCCATGCCGCCAAGCTGAATGCCTTTCTCGATCGATTCCCGTCGGTCGATGGCCTGCGCAGCCTGTGGGCAGGCTGGAATGGTTTGGCCGCCTTCCCCGATCGATTGCCCCTGCTCGCACCTTGGGAAAGCCAGTGCGTGGCTTGGCGTGAAGAGTTGCTGCGCCAATCCGACCTGTGCACCCAGCTGCTGGGTTTTGCGGCCGAATCACGCTAAAATCACAGGCTTTGCGCGTTCTGGTGCATCTTTCAAATGCATTTCCGGCACGCGCTCCACGCGTCACCAACTTGCCCGCCAGCGCGTGTTGTACAAAGCACATCGCAACTGCGGGCACCGCACACGGAAATCGCTATGAAGATCGCTCAAGAAATTCGCGCCGGCAATGTGATCATGCACGGCAAGGACCCGATGGTTGTCCTGCGCACCGAATACAGCCGCGGCGGCCGCAACTCGGCCACCGTGCGCATGAAGCTGAAGAGCCTGGTCGGCAATTCGGGCACCGAAGTCGTCTTCAAGGCCGACGACAAGATGGATCAGGTCATTCTCGACAAGAAGGAGTGCACCTACTCCTACTTCGCCGACCCGATGTACGCCTTCATGGACGCCGAGTACAACCAGTTCGAGGTCGAGGCCGAGAACATGGGCGACGCGATCCAGTACCTCGAAGACGCGATGCCCGTCGAAGTGGTGTTCTACGACGGCAAGGCCATCTCGGTCGAGCTGCCGACCAGCCTGGTGCGCGAAGTCACCTACACCGAGCCCGCCGTCAAGGGCGACACCTCGGGCAAGGTGCTGAAGCCGGCCAAGCTGGCCACGGGTTTCGAAGTGGCCGTGCCGCTGTTCGTCGAGACCGGCGACAAAATCGAAATCGACACGCGTACGCACGAGTACCGCAAGCGCGTGTAAGGCCTATTGGCACGACGGAAGGCGGGCCCGCTTTGCGGGCCCTTCTCTTTTGTGGGTCCCTTTTTTGTGGATCCGTTTTGTGGGCATCATGTTGGTCATGGGTTTCGACTTCGCCAGCATCACCGCCCCCTTTCGCATGCAGCCCGGCCTGCGTCGCCTCGCGGCGGGCGCGCCCCAGCTGACACCCAACCAACCCGGTGGCCGCGCTCTGCGCGAGAAGCTGGCGGTGCTCAGCGCGTATGCGCCTCAAGCACTGCTCGCCATGCCAGGTTTCGATGCAGGCCCTGCATTGCAGGCGCTCAGCGAGCAGGCTGCGATTGAGCATCCTGATGCCTGGTCGTCCGACGGCCTGGATCACGTTCATGCGCATCGACTCGGCTGGTCACTGCGAGGCAACGAACCGCAGCCTCACGGCGATGCATTGCCCGAGGTCGGCGCCACGCTGCGCGCCTTGCCGCCCGAGTGGCGCTTGCCGGCGCTGCTGAGCCTCGCCTTCGTCGAAGACTTCGCCATCATCGACGGCACCACGGCGCACATCCCGTGGATGGCGGTGTGCCTGCCCTCGGGCTGGGCGCCTGAAGAGAAAATCGGCCGCCATTTCGCGCAAGTGCATGCGCCGGTGGCCGACAACCAATTGCTGATCACCGCCGCCGATCACCTCGCCCGGCTGGTCACCGGCCACGACCGCTGGGAGCGCTTCGTGTGGACCATCACGCGCCACCCCCGCCTGCATGCCCACCCCGCGCGGCAAGACCCCGCCCCGTGGCCGGTGGATGCCAACGCCGAACAATTGGCGCAGCGCGCCTTCTTCCGCACCGAACACCAAACCTTCATCCCCTTGCCGGACCTCAAGCAAGCGGTCTTCACCATCCATGTGAACCTGCAGCCGCTCACCGAAGCGCTGCCTGATGCCGCGCATGCACAACAAGTGCATGACGCGCTCGCCAGCATGAGCCCTGCGGTGCTGGCCTATCGAGGGCTCACCGACGCGCGCGATGGTCTGCTCGCCTGGCTGGCCACGCAAGCCAAGGCATGAAGACCGCGCCCGTCGTCGCCGCTTCGCTGAGCTTCAACGACGAAGATCTGCCGTACTCCGCCACCTACCAGGACATCTATCACCCCGCGGCCGGCGCGTTCACGCAGGCCCGCCACGTCTTCCTCGCGGGCAACGGACTGCCCGAGCGCTGGCAGCAACGCGACCGCTTCGTCGTGCTCGAAACCGGCTTCGGCCTGGGCAACAACTTCCTTGCCACCTGGCAGGCCTGGCGCGCGGACACGTCTCGCTGCAAACGCCTGGTCTTCATCTCCATCGAGCAGCATCCGCTCACGGCCGGCGATCTGCGCCAAGCCCACGCGCAGTCGCCGGCGGCGGATCTGGCTTCGCAACTCGTCGCCGCCTGGCCGCCGCTCACGCACAACCTGCACTCGTTGAGCTTCGAGAACGGCCGGGTGCAATTGCTGCTCGCGCTGGGCGATGTCAAGACCTGGCTGCCCGAACTCGTGGCGCGCGTCGACGCCTTCTACCTCGACGGATTCGCCCCCGCCCGCAACCCGCAGATGTGGCAGCCGCGGTTGTTCAAGGCCTTCGCGCGACTGGCCGCGCCTGAGGCCACTCTCGCCACCTGGACGGCCGCCAGCGCCGTTCGCGGTGGGCTGCGCGCCGCAGGCTTCGACGTGCGCAAGGCGCCCGGCAGCGGTGGCAAGCGCGACATCACACTCGCTCGCTATGCACCCGCGTTTGCACCGCGCTCCGCCCCGTCGCGCGTGGCCGTCGAACCCAAGCGCCGACACGCGCTGATCGTTGGTGCCGGGCTGGCCGGTTGCGCCACCGCATGGGCACTGGCCGAGCAAGGCTGGAGCAGCACGGTGTTCGACCGGCACACCTCACTTGCGCAGGAAACCTCGGGCAACCCGGCCGGCCTGTTCCACGGCATCGTCAACGCGCAAGACGGCACGCACGCACGCTTCAACCGAGCGGCAGCGCTGCATGCGCAAGCCGAGATCGGCGACGCGGTGCATGCGCATGGCGTGACGGGCGCGGTTCAAGGCCTTCTGCGCCTCGATGAGGCCGACGCTGCGACCCTGAACGCCGTGCTCGGCCAACTGGGTTTGCCAGCCAACTACGTGCGCGCCGTCTCGCCTGCCGAAGCCTGCGCGCTGAGCGGCATCCCTCTTCACCAGTCCGCATGGTTCTACCCCGGTGGCGGCTGGGTCCAGCCGGCGGGCCTGGCGCGCGCCTGGATGGAGCGAGCCTCGCCGCTCGCGAGCTTTCGCGGCGGCGTGCAGGTCGCGCGCCTGCACCGCGCCGGTGATGCGTGGCAACTGCTGGATGCACACGGACAGGTGATCGACGAAGCCGAGACCGTGGTACTCGCCAATGCCGGCGATGCACTGCGGCTGCTCGGGCAACCGGCGTGGCCGGTAGAGGCCGTGCGCGGGCAGATCAGCATGTTCGAACACCGACACTCGCCGACGCTCATGCTGCCGCGCCTGCCGGTTGCCGGCTCGGGTTACCTGCTGCCCGAGCTGCAAGGTCTGGCGCTCTTCGGTGCGAGTTCGCAAATCGGCGACATGGATCCGGCGGTGCGCGAAGACGACCACGCAAGCAACCTGGCTCAGCTCGCCCGCCTGGTGGGTCACTCAGTCGACGTGCCAGCCTCTTCGCTGCAAGGCCGCACCGGTTGGCGCTGGGTCGCGCAGGACAAGCTGCCGCTGATCGGCGCGGTGCCCGACACGGGCAACGACAGCATCGGCCGCCCGCTCGATCAACCGCGCTTCGTTCCGCGCATCGCAGGGCTCTACATGTTCACCGCCCTGGGCTCGCGCGGCATCACCTGGTCCGCGCTCGGTGCGCGCACGCTGGCGTCGCTGATCACCGGCGCACCCTCGCCGATCGAATCGAGCTTGCTCGACGCCGTCGACCCGGCACGCTTCATCAGCCGCGCAGTTCGCCGCGAATCGTCACAAGGGTGATGCGCCCAGCCACTCGCGAATCAGCGCATACACGCGCGGGTGATTGAGCAGCGCCATGTGACCGAGGCCGGCCAGTTCCACGCGTTGCACGTCGCCCGCCAAGCTGGCGTCCGATGCGCTGGTGGTGGTCACCAGGCCATCACCAAGAACGGAGCCGACCATCGGCCCCATCATCGCGTCCGCCTCATCGGCCAGGCTACCGGCCACCAGGCGCAAGGCCAGGCCTTCGGGGCGGCGCTTCTTGCCGCGCAGCCCGTGGCGCAAGTCCTTGATGCCCTGGCTGCGCGCGTTGGCAATCGTGCCGAGCGGTTGCGTCACGTTCGACAGGCTCAGCGCCGAGGCCACGAAGTGGCCAAGTTTCTCCAGTGGCGCGCCCTGATGCGGCGAGCCGAGACAGATCACGGTATGCACATGCTGGCGCCAGGCCGCGTCGGCTTCGGCGGGCCGCTCGCAGGCTCGGCGAGCGATCAGGCCGCCCATGCTGTGGCCCACCAGCACGATCTCGCGCACCTGCGGTGCAAGTGCCGTCAATTGCGCCAGGTGTTCGCCCAACTGGCGCGCGTTGTCCTCGATCGCCAGACCCGTGTTGTAGCGAAGGTAGAGCGAGCTGACGCCAAGCTCGGCGGCGAGCTGCACACCATAGCTGCTGCCGGTGTCTTGCCACGCTGAGCCGCGCCACGCATCGGGAAAAAGCCACCAGCTCTGTTCGTCGCATGCCAAGCCATGCACGAAGACGCAGACGCGCTCGCGCAAACCGGCCAGGGCGTCGCGCGTGAGCGCCACCGTCTTGCCATCGGCATGCAAACCCATTTGCACGGCCAAGGGGCTGCCGGCCTGCGCCAGCGCATCACCGGCCGCCGCATTCAATGCGCTGCGGAATGCAAGCTCGCGGCCTTCGAGTTCGCGCGTGGGGTCGACCAGCAGGCGCTCGGCATCACCTGCCAGCGCCAGCAAGGCACTGGCGCCATGGCGGACTGCCGCGTAAACGCCGGTCGTGATGGCGTCATGCGCGCCTTGCACCAGCCGCGTCGGCACCGACAGGCCGGGCAGCATCAGCAAGGCGTCGAATGTCTTGCCGGAGATCGCGTTGTGCATCTCCTGCACGCGCGCGGTGGTGGCCTGGATGCCAGCGTTCAGCACCGGCGCGTAGGTGGCAGGCGCCGGCTGCGCTGCAGGCGATTCGGAGGGTTCGGGTTTGCGGCGCCGTGCCATGGTGGCGAGCGCCGCGCTGGCTTCCGCTCAGCTCTCGCTCGGCGGATTGGCCGAAGCGTCTTCGGCGGGCTGCGGCTCGTTGTTGTCAGAGCCCGGCTCGCCGCTGACCTTGCGGTCTGCCTTTTCTCTCAGCTTCTCTTCTTTCTTTTTCTTCTTGGCCATTTCACGCTGGCGCTTTTCGAACGAGTAATTTGGTTTGGCCATAAGCCGTCCTTCCTGTGGGTTGCTAGTACGCGATGCAACAAACCCGAGGGTACGCGCTTTTCGGCCCGCTCCGGCCGCCGCGGTTCAGAAAGTGAGCGTCTTGACGCCCAGCGATGTACCGAGCAGACACACACTGGCCTTGTTGCGCGCAAAGATGCCGACGGTTACGACGCCGGGCCACTGGTTGATCTCGCGCTCCATCGCCGCGGGGTCGGTGATGGACAGGCCGCGCACGTCGAGGATGTGGCAGCCGTTGTCGGTCACCACGCCAGCGCGCAGCTGAGCGTCACCGCCCAGATCGCGCAGGCGCCGCGCCACCTGCGCAGCCGCCATCGGGATCACCTCCACCGGCAGCGGGAATGTGCCCAGCGTTTTCACGAGTTTGGATTCGTCCGCAATGCAGATGAATCGCTCGGCCGTGTCGGCCACGATCTTCTCGCGCGTCAGCGCGGCACCGCCGCCCTTGATCATGTGGCCGCCGTGGTCAATCTCGTCGGCGCCGTCGATGTACACCGGGATGCTTGCGACCGTGTTGCTGTCGAGCACCGCGATGCCATGCGCGCGCAGCCGCTCGGTGCTCTTCTCGCTGCTCGACACCGCGCCGGCGATCGTGCCCTTGATGCCAGCCAGCGCGTCGATGAAGCAATTGACGGTGGAGCCAGTGCCGACACCCACCACGCTGCCGGGCACCACATAGGCCAGCGCTGCCTGGCCCACCAAAGCTTTGAGTTCGTCTTGAGTCATGGATCGCCTGCTGAAGTGCGTTTGAGAGAATGCGCGGATTATCCAAGAGTGTTCCTGATGCCCCTCGTTCCCTACGCCCTCACCCGCCCCTTTCTCTTCGGTCTCGACCCTGAACAAGCGCATGAGCTGACGCTCGGCGCGCTCGCACGCATTCAGCACACGCCGCTGGTCTGCGTGGTGTCGCAAACGCGTGTCGACGATCCCGTCACGTTGGCGGGCTTGAAGTTTCCGAACCGCGTCGGGTTGGCCGCGGGCCTGGACAAGAACGGCCGCTGCATCGACGGCTTCGGTGCCATGGGCTTCGGCTTCGTCGAGGTGGGCACGGTCACGCCGAAGGCCCAGCCGGGCAACCCCAAGCCGCGTATGTTCCGCCTGCCCGAAGCCAACGCGCTGATCAACCGCCTGGGGTTCAACAACGAGGGGCTCGACACCTTCATCGCCAACGTCAAGCGCAGCAACTTCCGCCAACGCGGCGGCATCCTCGGCCTGAACATCGGGAAGAACGCCGCCACGCCCATCGAGCGCGCAGTCGACGACTATCTGATCTGCCTGGACGGCGTGTACCCGCATGCCGACTACGTGACGGTCAACATCTCGTCCCCCAACACCAAGAACCTGCGCGAGCTGCAAAGCGACCAAGCCCTCGACGCCCTGCTCTCGGCCGTGCAAGAGCGCAAGCTGCAGCTCGAGCAACGGCATGGCCGCCGCGTGCCGGTGTTCGTGAAGATCGCCCCCGATCTCGATGACGCGCAGGTGCAGGTGATCGCGGCCACCATCCGCAAGAACGGCATCGACGGTGTGATCGCGACCAACACCACCATCGCTCGCGATGCGGTGAAGCATTTGCAGCATGGCGAAGAAACTGGCGGCCTCTCAGGCGCGCCGGTGTTTGCCGCAAGCAACCGCGTCATCAGCCAGTTGCGCACGGCGTTGGGCACCGGCTTTCCGATCATCGGCGTCGGCGGCGTGATGAGCGCCGCCGATGCGCAAGCCAAGGTCGCCGCCGGTGCCGACGTCGTGCAGGTCTACACCGGCTTCATCTACAAGGGCCCCGCCCTGGTGACCGAAGTTGCCGGCGCGCTCGCGAAGGCGCGTTAGTCGCCGATCGTCGTGTCCATGGCGACCACCGGCGTGCGCGGCCCGCTGCGCACGTTGAGCCACACCGACAGGGCGCCGCTCACGGCAATCACCGCCATGCCGGCCAGCGCGGTGTGGTCCGGCAGGTGTGAGAACGCGATCGCACCGAGCAACGCCGCGCAGGCGATCTGCATGTAGGTGAACGGCATCAGCACAGCCATCGGCGCGACACCCACTGCGTTGATGAAGGCCAGGTGCCCGAAGGTGCCCAACAGGCCGGCCAGCAACATCAGGCCCCATTGCCAGGCCGGCGCATTGACCATCACCGGCAACAGCGGCACCGATGAGAACGGCAACGCCACGCTGAGCAGGATGGCGCCGACCAGCCCGGTGCAGAAATGCGTTGTCAACGGCGCTTCGAGCGAGGCCATGCGCCGCGTGAGTATCTGGAACAGCGCCCCCGCGAGCGCCACCAGCATCGGGTACACCGCGGCCGCGCCGAAGACGCCGGTGCCCGGCCGCACCACCAGCAACCCGCCGCCGAAGGCCAGCAGCACCAGGGCCCAGCGCATCAGCGACACACGCTCATGCAGCAGCAGCGGCGACAGCAAAGTCACCACGACAGGGGCCAACATCACGATGGCCGTGAACTCCGCCACCGGCATCGAGCGCAGCCCGAGAAAGGCCAGCACGCTGGTGGACAGCAGCAGCGCGCCACGCAACACCTGGAAGCTGGGATGTGCAACGCGGAAGCGGGCTCGCCCGCCCCGCAGCGCAAGCCACACGCCCATCACGAGTGCCTGCACGGTGTAGCGCATCCACACCACCAGCAACAGCGGCAAGAACGCGCTGAGGTACTTCACCGTGCCGTCGAGCAGCGAAAAGCCAGCCGCCGCCAGCAAGACCAGGGCGATGCCGAGGCCGGCATGCTCAGTCGACGATGCTGAATCCCCCGGGGCGCGGCGCAACGTGTTGAACGCCGCGCCTCAGTGCAGCGGGACGCCCGTCTTCGACTGAAGCTCTTCGCGGGTCACGCCGGGCGCGATCTCGACGATCTTCAGCCCCTGCGGCGTCACGTCCATCACTGCGAGGTCGGTGATGATGCGATTGACCACGCCCACGCCGGTGAGCGGCAGCGTGCACGAGGGCAGCAGCTTCAGGTCGATGCCGCCGTCTTTCTTCTTTGCCACGTGCTCCATCAGCACCAGCACGCGGCCGACGCCGGCCACCAAGTCCATGGCGCCGCCCATGCCCTTGATCATCTTGCCGGGGATCATCCAGTTGGCGAGATCGCCCTTCTCGCTGACCTGCATCGCGCCCAGGATCGCGAGGTTGATCTTGCCGCCGCGAATCATCGCGAAGCTGTCGTGCGAGCCGAAGATCGATGAGCCGGGGATCGTGGTCACCGTCTGCTTGCCGGCATTGATGATGTCGGCGTCAACCTGGTCCTCGGTCGGGAACGGCCCGATGCCCAGCATGCCGTTCTCGCTGTGCAGCCACACCTCGATGTTGCTCGGCACGTGGTTCGCCACCAGCGTGGGCAGGCCGATGCCCAGGTTCACGTAGAAGCCGTCTTGCAGTTCGGCTGCGGCCTTGGCGGCCATTTGGTCATGTGTCCACGGCATGGTGGGACTCCTTCGGAGAGATGGATAAGCGGGTGCCTCGCGGCACCCTTCAAGGTTGAGTCAGCCTACGCACCGGCCTTTTCGGTCAGGGTCCGCTTCTCGATGCGCTTCTCGGGCGTTGCGTTCAGCACGATGCGGTGCACGTAGATGCCGGGCAGGTGGACCTCGTCCGGATCGAGGCTGCCGGTCTCGACGATTTGCTCGACTTCGGCCACCGTGATGCGGCCGGCCATCGCCGCCGCCGGGTTGAAGTTGCGCGCCGTGCGGCGAAAGATCAGGTTGCCGCTCTTGTCGGCCTTGTGCGCCTGCACCAGGCTCACGTCGGGCACCAGCGAGCGCTCCATCACGTACAGCTGGCCGTCGAACTCGCGTGTTTCCTTGCCTTCGGCCACCAGCGTGCCGACACCAGTCTTGGTGAAGAAGGCGGGGATGCCGGCGCCGCCGGCGCGCAGCTTCTCGGCAAGCGTGCCCTGCGGCGTGAATTCGAGCTCGAGTTCACCGGCCAGGTACTGGCGCTCGAACTCCTTGTTCTCGCCCACGTAGCTGGAGATCATCTTCTTGATCTGGCGCGTCTCCAGCAGCTGGCCGAGGCCGAAGCCGTCGACGCCCGCGTTGTTGGAGATGACGCTGAGGTTCTTGACCCCGCTGTCGCGCAGCGCGGCGATCAGCGCCTCGGGGATGCCACAGAGGCCGAAGCCGCCGACAGCCAGCAACTGGCCGTCCTTGACGATGCCCTTCAGCGCCTCGGCGGCACTGGCGTACACCTTGTTCATTGCTGTCTCCTGCAGGGTGGAATTGCAGCGTCGGAGCGTACTACGTAATGCTTTACGTAGTCGTTACGTAGAATTGATTACAAACATACCCGCGCACTCGACACCTGCCAATGACCCTCAGCGCCGACGACTACCGCACCGCATTCGACCTCGCCCCGGTGGGCCTGGTGCTGTCGCGCAACCGGTTGATGCTCGATTGCAACCAGCACGTGCTGGAGATGTTCGGCGCCGCGCGCGAGCAACTGCTGGGCCAGTCGTTCGAGGTGCTCTACCCCACGCACGCCGAGTTCGAACGCACCGGCCAGCGCATCGCGGCCAGCCTGAACGCGAGCGGCTGGTATGCCGACGAGCGCGTGATGAAGCGCGTGGACGGCCCGAAGCGCGGCGAATTGTTCTGGTGCCATGTGTCGGGCCGCGCGCTCGACCCCTCGCAGCCGCATGCCGCCGGCATCTGGTCGTTCGAAGACCTGTCTTCTCAGCGTCAACTCAAGACCGACCTCACGGCACGCGAGCGCGAGATCGTCGCGCTGCTGATCGACGGCCTCACCAGCAAACTGATCGGCAAGCGCCTGGGCATCAGCCCGCGCACCGTCGACGTCTACCGCGCGCGGCTGATGCGCAAGTACGGCGCGGCCACCACCCCGGACCTGGTGCACAAGCTGCTCAGCGTGTGAACGGCTGAGTTCAACCGCTCGCCTGCGCGAGGGCGGACCGTATCGCACGCGCCAGGTCTGCAAGCCGATAAGGCTTCGCCAGCAGCAACACGCCCGGGTCGAGCCGGCCATGGTGGACGATGGCGTTTTCGGTGTAGCCCGAGGTGTAGAGCACACGCAGGCTCGGCCGCAGCTTGCGCGCGGCATCGGCGAGCGCGCGCCCGTTCATGCCGCCGGGCATGACGACGTCGGTGAACAGCAGGTCGAGATCCGTGCGCTGCCCGATCATGGCCAATGCAGTCACACCGTTGTTGACGTCGATCACGCGATAACCCAGCGACCGCAATTGCTGGCAGGCGTAGCGCCGCACCATCTCGTCGTCTTCGACGACCAGGATGGTCTCCTCGCCGCCCACCGGCACCACAGGCTCGGCCGGCTTGATGGCGCCGACGGGCTGGCCCAACGCCCGCGGCAGGTACAGCTTCACCGTCGTGCCGAGGCCGAGTTCGGAATAGATGTTCACGTGCCCGGCCGACTGCTTGACGAAGCCATACACCATGGCCAGGCCCAGCCCGGTGCCCTTGCCTTTTTCCTTGGTCGTGAAGAAAGGCTGGAACACCTGCTCCAGGTGCTCGGGCGCAATGCCCTGGCCGGTGTCCGACACGGCGAGCAGCACGTACTGGCCGGGCTTCACGTCGGCGTGGGTGTCGGCATAGGCTTGGTCGAGCACGGTGTTGGCCGTCTCGATGGTGAGCCGGCCGCCGCTGCGCATGGCGTCGCGCGCATTCAGGCACAGGTTCAGCAGCGCGTTCTCGAGCTGTCCCTGGTCGACCATGCCCTGCCACAGGCCGGCCGCGCGGATGAGCTCGATCTCGATGTGCTCGCCCAGCGTGCGCCGCAGCATCGGGTCCATGCCGGCGATGAGCTGGTTCACGTCGGTCGGCGTCGGGCTCAGCGCCTGCTTGCGGGCAAAGGCCAGCAGCTGCTGCGTGAGGGAGGCACCGCGCTGCGCCGCGCTGACGATCATCTCGGCCAGCAGGCGCTGGGCCGGCTGGCCCTCGGATTGTTCGACCAGCAACTCGGCATTGCCCATCACCACGGTCAGCAGGTTGTTGAAGTCGTGGGCCACGCCGCCTGTCAGCTGGCCGATGGCCTCGAGCCGCTGCGACTGCTGCAGCCGGGTGTTGAGCTTGTTGATGTCGTCGTTCTGCCGCGCCAGCGAATCGGCGGCATGGTTCAGCAGGGCCATCAGCTCGCCCAGCTCGCCACGGGGCAAAGGCGGTGCGATGCGTGCCGTGCGGTCGCCGTCGCCCAGCTGCCGCGCCATGCGCGTGATGCGCCCGATCTGGCGGCGCAGGGCGATCTCGGAGAAGAACCACACCACCAGGAACAGCAGCGCTGCAAAACCGGCCAGCAGCGAGATGTCCTGGCTGAAGCGCCGGTTGGCGGTCGCGAGCAATGCGCTCTTGGGCGCACCGGCCAGCACCCGCATGCCGGTGTTCTGGATGAGCGCGCTGTCGGCAACGGCCCAGACGGCGGTGGTACCGGCCGCATCGACGATCTCGCTGGTGGCGCTTTGCGGGTGGGTCGACACGAACGCGTGCAAAGCCGTGCCCGCCAGCGAGGAGCCTGCCGCGCTGCCCAAGCCCCCCACCTGCGACCCAGCCAGCACCGTGCCCTTGCTGTCGACCACCAGCAGGCTCGCGCCCGGCACGGGCGGCCTCTCGGCCTCGAAGAGCTTCTGCAGGTTCAACGAGGCGAGCAGCACGAACTGCAGCTCGCCCTGGGCCGAGCGCACCGGGTAGGCGATCTGCAACACCGCCGTGCCTGTCAGGCGGCCGAACACCGGTTCGAGCAAGACCTTGTCGTGCGCCGTCAGCGCGGCCTTGAAATAAGCGCGGTCGCGCAGGTCGAGCTCGCGGCCGCTGCGCAGGGAGTCGCAGAACAGCCTTCCATCGGGTCTGATGGTCAGGATGCCGGTGTACTGCGGATACGCCTCACGCACCTCGGACAGGAATGCCGAGCACGCGGCCCGGTCGTCGGTGAAGAGGTCACGCGCCCGCGCAAGGCCGTAGTGCAGCTGGGCCGTGCCCTGGATCTTCTCGGCCACCGCCTCGGCGCGCCGCTGGGCGAACAAGGCCAGCGTGCCGGTGTCGGCCTCGATGGCGCGCTCGCGGTCGGAGAGAAATCGCGCCAGCACAAGCAGGGCCGGCAGCAGCGTGGCCAGCAAGGTGAGCAGCAGCAGCCGCGTTCGTATGCTCATTCTGGTCCCTGCACTCCCCCAGCTTGGCGGATCACGCTGCTATGCTGATTCGTTGTCGAACGATGATAAGCCGTGCCCTGGCGCGCCTGCAGGGTCGATCAAGAATTCACGGAGCGAGTGAATGCCGGGTGGCCGATTGTTGATCCTCGATGACGATGCGATGGTGGGCCAGCTCCTGCAGATGGCCGCACAGAGTGCCGGCTTCGAGGCGCAGCGTTGCGAGCGGCACGCCGCCTTCTTCGACGCGGTGCGCGACTGGCAGCCCAGCCACGTGGCGGTGGACTTGCTGATGCCCGAGATGAGCGGCGTCGAGGTACTGCGCCAACTCGCCGTGATGGGGTGCAACGCACGCATCATCGTGTCCAGCGGCGCCGGGCAGGGCGAGCTCGACGCGGCACTCGCCGAGGCGCAGGCGCTGGGGCTGCAGACGGCCGGCGTTCTGCCCAAGCCGTTCTCGCTGGCCGCCGTGCGTGCGCTGTTGAAAGCCGGCTAGACGCACTCCAGCGGCACCCTCACGACAAAGGTCGAGCCCTCGCCGGGCGTGCTGCGTGCCTCCAGCGTGCCGCGCATCGCACCGACGATCTGGCGCGAGATCGCAAGGCCCAGCCCCACGCCCTGCCCGAGGCGCTCGCCCGCGGTGCCCTGCGCGTAGGGCTCGAAGATGTGGGTCAGCTCGATCGGCGTCATGCCGGGCCCGCTGTCTGACACGGCAATCTCGAACTCGCGCTCGGCGGCCGCATCGACCTCGGTGACCCAGCGGCCGGTGACGCGCACCGACCCGTTAACCGTGAACTTCACCGCGTTGTGCAGCAGGTTCGTCACCACCTGCTGCAGGCGCGGCGCGTCGACGAGCACGGTCGCTTCGGCAGCTTCGTAGCGCGCGTCGAAGGCAAGGCCTTTCTGGTGTGCTGCCAGTTCGCCTGGTGCCACCATGCGCGTCCACAGCATCGACAGGCTTTGCGGCTCGGGCTGAAGCTGGATGGGCTTGGCCAGCGTCTGCTCGAAGACAAGCGTGGTCTCGAGCACCTCACCCAGCCCACGCATCGATTCGGCCATCGCGTCGAGCAAGCGGTTCTGGAAGACCGGGTCGTGCCGCGTCTTCACCATCTCGGCACCGCTGGCCACCGCACCGAGGGTGCCGCGCAACTCGTGCGAGAGGTAGGCCAGAAAGCGCCCGCGCGACGCCGCCGAATCTTCAGCCAGGCGGCGGCCATGCGCTTCGATCGCGCGCGCCTCGGCCATCCGGCGGTTGCTGCGCCAGAGCAGCGCCATGCCGATCAGCAGCGCCAACAGCACCGGCCCGCCCCAGCCCAGCAGCTTGCGCCACGGCAGCTCGGGCTGCACATTGACGACCATCCAGCGTTGCGCGATGGCGGTCGACTCGGTGTCGCTCACCGCATCAAGCCCCTTGCGCAGGATCTGCGTGAGCTCGGGCTGATCGCGCCGCACACCGAAATACAGCTCGCTGTCGCCGCCGCTCACCGTGCCGGTGATGCGCAGCGCACCGCCAAAGCGGCGCTCGATCAGTTCGTTAACAACCTTCACATTGCCCAGCGCCACATCGGCCACGCCATCGACCAGTGCGGTCAGCACCTGGTCCTGCCGGTCAAGCTCGACGAGCTGGATGCCAGGGTGCCGTGCCATCAGCTCGGGGATGAGGAAGTGCTGCTTCAGCAACGCGACCTTGCGGTTGCCGAACTCGCGCGGGTCGGTGAGCAGGTGGGGGTCGCCGTCGCGCATCACGATGGCCGTGGGCACACGCGAAAACGGGCCGACGAATTCGTAGTTGGCACGGCGCTCCGGCGTTCTCGCCATGCCCACGATCACGTCGAGATCGCCGGAGATTCCCTTGGCATAAATGTCGGCGAACGATCCGCCGGTTTCGCGCGCGATCTGCAGCCCGGTCTTGGCCGCCACCAGGTGCATGAAGTCGATGCCCATTCCCTGCGGCTCGGACAGGTCGCCGGTGCTGGTGATGGGCGAGAAGTTGGCGTCGAAGCCCACGCGGATGCGGCCTTGCCGCTCGACCCAGTCGCGCTCCGCCGGCGTGAGCGCTGCCGTGTCGCCGGGCAGCGCGGTCAGCGTGCCGGCCGGCAGCCAGCGCGTGGCCAGCGCCGAGCGGTCGGCCGCCGTCACCGAGTCGATGGCATGCATCAGCACGCCCCGAAGTTGCGTGGCATCGCGCCGCACGGCCGGGCCGACCGGCGTGTCACCCGGCCCCAGGCTGCGGCGAATCACAAGGTTGGCCAGCAGCAATTTTTCGACGTGGTAAACAACGATTTGCTGATAGCCCACGAACAGGTCGGCCGAACCCGAGGCCACCGCGCGCAGCGCCTGCTCGGGGCTGGCGAACAGCGTCACCTTCGCCTGCGGGAAACGCGCTGCGAGCAAGGCCGCGGCCGGCGTGCCTTCGACCGCGGCGACACGGTACTCGCCGAAGTTGTCAGTGGCCGAGATGTCGGGCAGGTCGCGCCTCGCCACCAACACCTGGTTGCCTGCGAACACTGGCAAGGTGAGCACGGCCTGGTCGCCCTGCACACGGGGCGGCAAGGCAAAGGGCACCATGTCGATCTGCCCGGCACGCAGGGCCTGCACCGCCGCTTCGTCGCTCTCGAAGCGAGTGATGTCGACCTTCATGCCGAGGCGTTCACCCCACAGGTCGATCATCTCGATGATGAAGCCGCGCGGCCGCGCCGGTGCCGGAGGCACGAAGTAGTACGGCGGGTACTCGCGCGACACGCCCAGGCGCAGCGTCGGATTCGCGGCGATCCAGGCACGCTCGGACGACGACAGCGCCAGTGTCTGTGCGGCGGCAGCCCCTACCCAAGCGAGCAGGCCACACAGCAGCAATGCGCCCAGCCAGGCCCTGGCTTTCATGCAGGTCAGGCAAACAACGGACACAGCCGATCGGGCGGCGGCATCGACTTCTCTGGGGGGAAGACGTGGCCCAAGCCGTTCATGTCGCCCCGGCGAATGGGGATGCGCACCTCGTGAACCAGGCGTTTCTCGTCGGGCATCTCCATGCGCATCGCCTTCCCTTCGTGCTGCAGCGTCCTCTAGGGCTCTCTGGGTCTTATTCTCGGCTGACGCCGAGCTCGGCGTACAACTTGTCTACCAATGCTTTCAAGTCGTGGATCTCGCGCTGCATCGTGAGCTGCTGCGACTTGATGGCGGCCAGTTCGCTGGCTGCAACGAAGTCTTCCGACTGCGCAGCCACCGGCATCGCCGAAATGTCGACCGCTCCGCACAGCAAATGCGTCCATCGCGCCTCGCGCGCGCCGGGTGCGCGCGGCAGCTTCACCACGAGCGGGCCACCCTTCTCTTCGGAGCGCGCCGCCAGTTCGTCGAGAAAGGCTTCGACCGAAGACACGTCGGCGAAGCGGTGCAGCCGGTCGGTGTTGGCTCGCAGCTCCGAGCTGGTCTGCGGGCCGCGCAGCATCAGCACCGCGAGCACGGCCACCGACTGCGACGGCAAGGCCAGCGCGCGGCCCATGTTGTGTTCGTAGCGCGTCACACGCGATCCGCTGGACTCGAAGGCCAGGTGCAAGGCCTTCAACGCATCGGCCGCCACCTGCACCTCCGCCTCGGTGGCATTCATCACCGGGTCGCGCGTGGTCTTCTGGTTGCAGCCGGAGACGAGCGAGTTGAGCGACAGCGGGTAACTGTCGGGCACGGTGTGGGCCTTCTCGATCAGCACGCCGAGGACGCGCGCTTCCAGCAAAGACAACGGTCTCATGCGCGGCCGCCCAGCGCCGGGCCGCCCCAAGCAGGGCGGCATTCCCTCGGGGGATCGGTGGCCGTACTCGGACAACGAGGGGTCGTCATGACATCAGACGCTGAACCCGTCATCTGCCTGGATGACAGCGCCATTCACGAAGTGGCTCTCGTTCGAGCACAGCAGCATCAGCACGGCATCCAGGTCCTGCGGCTGCCCAACGCGCTTGCGCGGCAGCATGCTGATGAGCTTCTGGCCTTGCTCGGTCTGCCAGTGGTGGTGGTTGATCTCGGTGTCGATGTAGCCGGGGCAGATGGCGTTGACGTTGATGCCGTACTTGCCCCACTCCAGCGCCATCGCACGCGTCATGTGAACGACTGCGGCCTTGCTCATACAGTACACGCCGATCTGGCCCAGCACCTTGAGCCCCGCCATCGAGGCGATGTTGACGATGCGCCCTCCGGTGAAGGTGCCCGGCGCCGACCCTTTGGCGCGCGCCAGCATGCGCTTGCCCACCTCTTGCGCCACGAAGAAGGCACCCTTGGTGTTGGTGTCCATCACGTAGTCGTAGTCTTCGGGCGACACGTCGGTGAGCTTCTGCGTGGTGCTCACGCCCGAGTTGTTGACCAGGATGTCGATCGTGCCCATCTCGGTCTCGGCGTGTGCCACCGCGGCCTTGATGCTGTCGTGGTCGGTCACGTCCAGCGTGACCACGTGGGCGTCGCCACCCGAGGCTTCGATCTCGGCACGCAGAGCCTTCAAGCGTTCGACGCGCCGGCCGGCCAGCACCACGGCAGCGCCCGCGGCCGCCAGCGTCTTGGCGAACTGCGTCCCCAGCCCGCTGGAGGCGCCGGTGACGAGCGCCACGCGGCCGGACAGATCAATGGTGTAGGCCATGTACTTCTCCTCAAGGGTTCGATGTTGCGATGAAGATAGCACGCGCAGTTTGCGCAGCGCGCCTCTTCTTCATCAGCGAGCCAGAGAAAAAGAACGATCGTTCTTTTAAGCCCTTGCGCCACTTAGAATGCGCGGCAAATGTTCATCGAAGGAGACTGCATGACCCCCGCCGAAATTCTTGCTCAGTACGGCCCGCGCGAGGCCATGGAATATGACGTCGTGGTGGTCGGCGGCGGCCCGGCGGGCCTGGCCACGGCGATCCGGCTGAAGCAGCTCGGAGCCGCACAAGGCAAGGAAGTCTCCGTCGTCGTGCTGGAAAAAGGCTCCGAACCCGGCGCCCACACACTGAGCGGCGCGGTGATGGACCCGAAGGCCCTGACGGAACTGCTGCCCAACTGGAAAGCCGACGGCGCACCACTGATGCAGCCTGTCACCGACGACAAGCTGCTGTGGCTCACGCAAGGCGGGGCGTTCGACACGCCCAAGTTCCTGATCCCGAACAACTTCCACAATGAAGGCAACTACATCGTCGGCCTGGGCAACGTGGTGCGCTGGCTCGGCCAGCAGGCCGAAGCACTCGGCGTCGAGATCTTCCCGGGCTTCGCCGCGGCCGAGCTGCTCTACAACGACGACGGCTCGGTCAAGGGCATCGCCACCGGCAACCTCGGTGTCGGCAAGGACAGCCAGCCCGGCGACAACTTCCAGCTCGGCATGGAACTGCACGGCAAGTACACCGTTTTTGCCGAAGGCGCACGCGGCCACCTGGGCCGTCAGCTCATCGCCAAGTACCAGCTCGACCAGGGCAAGGACCCGCAGGCCTATGCCCTGGGCGTGAAGGAGCTGTGGGAGATCGACCCGGCGAAACACAAGGCCGGCCTCGTGATCCACACCGCCGGCTGGCCGATGAAGAACGACACCTACGGTGGTGGCTTCATGTACCACCTCGAAGACAACAAGGTGACGCTCGGCCTCGTGACCGGCCTGAACTACAGCAACCCGTATCTCAGCCCGTTCGAAGAAATGCAACGCTGGAAGACGCACCCGCGCATCAAGGCTTTTCTCGAGGGCGGCAAGCGCATCAGCTACGGTGCGCGCGCCATCACCACCGGCGGCATCATGAGCCTGCCGAAGACGGTGTTCCCCGGTGGCGCACTCGTCGGCTGCGATGCCGGCTACCTGAACGGCGCGCGCATCAAGGGCAGCCACGCGGCCATCAAGAGCGGCATGCTGTGCGCTGACGCGGCGTTCGCGGCGCTGCAAGCGGGTCGACAGCACGACGAACTGGCCGAATACCCGGTGGCCTTCGATAAGAGCTGGCTGCGCGCGGAACTCGAAGGTTCGCGCAACTTCAAAAGCTGGTTCAAGTTCGGCAACCTCTTCGGCGGCCTGATGGTCGGCATCGAACACTGGCTGCTGCCCCGCCTGGGCTTCAAGGCGCCGCCCTGGTCCTTGCACCGCGACAAGCCGGACCACCTGTACCTCAAGCCCGCCGCCGAGTGCGAGCAGATCACCTACCCCAAGCCCGACGGCAAGATCACCTTCGACCGCCTGGGCAGCGTGTTTGTCAGCAACACCAACCACGAAGAACACCAGCCGGCCCACCTGACGCTGAAGGACAACAGCGTGCCGGTGGCGATCAACCTGGCGAAGTACGCGGGGCCGGAGGCGCGCTACTGCCCGGCGGGTGTGTATGAGTTCGTGAAGAACGCGGACAACACGGATCGCTTGCAGATCAATGCGCAGAACTGTGTGCATTGCAAGACCTGCGACATCAAGGACCCGATGCAAAACATCGTGTGGGTCACGCCGGAAGGCGGCGGCGGGCCGAATTACTCAGGCATGTGAGCCCGAACGAGCACTGACAGCAAGCGCAGCGAAGCGTGACAGCGCAACGCCCCGAGGAACCGGCTTTGCCGGGCCTCAGGGGTGGCGCCCCTTGGGGGCTGAGCCCGGACACAAGCAGTCCAGTGGACAGCTTGTGCCTGGCGAAGAACTGGGCCTCCTGGCCCAGTGCGGCCTGCAAGGCGACAGCGAAGCGACTGGGGGGGCGCTACACTCCACCCGGCCAGGAGAGAGCTTCCACGTGAAGCCGCCGAAGGCGCAGGGCCTCACAGAAATGTGAAGCTCGAACGCTCAGGCAAAAGGACTGGCAAGCGCCTCGGAAACGAGGCGTTCCTCGCTGGAGAGAGGCCCACCTTGAGTGGGTCCACCGAAGGGGCAAGCGTGTGTCGTGATCCGGCCCCGCCAATCTCTCAGGTAGAGCGGACAGAGAGGGCATTGCAAGTATTCATCGCCTCGGTGATGAATACTTGCTCCCACAAATGCCCTCGGAGAAAAGCATGTCCGCTACCGAACCCCTGCTCAAGACCCCGCTGCACGCACTCCACCTCGAACTCGGCGCCAAGATGGTCGCCTTTGCCGGCTACGAGATGCCGGTCAGTTACCCCAGCGGCATCATCGCGGAGCACAAGCACTGCCGGGAATCGGCCGCGCTGTTCGACGTCTCCCACATGGGCCAGCTGCGCCTGGTCGGTGACGACGCGGCCAAGGCGCTCGAGTCGCTGGTGCCGGTCGACGTGGTCGATCTGGCCGTCGGCAAGCAGCGCTACGCACTGCTCACCAATGCCAGCGGCGGCCTCCTCGACGACCTGATGATCACGCGGCGCCAGAACGATCTCTTCGTGATCGTCAACGCAGCCTGCAAGGACGCCGACATCCGGCACCTCGTCACCCACATCGGGCACCGCTGCAGCGTGCAGCCGCTTCCCGATCGCGCGCTGCTCGCGCTTCAGGGGCCGAAGGCCGTCAAAGCTCTTGGCGCCTTGAATGCCGACATCGCCAAGCTCACCTTCATGACCGGCATAAACGCCGCCATCGCAGGCGCCGACTGCTTCGTCACCCGCTCGGGCTACACCGGCGAAGACGGTTTCGAGATCTCGGTCCCGGCCGAGCAGGCCGAAGCCCTGGCCCGTGCCCTGCTCGGCCGGCCTGAGGTGAAGCCTGCGGGCCTGGGCGCGCGCGACACCTTGCGCCTGGAAGCCGGCCTGTGCCTTTACGGCCACGACATCAACCAGGCCACCACCCCCGTCGAAGCCGGCCTCACCTGGGCCATCCAGAAGGTGCGTCGCCCGGGCGGCGCGCGTGCCGGCGGCTACCCCGGTGCGAACACCATCGAGTCGCAGCTCTCCCACGGCGCCAGCAACAAGCGCGTGGGCCTGCTCGGGCTTGAGCGCGTGCCGGTGCGCGAAGGCGCGAGCATCGTCGACGCCAAGGGCCACAAGCTCGGCCATGTGACCAGCGGCACGCTGTCACCCACCGTCAACCAACCCATCGCCATGGCCTACCTGGCCAACAACCACGCACTGCCGCACCACGAGGTGTATGCCGAAGTGCGCGGCAAACGCCAACCCATGCGCGTGACCCCCATGCCTTTCGCGCCGCACCGCTACTTCCGCGGCTGACCTCATCCCCGAACACCCGACAACCCAGGAGCCCCTTATGACGACCATGTACACCCCCGATCACGAGTGGATCAACATCGAAGACCACGAAGCCGCCACCGTGGGCATCACGCTGCATGCACAAGACGCGCTGGGTGACGTGGTGTTTGTCGATCTGCCCGAGGTCGGCCGCACGTTCAAGAAAGGCGAAGTCGCCGGCGTGGTGGAGTCGGTGAAGGCCGCCGCCGATCTGTACATGCCGGTCAGCGGCGAGATCGTCGAGGTGAACGAAGCCTTGCGCGCCGACCCGTCGCTCGCCAACAGCGACCCGCTCGGCAACGGCTGGTTCTTCAAGGTGCGCGTGGCCGACATGGCCGAGTTCGACCAACTGATGGACGGGCCCGCCTACGACCAACTCGTCAAAAACCTCTGAGCCTTTCTTTCCGCTGGAACCGTCATGCTGATGCACGCCCACAAGTCTCTCGGCGAACTCGAGAACCCGTCTGAATTCGTGGCGCGCCACATCGGCATTGCAGCCACCGACGAGACGCAGATGCTGTCGGTCATCGGCTCGGCATCGCGCCGCGCGCTGATCGAGTCCATCGTGCCGCGCACCATTGCACGGCCGGTGCCGATGGCACTGCCCGCCCCGCTGACCGAGGCGCACGCACTGGCCGAGCTGAAAGCCATCGCCGCGAAGAACAAGGTGCTCAAGAGCTTCATCGGCCAGGGCTACCACGGCACGCACACGCCGGGCGTCATCTTGCGCAACATCCTCGAGAACCCGGCCTGGTACACCGCGTACACGCCCTACCAGGCCGAGATTTCGCAGGGCCGCATGGAGGCGCTGATCAACTTCCAGACCATGGTGTGCGACCTCACCGGCCTGGCCATTGCCGGCTCGTCGATGCTGGACGAAGCCACCGCCGCCGCCGAGGCCATGACGCTCGCGATGCGCGTGGGCAAGAGCAAGTCGACCACCTTCTTCGTTGCCGACGACGTGCTGCCGCAAACGCTCGAGGTCGTGCAGACGCGGGCTCGTCCGCTCGGCATCACCGTCGTCACCGGCCCGGCCGACGGGGCCGCCGAAGCTCAAGCCTTCGCTGCGCTGTTCCAGTACCCCGGCGTGAACGGCGTGGTGCGCAACCTGAAGCCGACGATCGCTGCGGTGCACGCGGCTGGTGGCCTCGCCATCGTCGCTGCCGACCTGCTGGCGCTGACGCTGCTCACCTCCCCCAGCGAGATGGGCGCCGACATCGCCGTGGGCAACACGCAGCGTTTCGGCATGCCCATGGGCAATGGCGGCCCGCACGCCGCCTACATGGCCACCAAGGACGAGTTCAAGCGCTCCATGCCCGGCCGCCTGGTCGGCGTGAGCGTCGACGTGCACGGCAACCCCGCCTATCGCCTCGCGCTGCAGACGCGCGAGCAGCACATCCGCCGAGAGAAGGCCACCTCCAACATCTGCACGGCGCAGGTGCTGCCCGCGGTGATCGCCAGCATGTACGCCGTGTACCACGGCCCCCAAGGGCTCAAGCGCATTGCGCGTCGCGTGGCGAGCTACACCGCCGTGCTGGCTGCGGGGCTGGAAGAGATCGGCGCACCGCTCGCCAAGGGCGGACGATTCGACACGCTGGAGGTGAGCACCGGTGACAAGACCGAGCAGGTGCTGCTCGCGGCAAGCGAGGCCGGTTTCAACTTGCGCCGTGCATCAGCCGGCTCGGTCGGCATCACGCTCGACGAGACCAGCACGCGCGACGACATCCGCGCGCTGTGGGAGCTGTTCGGCAAGGCCGCCTCGTCGTTCGAGAAGTACGAGAAAGGCATCGCGCCGCTCATTCCCGAAGAGATGCAGCGCAACAGCGCCTTCCTCACGCACCCGGTGTTCAACACCCACCACTCCGAGACCGAGATGCTGCGCTACATCCGCAGCCTGTCGGACAAAGACCTGGCGCTCGACCGCAGCATGATCCCGCTCGGCTCGTGCACGATGAAGCTCAACGCCACCAGCGAGATGATCCCCATCACCTGGAACGAGTTCGCCAACGTGCACCCCTTCGCGCCAAGTGAGCAGTTGAAGGGCTACGACGAGCTCGACCAGCAGCTGCGCGACTGGCTGTGCCAGGCCACCGGCTATGCCGGCATCAGCCTGCAGCCCAATGCCGGCTCGCAAGGCGAATACGCCGGCCTGCTGGTCATCAAGGCGTACCACGAGGCGCGCGGTGAAGGGCATCGCAACATCTGCCTGATCCCCGAGTCGGCCCACGGAACCAACCCGGCCAGCGCGCAGATGGCTGGCCTGCAGGTGGTAGTGACGAAGTGCGATGCCGATGGCAACGTCGATCTCACCGACCTGAAGGCCAAATGTGAAAAACACAGCGCGC
>Ga0307515_10005495_pt1 | contig 25644 bp, 20 predicted proteins | sample 17_EM_MG_FD_194513 | JGI IMG/M metagenome (GOLD analysis project Ga0307515, IMG submission 194513) | Populus trichocarpa ectomycorrhiza microbial communities from riparian zone in the Pacific Northwest, United States - 17_EM | ecosystem: Host-associated > Plants > Roots > Unclassified | place... | reverse complement strand
GGCGTGATTCAGTTCGATGTCACCGACTCTCTGCAGCTCAAATCCATCACCGGCTACCGCACTTACGACGGCAATATCTCGCACGATCCGGACCAGTCCCCGATGTCGATCCAAGTTGCGAACTCAATCGTGGGGAGCAATCAGTTCACACAGGAACTGCGACTCAGTGGCCGATCATTCGCGAACCGCCTCGACTGGACCGCGGGCGTGTTCTATTTCGATGTGGACAACACGTTGCGCGGACCGATCATCATCGATCTCTTCGGCGCGGACGCAAATCCGAACGACGCCCTCGCAGCCCCGGTGCCTCCGCTGCGGTTCATGCAGAACGACAGGATCGAATCGACCAGCCAGTCGGCCTATCTGCATACGATCTATGCGCTCACGGATCGATGGAATGTATTTGCCGGCTATCGCTACACCGATGAGGAGAAGTCGTATGCCTTCGATCATTCGGGACCGGTCGCAAACCTGGTGGGCAGCGGGTACTTCTCTGTGCCGATACCGTCGAAGGTGTCCTACACCCGAGGCGACTGGCGTCTCGGCATGGACTTCGACATTACAAATGACGTGATGGTGTATGGGCAGGCTTCGACCGGTTACCGTTCCGGCGGAGTAAATCCCCGCCCTTTTAGTCCGACGCAGCTCACGACTTTTGGTCCGGAGCAGGCGACTGCTTATGAGATCGGCGCGAAATCCAGTTGGGTGGAAGGTCGGGTGCGCGCTAACGTCGCGGTGTTCTATACCGACTACAAAGATCGCATCGTCAATCAGCAAATTCAGGACAGCGCCGGAATTCCGTTCACCGGTCCAATCAACATCGGCACAGCCACCGTTCAGGGCGCCGAGCTCGAGATCGACGCGGTGCCGATCGAACATCTGACCCTCAGCGCCACATATGGACTGATCGATGTCGAGCTCAATGCGCAGGCCGGCTCCCCGGCCGGCTTCATCGATCCCGCCGGCACTATCCCGGAGGGCTCGATCTCCGCGGGTGTGCCCGAGAACACGGCGAGCGTCGGCATTCAATACGAATGGGTGGTCGGCAGCGCCGGCAGCTTCACGCCGAGGCTGGATTGGTCGCGGCAGTCCCGCACGTACTACGACAATCCGAATACGCTGCTTGCCTCGCAAGAAGGCTATTCGCTGCTCAATGCACGGCTGACGTGGAGAGCGCCCGATGATGATTGGTCGGTTGCATTGGGCATAACCAATCTCACGGACGAGGAGTACTACGTCAACAAATTCACGCTGCTGCCTTTCGGACTGGGAACCCTCGAAGGTCAGCCGGCGCGGCCGCGCGAGTGGGCCGTCACGGTACGCCGCAGTTTCAACTAAGCAATCATGAAGAACGTCCAAGGCAAGGTGGCCTTTATCACCGGCGGCGCGAGCGGCATGGGGCTCGGCATGGCACGTGTGTTCGTGCATGCCGGCCTGAGTGTCGTGATCGCGGACATTCGCCGCGATCATCTTGAGCAGGCGCTGACGCATTTCAAGGGTGCTGAACGCAGCGTGCACGCAATCGAGCTCGACGTGGCGGACCGCGCGGCCGTGTTGCGGGCAGCGGATGAGACTGAGAGGATGTTCGGCAAAGTTCACGTCCTCTGCAACAACGCGGCCGTCGGCATTCTTGGACCCGCTACCGACGCCACGTTCGATGATTGGGACTGGGGGCTGAGCGTCAACATTGGGGGAGTGGTGAACGGTGTGCAGATCTTCCTGCCGCGCATCCGTGCGCACGGCGAAGGCGGGCACATCGTCACGACTGCGTCTATGGGCGGGATCTTCGCAGCCGGCACCGCCGCGATCTACAACACGTCGAAGTACGCTGTGGTTGGTTACATGGAGGCTTTGCGATCCGAGCTGGAGCCGCTCGGCATCGGTGTCTCGGCGTTCTGTCCTGGGCTTGTGAATACGAACATTCATGAGGTCGAGCAGCTGCGCCCCGCGAAGTTCAGTGATACGACCTCACGAGACGCGGCGCTGGCGCGGGCGGGCATCATGAAAGAGAAAGTCTTGCCTGCGGGCATGGACCCGATGGAGGTCGGTGAGCGGGTACTGCGCGGCATCCTCAACAACGATCTGTACATCCTGACCCACCCCGAGTACGAGCAAGGCATACGGGACCGGTTCGAAGCGATTCTGGCGTCCATTCCCGTCGAACAGGAACAGCCGCCTGCCGCGCGCGTTGCCGCTGAAGCGATCGTGTTGCGCAATCCGATCTTCGCCGCGGAGCGCGATCGGAAACGGAGTGAGAGGTGATGCCATGAAAGACGTGCGCGGTAAAGTTGCGTTCATCACGGGCGGCGGGAGTGGTGTCGGTCTGGGCATGGCGAAGGTGTTCACCGCTGCGGGGATGAGAGTGGTCATCGCCGACGTGCGCCAAGACCATCTCGATGCCGCGGCGCGCGAGCTGACGGGTCGTGAAATTCATGCGATTAAGCTCGACGTCAGCGATCGCGCGGCGCTGGAGCAGGCGGCCGTCGAAAGCGAGCGCGTGTTCGGCAAGGTGCACATCGTTTGCAATAACGCCGGCATCAATCTGTTCAACGATATCGCCGAGGCGAAATATTCCGACTGGGACTGGGTGCTGGGCGTGAATCTCGGCGGCGTGATCAACGGCGTGCAGACGTTCGTGCCGCGAATCAAGGCACACGGTGAGGGTGGGCACATCGTCAACACCGCTTCCATGGCCGCGTTTCTCGCTGGGCCTGGCGCGGGCATCTATACCTGTTCGAAGTTCGCCGTGCGCGGGCTGACCGAAGCGCTGCGCTACAGCCTCGCGCCTCACGGAATCGGCGTGTCGGTGCTCTGCCCGGGACTTGTGAAAAGCGCGATCCACGAGAGCGAGCGGATTCGGCCGCAGAATCTGCAGGGGAGTACGACGAGTCCGGAATTTCTCGCGCGCCTGGCGGAGCTTCACGAGGTCGGCATGCCGCCGGAAGAAGTCGCCACCAAAGTGTTGCGCGGCATTCAGCGTAACGACTTGTACATCTTTTCTCATTCTGAGTTCAAAGACGAGCTGCGCGAGAGCTTCGAAGGCATCCTCGCGGCACTGCCCGACGACCCGGTGGATCCGCGGCGATTGCAGTTCGAGCAAACTCGCCGGCAACGAAACCGTGAGGCGGCGCAACTCGCGGATCGTAACGGATGATGCCAGCGCAGCCCTGGCCGAGCCCGCGACAGGCTTGGTACGCGGTCGGAATCTTCGCCACCGCGCTCATGGTGAACTTCCTCGACCGCGGCATTCTCACGCTGCTGGTGGAGCCCATCAAACGCGATCTGAGTTTGACCGACACGCAGATTAGTCTCCTGATGGGATTCGCGTTCGTCTGTTTCTATGTGTTCGTGGGGCTGCCGATCGCGCGGCTCGTCGACTCGCGCAGTCGCCGATTGATCATCGGCATTGGGATCGCCACATGGAGTGCGATGACGGCACTGTGCGGCCTCGCGCAGAATTTTTGGCAGCTATTCGTATTTCGCGTGGGCGTAGGCGTCGGTGAGGCCTGCAATGGACCGGCGACGTACTCGATGATGGCCGACTTGTTTCCGCGCGAGAAGCTTGCCCGTGCGATCGCGGTGCTCAACTTTGGTTTCGTCGGCGGTACGGGCACCGCGCTCATCATCGGCGGCACGGTCATCCACCTCATAGCGAATACTCCCGAAGTGACCCTGCCACTCGTGGGTACGCTGCGCTCCTGGCAAGTGACTTTCTTCATCGTCGGCCTGCCTGGCCTGCTCGTCGCAGCGCTCATGGCGACTGTGCGGGAGCCCGTGCGCCGCGGGCGTATCAAGCAAAGTGCCGATGGAGCGGACCGCAAAATACTTTCGATCCGTGAAGTGCTGCAGTACCTCAACGCCGAGCGCCGTGCATACGGCCCTATGTTCCTCGGCCTTGCGCTGAAATCGGTGCTGGCCTTCGGCGGTGCGATGTGGGTGCCTACGTTCTTCATGCGCACCTATGGATGGTCAGCCACTGAGATTGGTCTGACCCAGGGCACGCTGTTGCTCGTGATTTCGCCGTTCGGACTCGTGGCGGGCAGCCTGCTGTCGGAATGGCTCTCGCGCCGTGGATATGACGATGCGCACCTGCGGGTCGTGCTGCTATCGTCGGTCGTTCTCGTCCCCGGCTCAATTATCTTTCCCCTCATGCCCAATGCGTATCTCGCCCTTGCGGTCATGGCGGTGAACAATTTCGTGGCGATGCTCGTGCCGGCGCCGCAGAACGCGGCGCTGCAGATCATTACGCCGAATGAAATGCGCGGGCAGGTCACGGCGCTGTTCCTGTTCATCTTCAACGTCGTGGGGTTCGGCATGGGACCGACATTGGTCGCCGTATTCACGGACTTTGTCTTTGGCGATGAGTCGCAGCTGCGCTATGCGATGGTCACCGCGTCCGCCATTGTCGGCCCGCTCGCGGCGCTCGTGATCTGGATGGGTCTGAGGCCCTATGGGAAGAGCGTCGCGCGCGCCCGCGCGTGGAGTTGAAATCGCCCGCGTCCCGCGCTCGGAGTCCAAAGCGCAAGCGAAATTCCTCGGCGCTCGCGCTGTGGATGAATTCTCGAACTACAGTTTGAACACACGCTCGGCGTTGGACTGAAAGAACTTCTTCTTGTCAGCCGCCGCCATGTTCATGGCATCGAGTGCTACCACTTCCTCGGCGGGACACTGATAGGGATAGTCCATCGCATACAACACACGGTCGACACCGATCACGTCCTGTGTGAAGCGGATCGCGGGCTCCCACGCCATCCCGGAATTCGTGATGTAGAAATTTTCGCGCAGGTAGTGGGAAACCTTACCCTTCTTCAAGGGCTTCATGCATTCGTACCGACCCGCGCGAACGCCGGCCTGATGCATGAAATCCAAACGATAGAGCCAAAAGGGTAACGCCTCACCCATGTGACCCATGATGATCTCAAGTCGCGGGAAGCGATCGAGCATGCCGCTCGTGATCAGGCGCAGCGCATGCAGGCCGGTCTCCACTCCGAAACCGAAGATGGCGCCATCGAGGCCCGCCTCCAGCATCGGCCCGATCATGTTCCGTGGCGGGGTGTTCGGATGCAGATAGATCGGCACACCAAGCGCTTCAGCCGCTTCCAGCAGCGGTGAGAACTTCGGGTTGTCGAGATATTCGCCCTGAGTGTGAGAGTTGATGATGACCGCTCGCATACCGAGCTTTGTCACGGCACGCTCGATCTCGCGCGCGGCGTGTTGCGGATCCTGTGGCGCGCAGGCGGCCATGCCGGTAAAGCGGTCGGGATATTTGCGGCAGGCTTCGGCAAGCCGGTCGTTGGCGAGCACGGACAGCGCAACCGCCTGGTCCTTGGCTAGTATCTGTGTACCGGGGGCGGTGAGCGCGATGATCTGCCGATCGATGCCGCGTGCATCCATGTCCGCGATGCGCAGGGCGCCGAGATCCTGCAGGCGGTCGAAGATGAAGCGCGGCCGCGGCTCTTGGCTTTGGATGTAGAAGCCCATGAGACTCTTGAAGCCCGGATCGGCATCCGGCTCATCGAGCACTTCGCGATACAGGGCGATCAGCTCAGGAGGCGCAAAAGCTTCCTCCGTCGCGATCCGCAAATACCCGCTCGCGCCGCCGGTCGTAAGCTCGTTCATACCCTGGCCCTTGAGGATCGGATGAAGTGTCTGCCGTCCTGCGGCCGATCAGGGTCGGTATCCGGCAGGAGACGCGATGATGATTGCATACGCGTACCGCCTTCCAATTGCGCTCAGCATTGATTCGGCTTTCCGTCTGAGTCGAGCCGCAACGCCGCACTGGCTGCTAGATAGCCCATGATCATCATCAGATGGAGAGAACGATGGCGGAGGCACGAATCGAGGCTTTGCAGAAACAGTTCGAGGCGCTTGCGCATCGGGTCGGGGAGCTCGAGGACGTGCACGCGATCCGTCGCCTGCACCACGCGTATGGCTACTTCATCGACAAGTGCCTGTACGACGAAACGGTCGACCTCTTTGCCGAGGACTCTGAGGTGCGCTTCATGGGCGGCATCTTTCGCGGCAAGGCCGGCGCACATCGATTGTACTGTGATCGCTTCCGGAAGAACTTCACGGCTGGCCACAACGGTCCTGTCTACGGCTTTCTGCTCGATCATCCGCAGATGCAGGATATCGTCGATGTCGCCCCAGATCGCAGCACCGCTCAGGGCCGATTCCGCTGCATGATGCAGGCCGGTCGGCACGAGAAGGCGTTCGATCAGACGCGCCAGTGGTGGGAAGGGGGGTTGTACGAGAACAGGTACGTCAAACAGGAAGGGGTCTGGAAGATCAAAGTGCTCAACTATCGACCCGTCTGGCATGCAACGTTCGAAGCGGGCTGGGCGCACACGCCGCCGAACTTCGTGCCGTTCTTCAGCGAGGTTTGGCCGAAGGATCCTGTGGGACCGGATGAGTTGATCAAGCCGACGCCGGTTCTTTGGCCCGACACCGATGTGCTGCCATTTCACTACGTGCACCCGGTGACCGGTCGTCCCGTCGAAATTCCAGCTCCCGCGCGGCAGCCGTGAGCCGCGCGTTTCCCGAGACTCAGGATTTCGCCGGCTTCAATCGGCCCTCGCGCATCGAAGCCGACATCCATGATCTGGTGGTCGTAGGCGAGCTGCCTGCCGAGATTCATGGCTCGTGGTACCAGACGGTGCCCGATCCTCAATATGCGCCGAAGCTGGGCGACGACACGTTTCTCAGCGGCGATGGCATGGTGCGCCTGTTCCGCTTCGAGAACGGCTGCGTCGATTTCAGCCAGCGCTACGTGCGCACGGAGCGCTGGAAAAACGAGCGAGCGGCGCGCCGCTCGCTGTATGGCCGCTATCGTAATCCTTATACCGATGATCCCGGTGTTCAAGGCAAGGGACGCGGCGCGGCGAACACCACACCCCTATGGCACGGCGCCCGGTTGCTCGCGCTCAAGGAAGACAGTCGCGGCTGGCAAATCGATCCGCACACGCTGGAGACCATCGGGGAGTGGGACTACGAAGGGAAACTCCGCAGCCAGACGATGTCGGCGCACACGCGTCGTGACATCGAGACCGGCGAGCTTTACTTTTTCGGTTACGAAGCGGGCGGACTTGCAACCCGCGATATCGCATTCTGCGTTGCGGATCGCGAAGGGCGCTTGCTACGTGAGGAGTGGTTCGAAGCGCCGTATTGCTCGATGATGCACGATTTCGCGGTGACGAAAGAGCACGTCATCTTCCCCGTATTTCCGACGACCGCCGATCTCAATCGGCTCAAGGCCGGGGGACCTCACTGGATCTTCGAGCCCGACAAGGATGCTTTCATCGGCATCATGCCGCGCGACGGACACGTGACGGACATGCGCTGGTTCCGCCGCCCCGGCGGCTCCGCCTATCACTTCATGAACGCCTATACTGAGGGGAGCCGTGTGCATCTGGACTTCGGGCTGGCGAACATGAATCCATTTCCTTTTATCCGCGCCGCTTCGGGCATTCATGTTGAACCGCGAGATATCCGGAGCAACTATGTGCGCTGGACATTCGACTTGTCGAAGCCGGGAGAGCGGTTCGAAGAAAACATCATCGGACCTCCTGGCGACATGCCACGTATCGCTGAGCGGCATCACATGGTGGACTATGACGTCGGCTACTATCAGCGCTTCGATCCGCAAGTGGGGCCGCCGCTCATCGCAGGGCCTGTCGGTGCGGGCTTCAACACCATTACGCGCATCGAAGTGAAGAGCGGCAGGGTGCGCAATCTTGCGATGGACAAACGCTCCACAGTGCAGGAGCACGTCCACATCGCTTCGCGAGACTCGGGGCACGAGGGCTATCTGGCCTTCATCGTGGATCGGCACGATGAGAATGAATCGGAAATGTTCATCGTCGAAGCCGCGCATCTCGAACGAGGTCCGATCGCACGAATCAAAGTGCCGTTCCGCCTGCGCGTCGGTGTGCATGGTGCTTGGGTACCAGCGGAGGAATTGGCTTGAGCTACGAGACGAGGCTGCAGCTTTTCATCGACGGCGAGTGGCTCTCCGGCGGCGGGCGTGTGACGCAGCCGGTGATCAATCCGGCAACTGAAGAGGTCATCGGCGCATTGCCCCATGCATCGGTGGCGGATCTTGATCGAGCACTCGCCGCGGCGGAGCGCGGCTCAGCGCTCTGGCGCGCAACCGCTCCGCATGAACGGGCGAAGATTCTGAAGCGCGGCGCCGATCTGCTGCGCGAGCGCCAAATCGACATCGCGCGCAACGCGACGATCGAAGCGGGCAAGCCGATCGCAGAGACGCGCATCGAAGTTGGAGTCGCGGCGGACACACTCGAGTGGTATGCCGAAGAGGGTCGGCGCGCCTACGGACGTGTGCTGCCACAGCGTTCCCCTGGAGTGCGACTGACCGTGATCAAAGAGCCGATCGGTCCGGTCGCGGCATTCGCGCCCTGGAATTTCCTGATCGGCAATCCGGCGCGCAAGCTGGGCGCCGCGCTGGGAGCCGGTTGTTCGGTCGTCCTGAAACCCGCTGAAGAGACTCCCGCGTCAGGGCTTGCAGTCGCGCGTGCACTGGTCGATGCGGGGCTGCCCAGCGGTGTGCTGGCTATCGTCTTTGGTATTCCGGGCGAGGTGTCTTCACATCTGCTCGCATCGCCCGTGATCCGCAAGGTCTCGTTCACCGGCTCGACGCAGGTCGGCAAGCACCTCGTGAAGCTCGCGGCCGAAGGCATGAAGCGCACGACCATGGAGCTCGGCGGCCACGCACCCGTGATCGTGTTTGATGATATCGATGTCGAGCACGTGCTCGATCTTTCAGTGGCGGCTAAGTACCGCAATGCCGGTCAAGTGTGCATATCGCCCACTCGTTACTACGTTCACGAACGCATCTACGACAGGTTCGTCACCGGCTTCGCAAAGCGCGCTGCTGCTTTGCCCGTCGGCGATGGGCTCATCGAGACCAATCGTATGGGGCCGTTGATCCACGAGCGACGCTTGACTGCAATCGCGGCGCTCATCGATGACGCGCGCGAGCATGGCGCCACTCTCCAGGCCGGTGGTATGCGATTGAACCGTCCTGGCTATTTCTGGGCGCCCACTGTGCTGTCCGATGTGCCCGACCGTGCGCGGATCATGAACGAGGAGCCGTTCGGGCCGATCGCCATCATGAATCCATTTTCGTCTTATGAGAGTGTCATCCAGCAGGCCAATCGATTGCCCTATGGACTGGCCGCATTCGCGTTCACGAGCTCTTCAAGAAACGTGAATTTGCTTGGCGAACAACTCGAGGCCGGCATGGTCGGCATTAACAGTTATCTGGTCTCCGTTCCGGAGTCGCCCTTCGGCGGAATGAAACAAAGCGGCCACGGCAGCGAGATGGGCGCGGAGGGGCTCGACGCCTGTCTAGTCACGAAATTCATCAGTGAGGCTTGATGAGGTGAAATTCTTCCGGAGTGCCTGCTTACGCTCGCGTGGCTAATGTCTTATGACGATATTCGCGCGGTGTCGCGCCGTACCGTGTACGGAAGACCCGGCCGAAATGAGTCGGGCTGTTGAAACCATAATCGAATGCGATCGCTGTAACAGTGCGGCCGCGTTGCGAGGGATCCGCGAGAGCGTGCGAGCACTGCTCCAGACGTCTACGCAGAATGTATTTGGCGATTGTTTCTTCGTCGTCGGAGAAAAGATGGTGCAGATAACGAGTGGTGATTCGGCAGGCCTGCGCGACCTGGAGCGGAGTGAGATCAGGATCGCCGAGATGCGCCTCGATGTAGTTGATGATGCGGATCCGATGCGCTGTCGCGAGTGAGGAGCGCTCACCTTGATGCTGCACGGCCACCGCATAGGCACTGGCCACGAGATCGAGAATTGCGTGCGTGACACGCGGCGCCACGTCCGGCTGCAGATCGGAGCGACATTGTATCCAGAAATCTCGCATGAAATTAGAGACCAAACTATTGAGCCCGGCGCACGCGGACATGGGAATAGCGACAACGCTTTCCGCGCAGGCCAGATGGCGCCGCATCTGAGCCACTGGGATGCCAAGTACGAACATGCGGTTCGGGCCATTGAATGCGATTTCGTAGGGGCGCGAATTGTCGGCAAGCGTGAAGTCGCCGGGCTGCAAGCAGGCTTCGCGGCCGTCTTGCCGCGTGGCGCTCTCACCATCGAGTTGCATGTGCAGGAAAAACATTGTCTGGCGCGTGCGTGTCACGTGGCTGCGCGAATGACGGACGAGCTGGGCGTCTGAATAAACCTCGGCGAGTAGAAAGTTTTCAACAGCGGCGCGGGTCAGCCAGCCGCTGAAGTTGTGCGGATCATCAAGCTCACAGGTGAGTGGGGAGAAACTGTTGCTGGCCAGATCGTTCCAGAATTCCAGCTTGCGGCGCGGCTCGACTCCGGCCGTGGAAAAGGTCTCTGCCTGAGCCATATCGATGCCTCCGAGATTCAGCGTGAGAACTGATCACCGGCGCCCCCTGAGCACCGCCCCAAAGGGGGCAAATTGGTTATATGCTAGAACTTCATACGCCGCAAGCCGCACGAGCGGCGCACGAGGAACGTGTGAGTAATGAAGTACTGCAAATGCGCAAGCCCACGGACGACGGGGCTCGCGGGTCGACGCGGACTGGCAAAGTGCGGCGACGATTAAACAAAGGCGCCCACAACGGTTCGCACCGCGGTCGCCAGGAGATCGACTTGGGACCGCTGGTCGGCTATCTCGGCTATGCGCTGCGTCGGGCGCAGCTCACCGCCTACGCAGACTTCATCGCAACCCTTGAGGAAGTCGCGCTCAGCCCCGGCGAATTCGGCGTGCTGACCATTGTCAATCAGAACCCGGGAGTGCGGCCCGTCGACGTATGCAACGCGCTTGGCATTCTGAAGTCCAACTTTGTTGCGGTGTTAGCGACGCTCGAACGGCGCGGCCTGGTCGCACGCCGCGGCTCGCAGAATGATCGGCGCACCTGTGCGTTGAACCTGACTGCCACGGGCACGACTTTGCTCCAGCGCGGTCGCACGCTGCAGGTGGAGCACGAGGAGCGCATGGTCGAAAAACTCGGAACTCGCGGCCGCACGCAGCTGCTCCAACTCCTCAACAAGCTCGCGGACTCTTTTTGAAGGCACATGCCCGCCACCTAGCGCGGCAAGATCGAACTATGATTTCGCCCACGAGCGACTCGCGTTTCCGTGTCGGTTGAGTCCCCAGCGGATCTTTTTCGTTAGATACGTGTTGAGCCGGAGGAGGGTGGGCCCGACCAAGGAGCAGGAATCCATGTTGAAGCTCTATCACTGGGAACCCAATGCCAATTCCGGCAAGCCCATGCTCGCTCTCGCCGAGAAGGGCGTCGAATACGAAAGCCACTATCTCGATCTGCTGCAGTTCGACCAACACAAGCCCGATTATCTTCGAGTGAATCCTGACGGCACCATTCCCGCGATGGTGCACGACGGGCGCGTGCTCACGGAATCGACACCGATCATGGAATACATCGATGAGACGTTCGATGGACCCGCGCTGCGGCCGACGGATCCGGTTGAGCGCTGGCGTATGCGCTGGTGGATGCGTTTCTTCGACTCTTACTTCGCGCCGTCGCTGAGCATGATCGGCTGGAGTGTCTTCATCGGTCCCGCCGCGCGGCAGCGCGACCCGAAAGAGCTCGAGTCCGCCATCGCGCGAATTCCGCTGGAAGCGCGTCGGGTCGCCTGGCGCAAAGCGATCTTCAATGAGTTCAGTCCAGAGGAGTTGGCGGAGTCGAAGCGCCGTGTTTGGTTCGCGACGGACGTGCTCGAGCGGCATCTGCTGGAGCACGAATGGATCGCGGGTCAGACGTACTCGCTGGGTGACATCAATGGTTTTAATTTAGGTTACGCGCTGCCGCTGTCCCAGCCGGAACACTGCAACGACTTGCGTACACCGCGCATCATGAGCTGGTTGCGCAGGATTTACGCGCGCCCGGCCGCGAAGCAGACCTGGGCAATGGGTCGCACTCAAATGGTCTCCCGCGTGAAATTTCTCGAGACCGCGCCTTCCGGCCGCGAGCACTGAGGGCGATTCGCTATGCTCGAGCTCTATCACTGGGAACCCAACGTTCATTTCCTCAAACCGCTGATCGCGCTGGCGGAGAAGCAGGTCGAATTCGTTAGCCGCTGGTTCGATCCGCTGCAGTTCGAGCAGTTTGGAGCCGGGTTTCCGCACAGCACAGAGTCCGACCTGAACCTCGAAGGCGTAGGGCCGGTGCTCGTGCACGACCGCGACATCATCTCAAGCTCGTTCTTCATGCTCGAGTACATCTCGGAGGCGCTGCCTGGCCCGGCACTGCTGCCAGAGGATTCTCAGATACGCTATCAGGCGCGAGCGTGGAGCCAGGTTCTGGGAGCGTCTCTTGGACCGGTGTTGAGCACTCTGGGTTGTGCCTGCCATTTGGCTCCGCTTCTGCGCAAGCGGGATTCCTTGCAACTTCAGGCGGAGATGGCGCGCATCGAGCCGCGCGAGCGGCGTGCGCTTTGGCAGGCTGTAGTCGATGGCAGCCATTCGGAGAGCGATCTCGAAAACTTGCGCCGGCGACTGAGCCCGTCCGTAAAGCGGGTCGAGGATGCGCTGAAGCGATCAGCATGGCTCGCGGGCGCCGCCTATTCCATCGCGGATATCGATGCGTTCGCCATGCTCGACCCGCTGTCGGAGCTCGCGCCCGAAGTCGTGAACGAGCGCGCGACGCCTCGGGTCAACGAGTTTCTCCACCGAATGCGCGATCGCGCAGCGGTGCGGGAAGCATTGGGCAGAAGCAGATCGGGCTCGCCACACACGGCTTTTGTTCCGGGTGCGGAAGGCTCGCGCTGGGGGTGAGCTGGATGGTGCACAGGTTCAGCGATCGGCCAGCATGATCGATTGAGCCGAGCCCGTGTAGCGGATGCGCTGGGATGATTTTGCCGGCGCATCGCCGCCGCCATCGGTTTCGTTAACTACCACCACATCGAAGAATCGCGTCGGCTGCATGCCGGGAAATTTGCCGTTGCGCTTTGAGAAAGTGAGCGCTTGGGTCGCGTCGTTCCATTTGATTTCTACGGTGGCCCGTTCGCCGAGCTCATAGCCGAGCCCATCGCCGGCATCATCGTAGAAAATGAATTGGCCGTCCGCGCCGCGATAGACGCGCAGTTCGATCGGTGCGTTGGGTTGTTCTTCCGCATACTGCACGACAGGTCCCATCGGTAAGATCGCACCGGCGCGCACGAACAAGGGCAAAGACTGAATGGGCGCGGATGCGGCAATCGTGCTGCCACCGGTGATGCGCTTGCCGGTCCAGAAGTCATACCAGTCGTTCCCTTGCGGCAAATACACGGTGCGAACGGTTGCGCGCGGTCGCGTGACGGGAGCCACCATCACCGCGGGACCGAACATGAACTGATCCGGTATGTCGAGCGCGGCGCTATCTTGTGCGTAGTCCATTACCAATGGCCGCATCATCGTTGATCCGTTATTCGTGACATCCCACGAGACGGAGTAAATGTAAGGCAGCAACCGGTATCGCAGCTTGTTGTAGCGGATGAGTATGTCCTGAGCTTCCGGATCGAAGCGCCAGATTTCTTTCGGCGCGGACGTGCCGTGCACGCGAAACATCGGTGTAAACGCGCCGTACTGAAACCAGCGGACGAATAATTCGCGATAGTCTGGGTCTTGGGGGTCCCGGCCGAAGAAGCCGCCGATGTCCGTGTTCCAATACGGAATGCCGGACGACACGAAATTCAACCCGGCAGGAATTTGACGCCGGAACGTCTCCCAGTCGCTATCGATATCGCCGGACCAACTGATCGCGCTGTTGCGCTGCTGCCCGGCCCATGCGGAGCGTGTGAGGATCAAAGGCCGCTTCGATGGAAAGTCGCGGCGATGGCCTTGGTATACACCCGTTGTATGCATCAAAGGATACGCGTTGTAGACGAGCGCGCCGGGACCTGCAGCGGTATCGACATCCCGCATTTCCCCCCAGTGTCCACCGAGCTCCGCTTCGCTCGCATCCAGCCACCAGCCGTCGAAACCCAATTTACCTAGGCGCTCGCTGATCGCACGCCAGTAGACATTTCGACCCTCGCCGTACGGGTCGTACCAACGACCTTCGCCCTCCGGATAAACGTTTTTATAAGTTTTGGGAAAGAGCGCATTGGCCTCGTTCAACGCAGTCAGCGTGTCGGCGCCCAGGTCAAAGCGCGGCCACACGGACACGATCGCATGCACATTCATCGCATGCAGGGTCTTCAACATCCCTTCAGGATCCGCAAACCGTGCGGGATCCATGCGGTGGCTGCCCCACTTGCCGGGGGGCCAGTACTGCCAGTCCTGCACGATCGCATCGATGGGCACTTGCATGGCGCGATGGCGCCGAGCGATCTCGAGTAGCTCGTCCTGAGACTGATAACGTTCGCGCGATTGCCAGAACCCCCAAGCCCAGCGCGGTAACAGCGGAGCGGTGCCGGTCAATTGTCGGTAGCCGCGGATCACCGCGTCACTGTTTGCGCCGGCAATGAAGTAATAGTCAATCGCGCGAGCGGCTTCGGAGGAAAAGCTCAAGCCCTCTTCATGAGGTGCGCCTAAGCTGACATCGCTGACGGATGCATTGTCCCAAAGCAGTCCCCAGCCGCCACTCGACAGCAGCATCGGCAATGCAATCTGCTTGTTCGCTTGTTGAAGATGGACGTGGCTGCCGGAGAGATTGAACTGGCCGGACTGCTGCTGGCCGAGGCCGTAAAACCGCTTGCCGGACGGCATCTTGAAGCTTTGTCTGACCTGTAGCAGCTCTTTATCGCGTGGTGACGGCGCGAAGCCGCTCGCGTGCTCGCTCTCTTCCAGAAGCTTTGTGCCGTCGAGCTGCTCGAAACGAATGTGTCCGTCCATTCGCGAGATGACGAGCCGCAGACGCGGGAGCGACATCGTGATGATGCCGGCTTGTGTCTGGTCTAAGTCGAATTGGACTTTGGCCCGAGATGCATTGACGATCAGACTTGGAGGCAGTGGCTTCGCGCCCGGCGGTATTCGGCCGACTCGCACGATTGATTCGCCCCACGGCTGGATCGATGTGGAGCCGCATGCACTGGTCAGCTCGATGGAGCCGGCGGTGACCCCAGTGCCCGTGATGGCCGATAAGCATTGAGCGACGGGTTGCTGCGCAGCGCCGACACCGCATGCAGCCATCATGAGCAGAAGGACACTGAAGTTTCGAAGCACGGTGGGCTCGCGTTTGAGGAAGGGGCGCAATCATTTTGCCCGATTTCCGTCGTGGGGCCCGCAGTCCGCCGACGTCATTCCCGTGGCAAGGCCTTTCCGCATCGTATTCGTTGCACGCGCCGCGCAGACGAAAGTCGCCGCACGCAGCGTCAGGAATAGAGTCTTAGCGGTCTTTATCCGGCGAATTTGCGGACGTTGGATTTCCGCCAGGTGACGTCTTTTGCGAAAGCGAGTGCCGCACAACAGGGCGCTCTGCCTGCACACTTTTAGAACAACTTCGCATGCGGCGAATGTCGAAGCGCAGCGTCGTTCTTTGGGCTCAAACAGTCCGCCACGGACGGCGGCGAGAATTTCGCCGGGCGGTTCGACTAGTCAGAACAATTACTTGGCGGCCACCCGGTATGTTCTCGACCGTCCCAAATATCGATGCCCGTCGGTATGCGACAAATTGTATGTATTGCTCTATCAATGGGCATGAAAAACGCGGCTTGCACCAAATCTCGTGTGTATTGTGATACCGAAATTTGTATGCATATTCTCCCGCGCAGGGAAGCGCCGTTAAGACTTCCCAAGCGTCAGTAGATAGGGAGAGTCAGGTGTCAATTAATCCAAGGATGTTCCGGAGTTGTCTCATCATCGCCATGGCATTGGGCAGCACCAATGGCTTCGCTCAAAGCTCCGACGGTTCGATATACGGCTTGGCCGATCCGGGTTCGAAAATCATCATCAAGAACGAAGAATCGGGTCTCACACGTGAATACACGGTAGGCGAAGACGGTAAGTTCAATTGTAATGCTCTGCCAACCGGCACTTACACAGTCAGCAAGGCGGGGATGGGCGGGAAGCCTGTTTCCCAAACGGCGCGCGTCAATGCAGGCGTGGGAACGGCCGTTACGTTTGTAGAGCTTGAGGAAGTGGTGGTGCTCGGAACCGCTATAACACCGATCGATACTTCCACATCGCATGTGTCGACTACCTACTCAGCGTCGCAACTGAGAGAGCTGCCGATCAATCAGAACATCATCGACGTGGCGATGCTGGCGCCAGGCATCAGCCGCGGCGCCTCCGCCGTCGACAGCTCACCGAAGCAGCCGTATAACCAGCTCGCCTCATTTGGCGGCGCCTCGATCGCCGAGAATCAGTACTACGTGAACGGCTTCAACGTCACGAATCTGTTCCGGAACATCGAGTACTCCCAAGTTCCTTTTTATGCCATCGATTCGGAGCAGTTGCTCACCGGCGGTTATGGTCCGGAGTTTGGCTTGTCGACCGGCGGTGTGATCAATCTCACGACCATGAGAGGCACGAATACGTGGAAAACCGGCGGCGCGGTGAACTGGAGCCCGGATTCGCTGCGCGCAACGATGGGGCGGCGCACTTATGCCTCCGACGGAGATGCGTACCGTGAGTACGGCAGCAATTCGGATTCCTTGACGAGATACGATCTTTGGGCCGGCGGCCCCATCATTCAGGACAAGCTGTTTGTCTACGGAATCGTCGAAGTCTCTAAAGGCAACATCACGTCCTATCCGAACTCTTACGAGGCGGAACGGAACATCTGGGATGAACAAACTCAGAAACCTTTCGGGCTGCTCAAGATGGATTGGAACATCAACGACCGAAATATCATCGAGCTCACGGGCATCAAGAATGAGGTGAAATACACGACACCCCAATATCTTCGCGCCGAAGATGCCCAAGGCTTTGCACAGAAGGGCGCTTATGCCGGCACGGATATCAATAAGCGCGGCGGCTGGATCGGCACCGGCAAATACACCGGGTACTTCACGGATCAGCTCACTTTCGCCGCACAGTATGGGCAGCTCAACAGCAAACGCTCCGAGCGCCAGTACGCGGCTGACGGATCGTTGATTTCGTACAACGGCATGATCGGTGATTACAATCAGCCGGGTTGTCCTTACGTTGTCTATGCTGCGAGCTGGCAAACCGCACACAAAACATCGGCGCAGCCCACCTGCTACATCACATCGCAAGTCGATGCCAGTACCGGCGAGGATACCCGCAAAGCCGGCCGTCTCGACTTTGACTACAAAGTGCCGGCCCAATTGCTGGGCGCGCATACTTTGAAAGCGGGTTACAGCTGGGACAAGTGGAACTCTTTCTACGGCGCTTCGTACTCGGGCGGCACTTACTACACGTATTACACGACTGCCGCTCTGGGAGAATACGTTCGCGTGCGGCATTTCCAGACGGGCGCGGACGCGGGCGTGGAAGGCAAAGCTTACTACTTCAAAGACGACTGGCAGTTATCCAATAACCTGCTCGCTCAGATCGGCGTCCGCAACGATTCGTTCTCGAATCTCAACGGCGACGGTGAGAAGTATCTGAAGCAGGACAACATCTGGCAGCCGCGCATCGGCATCGCGTGGGATCCGAGCGGTAATTCCACCAAGAAGCTGTATGGCAGCTTCGGCATCTATTCATTGCCGGTGACGGCAGGAATCTCCATTCGTGGCGCCAGTGCCTCCCTGTATACCACTCAGCTCTTCCGGTATACCGCCATCGATCCCGCCACCGGCGCGGCGACACTCGGACCGGCGCTAGGTCCGCAGACTTTCCTGAATGGCGAGGACGGCCATGTGCCCGCGGCCGGTACGTTTACGGCGACCAATCTCGATCCGACGAAGCAGGAAGAATTCATCGTCGGCTATCAGCAGGATCTGTTCGGGCGCTGGCGAGGTGGGGTACGCGCCACGTATCGCAACTTGCAGAAGACGATCGATGACTTTTGCGACGCGCGACCCTTTGATAGGTGGGCGGCACGCACCGGGTTCGAAGGCGGCACGGGCAACATCGATAACCTGATTCCCTGTTTTGTGATCAATCCCGGTTACGGCGCCGATCTCAGCTACGACCTGGACGGCGACGGCAGTCTCGACAATGTGCAGCTGACGCCGCAAGACATCGGTTTGCCCAAAGCAAAACGCCGCTACATTTCGCTCGATGTCACGCTGGAGAAGGCGTGGAGCAACAGCTGGTATGCGCAGTTCTCATACACCTGGGGCCACAACTATGGTAACGCCGAGGGTCTCGCCGATTCGGACAACGCGCAGCTCGATATCGGCACCACTCTCGCCTTCGACTATCCAGAGTTGGTGGTGGGATCGTATGGGAATCTTCCCAATGATCATCGCAACACTTTCAAAGCGCTCGGCGCCTACCGGCCGTTTGCGGATTGGATGATCAGCGGAAATGTATTTCTTCAGTCCGGCAAGCCGAAGAATTGCATTGGCCTGAACAATGACGACTACGGCGGCTATGGCGCCGCGTACTTTTTCTGCAACGATACCGTGGTTCCGCGCGGCAGCCTCGGTACCACGGATACGCTCTTTCAGCTGGATATGGGAGTCACTTACTCTCCCAGCTTTCTGCAGGGGTTCAGTGCGATGGCTTCGGTGTACAACGTGCTCAACCGACACGGCGTCTCGAACATCGATGAGTACAACACGGATTCTCAGGGATCTGCACTGAGCTCCTATGGGGCGCCTTACACGTTCCAGACTCCTCGCTTCGTTCAGCTGACGGCCCGATATGACTTTGGACTCAAGAGATAAAGGATAAGACCCCTAACAGAATGCTCTTTGAAGCTGATGCGCTACGCCGCAGTAGGTGGTCCGAACCATGTGGCTAGCGCGTCGGCGAGCCCCAGCTGAGCCAGGTCTCTCACCCACGCCACATATCCGTCGGGCCGAATCAACACGGCGGTGGGCGCAGTGACAGGTCCGAGTGCCGGAAGCTCCCACATACCCGCGTACTTGGCGTCCACCAGCTGAACACGATCTGCCCATGGAGTGATGTCGAAGCTATCGGGCTCATCGAGGTTGAGCAGTACCGGCCGGGCAGCGTGCAGCAGGCTGAAGACTCGCAGCGGGCCGTCGGCGGTAACCAGGTCGAGATCGGGCATGCGGCGCCCGAGAAGCGGGTGGCGCTTGTCGAGGTCGGAGTGCACGAGGTCGTAATGAATGCCGAGACCGGACATCTCCGCGGCGAGTCGTCTGCGCGGCTCGTCCATGCTAAGTAGCTCGGCAATGGTGTCGCGCAGAGCCTTCGTGCGTTCGTCTGGTTGGCGAAGCGCGACTGACGCCATGGTGTGGCGCAAGGCGCGGGCCCCGACCGGATGGCGCTCGGCATGGTAGGTATCCAGGAGGCTTTCCGGGGCGGTCCGGTTGACCACCTGGGCGAGCTTCCATCCGAGATTCACCGCATCCTGTACACCGATGTTGAGGCCCTGCCCCCCGTCCGGTGCATGCACGTGGGCGGCGTCGCCGGCCAGCAAGACCCGTCTGTCGCGGTAGCTCGCGGCCTGCCGGGTCGTATCGGTGAATCTGGAGATCCAGGTGGGACTGTGGATGCCGTAATCCGTCCCGCATACGGCGATGAGCGCCTCGCTCAGATCTCGCAGAGTGGGTTCGGTCGTGGGTCCAACGTGCTCTTCGGTCACCATGACCCTTATCGGCCCCGTATCCTTGTAGACCACCTGGCCGTCGCGGATCTCGTACTCCACCCTGCCGAAGGCATGGATGCCAAAGGCATCGCGGTGGATGCCCAATTTCGGCTCGTCGGTCATCTCGACCTCGGCGATGAGATTGCTGGTTGTCGGATCCCATCCGGGGAACTCGATGCCGGCCGCTTTGCGGATCAGACTGCGTCCGCCGTCGCAGCCGACGAGATATTCCGAGCGCAACGATGGGCCGTCGGACAGCTGGACGTCGACGCCGTGCGGCCGCTTCGCGCCTGCGCCGTCCTGTGTGAAGCCTGTGACTTCACGCCCGCGATAGAACTTGACCCCCAGTTCGTCGACCCAGCCGGCGAGAATGCGCTCGATGTGGTTCTGCCACAGCCCGAGTCCGTAGGGGTGCCGAGTGGGAAAGTCGCTGATGTCCAACCGGGTCCCGGCGAACCCCGCGACCTGAGCCACCTGTCCCTCCGCGAGGAACCGATCGGCGATTCCGCGCTGATCGAGAAGCTCGATGGTGCGTGAGTGCAAACCGCCTGCACGTGAGCCGGCGAGATCCTGGTTTGCACGCCGCTCGACAATCGCGACGTCGATCCCCGCCAACGCCAACTCGCCCGCCAACATCAGCCCTGTCGGACCGGCTCCGGCGATTACCACCGCATGCTCGGTCATCGCCCCACCCCCCTCGGCACCAGCGGCACGCCGACACGGGCCAGCAGCTTCGCCCAGTCCGGCGGCGCGCACATCCGCACCTCCGCGCTGAGAGTCCGCAACCGCACCGCGAGTCTCGCCATCGGTTTGATGTCCCCGCATGACTCAAACGTCGAGAACAACACACTCATTTCGTGACTCCCACATCCGCCGGTTCTGGCATCGGTCGGCGATGCTGCAGCACGACCCGGGTCTGGCCGCAAGATCCCCGGTGCGCTATATTCTGAAGCGGGGAGGAGAGCGGTACTTTCCTCGAAGCGTCCGCACGATCGAAGAATCGACCGACCCGCAGCGGCTCGATCCCAGCCCACGCCGCCTGCCTACCGAAGATCACGGCGCTGAAGAACTACAAGCTTGATGAGCTTTCAGTCGAGAGACTCATGAGTTTTCTTCTGGCGCTGGATAAGAATGTCGAGATTCCCATTACATCGCGCCGCGCTGTCGTGCCGCGTTTGCTCCGTTAAACATTTCTTAAACGCGACTCGAGAGAATGGCTGGGATCGCATCGTCCCGCCTGACGGGATCCTCGTCGTCCTAACGCCATTCAAGGTACCCAGAGATGTCGCACGTAGTAGCACTTGTCGATCTTTTCGCGCTCGTACGTCGATCCATTCGGCGACCCGCTGTCCCATCCAGTATGGGGTCACGCGTGAAAGTAGCTCTCAGGGTACTGGCTGTGCTCCTGAGCCCCGTGTCGGCTTGGGCGCAAGAGCAGCCCGCGACGCCGCACAGCGAATCTCAATGGGGCGTGGGGCTCGGCGCTGGAATGATCAGTAAGCCATACACAGACGTCGATGACGAAACGATCGGGTTGCCCATTCTGCTCTACGAAAACCGTTGGGTCAGCATTGCCGGGCCCGGCATCGACCTCAAGTTTCCGTCCAAGAGCTCGCTCTCTTTTCGGCTGCGGGCGCGCTATGAGCCCGGCGTGGGCTATGAAGCCGACGACTCTGGCGCACTATTCGGCATGGAGGAGCGAAAGGCGGGAGTTTGGCTGGGTGGAGCGGCACTGTGGCATATCGAGATTGGCGACGTTTGGGCTGAATGGCTGACCGATGCGTCAGGCTACAGCGAAGGACAGCGAGCGACGGTAGGTCTGCAGCGTCGTTTCCCCTTGCGACGCTTCTCGGCCACGCCGCGTATCGAGGCCATGTGGTTAGATCGCAAGAACGTGAACTACTATTACGGAGTGTCTGCGCAGGAAGCTCTGGCCAGCCGCCCTTCGTACGATGCAGGCAGCACAATCAATACACGGGTGGGCCTTCGTGTTGACTATCGGCCCGCTGCGCGCCATGCGCTGTTCCTTGATCTCAGCGCAACACGCTTCGGTTCCGAAATCGAGGACAGCCCGATTGTTGACCGATCCACTTCGTCAGCAGTGTTTCTGGGATACGTCCATATGTTCAGGGTCGACAAGCCCGATTGATTATTCCATGCGAAGGAGGCCGCTTGAACCTCTTGCTCGTCGAGGATGACGCCATGCTTGCCGAGGCGATCTGCGACGGCGTGCGTCAGCAGGCGTGGGATATCCAACATGCGAAGGATGCCGGCACGGCGAAACTTGCGCTTTTGGAACACGGCTTCTCGGCGATCCTGCTCGATATCGGGCTGCCTGGTGAATCAGGGCTCTCCATTCTGAGCTGGATGCGTGAGCGCTACGACTCGACGCCTGTCTTGATCATTACAGCCCGAGGGCAGCTGAGCGAGCGCATCAAGGGGCTGGACGACGGTGCGGACGACTATCTCGTCAAGCCTTTTCAGTTCGATGAGCTGCTGGCTCGCGTTCGGGCACTGACACGCCGCAGTCTGGGACGTGTAGTCCCCGAGCTGTCCTGCGGCGACGTGCGCGTCGATGCTGATAAGCGCATCGTCACACGTGGCGGAGAGCGCGTGATTCTGAGTGCCCATGAGTACCGCACGCTCCTGGCCCTGATGGAGAGACCCGGGCGGGTCGTCACGCGCGATTACCTGCAACAGGTCGTCTATGGCGGCGACAGTTCTGTCGAGAGCAACACCATCGCCGTGTTCATCCATCAATTGCGTCGCAAGCTCGGAGACCACGTCATCGTGACAGTCCACGGTCATGGATACATGATCGGCGAGTCGTCATGAGAGGGTCGCTCAAGGGCCGGATGATCTCGGCCCTGGTTTTGTGGATCGTGTTTGCGTGGAGCGCGTCTCTGGCTGTCGTCTATGTCGCCAGCACCTTCAGTCAGACGAGCATTTGGGATGAAAGGCTCCAATCTATCGCCATCAAGCTCCTGCAAATGATGCCGGCCGGCACCGGCTCGGAGGGTGCGACACCGAACTCGACGTTACAGCTTCCGCCCGGCGTCGTAGCCCACAACAAAGATCTCACGTTCCAGATGTGGAGCAGCCAGAGTCGCCTGCTGGCCAGCACGCCCGATGCGCCTGGAGCCCCGCTGCGGTCTGATTTCGGCGAGGGCTTCGCCACCGTTGTGATCGGAGGCCAGGACTGGCGGGTGTATTCCGTTTCGGATCGCACCGGCAAGTTCCATGTTCAAGTGGGTAACCCCCGCGCCATGATCAACGCGGACTTCCAGAAGCATTCGCTGAAGGCGGTATCGATGGCGACAGTCCCTCTGGCGCTGGCGGGATTGCTGATGTGGTGGTCTGTCCGCAGGGCATTGCAGCCGCTGGCGACAATCGAGGTCGCGGCGCGCGCCCGATCGAAGTTCGACCTGACGCCGCTGCCCGCGACGTCCCTGCCGGCAGAGTTGGTTCCGTTGGTCGGGTCGTTCAACGACATGCTGCTGCAGCTGGACGAATCCATACAGGCTGAACGGCGATTCATTGGCGATGCCGCGCACGAATTGCGAACACCGTTGTCTGCGCTTCAAGCGCAGGTAGAAGTGGCACTGCGTGCGAAGTCCGAAGATGAAAGAAGACACGCACTCACGAAAGTACTCGCTGCGGTGGAGCGAAGCAGCCGGTTATCCGAGCAGCTGCTGGATCTGGCTCGTCTTGAAGCCGGTAATCATGCACCGGTGCGGGACACGCACGACCTCAGTGAGCTCGTTCGTCACGTGGCAAGCGAATTTGAAGTCAGTGCCCGTCGACACCAACGATCCATCGAGCTCGCCGTCGAGCCGTGCTGGATCCGATGCGATGTGAATGAGATTGGGATTCTCATCCGGAATCTGGTCGACAACGCGCTGCGCTATACATTCACCGACGGAAAGGTCCGCATCAGCTGTGGTTACCGAGACGGCGATGCGTCCCAAGCCGTCCTGGAGATCGCCGACGATGGACCGGGCGTGCCGGTCGAGGAACGCTCGGCAATTTTCGAGAGGTTTCACCGAATACCGAGGGGGACCGCAGTTCGCGGAAGCGGCATCGGTCTGTCACTCGTGGCACAGATTGCGCGTATGCATGATGCACGTATCGAAACGGGTGATGGTATCGGCGAGCCGGGGCTGTCTGTGCGCTTGTTGTTTCCGCCAAACGTAGCGACGACCTGAACGACCAGACAATAGGTCGCGCTTCGAAATCGATGGCAGCAGGGTACTGATAGACCCATTGTGGAGCGAGCGCCCCTCGCCGGTTACGTGGGCGGGGCCCAAGCGCTGGTACCCCCCACCGGTGGCCCAAAGCGAGCTGCCGGCGATCGATGCAGTGGTCATTTCGCACGACCATTACGACCATCTGGACCATGCCACGGTCGTCGCGATGAAGTCATGGCGCACGGTGTTCGTGGTGCCGTTGGGCGTAGGGGCTCATCTGTCGCGCTGGGCATTCCGAATAGCCGGATCGTCGAGCTGGACTGGTGGCAATCGATACACGTGGGCGGGATCGGAGTGGTCGCAACGCCGGCTCGCCATAGATCGGGGCGCATCGCGACGCAGGCAAACAAAACCTTGTGGGCCGGCTACGCCATCGCCGGTGCGCAGCATCGGGCCTGGTATTCGGGCGATACCGGTCTACACGAAGATCTCGCCAGGATTGGCGAGCGCCATGGACCGTTCGACATAACGATGATCGAGTCCGGCCAATACGATGCCGGCTGGCCGGACACTCATCTCGGCCCTGAATTAGCCATAGAGGCTGATTTCGCGCGCTTCGTGTCGGGAAAGACAACTGATTTACGATTTCCACTTAAGTGCCGCTCTGATTTCGGCAGACGAAGTGTTGTCCAGTGGAATTACCCAAGATTTATCGAAAGAGCTGTGCTGCATCCATGGAAGCTGCACCGATTGGCATTGTGCGCAAATCGCTCAACTTGACCTCTTGGGCAGCGCCGATGGTCAGCAAACAGAAGCCTTCCCCGGTGCGTACCGTCCGACGACGACCCGCCGAAGCGCACGATTTCGCGAGCAGCTTATGTGAACTAGCCCGTTCACACATTCTTTACTTCACGAACCCGCGCGGGCAGGCCGAAGATTTGCAGCACGCCGTGCAAAGCGATATCGGCCTCGACCGGTTGCCCGAGGCGCTGGATTCGCTTGCAAGCATGGACCCGCGACTCGCTGAGTGTGTGGACTTGAAGTTCTTCTGCGGCTTTTCTTTTGTCGACATCGCACAGTTGTGGGGTGTGTCTAGAGCGCACCGTGCTGCGTGACTGGGAGAAGGCACGGATGCTGCTCAATCAGCTGATGGACAGGCCCTCGATCGCGTAGCAGCGTTAGGGAACTCCGGAACGAGCGCGCGCTTCAACGATGAAATTCTCACCACAGGATCGGTCCGCATGGGCGCGCGTTTCGCCATACCTGGATCAGGCGCTGGATCTTGAACCCAACGAGCGCGTCACTTGGCTCAAGACTCTTGAAACGACACAACCCGATATCGCCCGTGAGGTTGAGAGATTTCTGAGCGAGCACGCGGTGCTGGAAGCTAAGGGCTTTCTGACCGACTCACCGCTGTCATTGGGCCGGCTCGATTCATTTGTGCCCGTGCTAGAAAGCATGCTGCATCAACACGTGGGAGTTGAATCGGGCGACTGGCCGCAGGAATTGCCGGAGCGAGCCCGACCGCACACAACCGACGAGCCCCTGACGGATCTGCGCGAAGGCACGATCGTGGGCGCCTATCGGCTGCAGAAGGAAATCGGTTACGGCGGTATGAGTTGCGTGTGGCTGGCGGAGCGCAGCGATGGGCTTTTAAAGCGCAAAGTGGCGTTGAAGCTGCCCTTTGAAGGCTCGCGACGCGCGCAAATTGCCGAGCGTTTCAAGCGCGAACGCGAGATTCTCGCGACGCTGACTCATCCCAACATTGCGAGACTTTACGACGCGGGTATCAGTGTCTCCGGGCAGTCGTATCTGGC
>Ga0307515_10005494_pt1 | contig 25651 bp, 14 predicted proteins | sample 17_EM_MG_FD_194513 | JGI IMG/M metagenome (GOLD analysis project Ga0307515, IMG submission 194513) | Populus trichocarpa ectomycorrhiza microbial communities from riparian zone in the Pacific Northwest, United States - 17_EM | ecosystem: Host-associated > Plants > Roots > Unclassified | place... | reverse complement strand
GTAATGACAGTCAGGCGAAAATTCGCGGTTACCGCATCGAGTTGGGAGAAATCGAAGCACATTTGCGGCATCGCCCTGACATCCAGGACGCTGCGGTGGTGGTGCGAGAGGACAGCCCCAACGACCGGCGATTGGTGGCCTATTACACCCCGAAGACAAAAGGCAGCGGAGCGCTCGATGTTCAGACCCTGAGAGCGTATCTCTCCGAGCGGCTGCCGCAATACATGCTGCCGGGTGCGTTTGTGCAGCTTGAAACACTGCCACTGACGCCGAACAACAAATTAGACCGCAAGGCACTGCCCCCACCGTACGGCGCGGCGTCTGTGACATCAAACTATGAACCGCCATGCGGTGAGATCGAAGGCGCCGTGGCGCAGATCTGGGAGCAGGTGCTCAAGCTCGAACGCGTGGGACGAAATGACCATTTCTTCGAGTTGGGTGGGCACTCGCTGCTCGCTGTGTCGGTCGTGGAGCAAATGCGGCAGAAAGGCCTGCATGCGGAAGTGTGGAACTTGTTCGTCGCACCGACACTCACGGCCTTTGCCGCTTCGGCGCACGAAGTAGCAGAGGTTTCGTTGTAGCGATCCCGAGATGATCTGGGCGGACGCAGATGCGTTCGCAAAAAGACGGATTCTCGTAGCCGCTCCCGGCACAAAATCTCGGCGATTACGCACGGTTGCTCCCTCAAGGCCATCGGTCCGATAACGACACTACGTTATCTCATGCCGGAAGTGATGGGGCGTGTGATCGTTGCACACGGTAGACTTCGAAGATGAAGCTAACCCGGCGCGCCACGCTAAAGGGCGCAGCAGCAGCGATGGTCATGAGTGACCGAGCAACTGCACGCGACGCCGCCAATGCAGTGAAGTATCAAAGCGAGACACGCATCGTCAATTTGCGTGTGGATTACGTCGACCGGCCACTCGGCCTTAGGTCGCAAAAGCCCTTGTTGTCATGGCGCATGGAGTGCGCGCATCGCGGCGCTCGACAAACTGCTTACCGAGTTCGCGTAGCACGCGGCACCGCCGGGAGCGGCGTATCCGAGCTGTGGGATAGCGGCCGGGTGGAGAGTTCGCGCTCCTTCGGAATCGCGTATGCCGGCGCGCCTCTTGCATCGGGTGAGCGAGCAGAGTGGTCGGTAGAAGTCTGGGACGAGCGCAGACTGCGACGGCAAAGCGAGTCCTCATGGTGGGAAGCGGGTCTGCTCGAACCCAGCGACTGGCGCGCGCAGTGGCTCGTTGCGGAAGATGCGGAAACACTGGCCGAGCGCGCCTTAGGCGTAAATTGGATTTGGGGCGAGACGCAGGCGGACTCGAGTCCGCGTCGCTTTCGGTGGCCTGTAAAGCGGAACGCCGCACCGGCTGAAGCGCTGCTCATGTTGTCTGCGAAAGATACGCTCGTCTGCTTGTGGGTCGACGGCGTGCAAGTACTGCGGACCGCGCAGTGGCTTTCGTGGGGCACATTCACGTCGCTCGATCTCACGAAGTTTCTCGGCCGGGGCGAGCATGTGATCGCGTTTGAAGTGACGGAGCGCACGGATCAGGCGCGGCCGGTGATTGGCGGTGCTGTTGCGGGTTATCTGCGCTTGCGTGAAGCAGATGGATCAATTGTTCGCAAGGTGCTTGATGAGGAAGTGCGCACAAGTTTGGCTGTTCCGCACGACGCTTGGGTCGCGCGCGGCTTCGACGATTCGCTTTGGCCCCGGGCGCGTGCAGCGGCGGTTCACCCCGACTGTTACCCGTGGCCCTCAGGTCCAGCTGTTCTGCTGCGTCGATCTTTCGAAGTGCGCAAGCCTGTCGCGCGCGCAAGGCTCTACGCGACTGCGCTTGGTGCTTATGAGGTACGGCTCAACGGCGAGCGCGTGAGCGACCGCAAGCTGGCGCCCGAATCCACTGACTTTCGGTCGCGCGCGCTATACCAAGTCCACGATATCGGGGCATTCATAAAGCCCGGCGCCAACGCAATCGGCGCCATCGTTGCGGACGGTTGGTTCGCGAGCGCATTCAGTTACCTCGACCTGCGTTACAGCTTCGGTGAACCGCCGCGCCGCTTTCTCGCACAAATCGAGATTCGCTACGAAGACGGCAGCAGCGAGACCATCACGACGGATGAAACCTGGCGCATCGCGCGCGCACCGATTCTGAGTGCCGATATCTACGACGGCGAAACCTACGACGCGCGCCTCGAGATTGCCGGATGGGATATGGCGGGCTTTGACGATCGCGCTTGGCAGCAGGCGCGGCTCGGACAAAAGCCGCCGTGCGCCCTCGCGCCGCAGACCAATGCGCCGATTCGTGAGATCGAAGTGCTGCAGCCGGTGGCACTGCGAGAGCTGGCGCGAAACCCATCGACGGGCATCCCGCGCGTCTACGACTTCGGGCAGAACTTCGCGGGCTGGGCACGAATCAAAGTGCATGGTGCGGCCGGTTCCACGGTGCGCCTGCGGTTCGCGGAGGTTCTAAAGTCTTCAGGCGAGCTCGACACCGCGAACCTAAGACGCGCGAAGAACACCGACACGTACATTCTTCGCGGAGCACCGCAAGGCGAGTCGTACGAGCCGCGCTTCACCTACCACGGCTTTCGGTATGTGGAGGTCGTTGCAAATTGCGAGGTCCTCACCGTAGAGGGCATTGTCGTGCACAGCGATCTTGCGATTGCCGGCACACTGCGATCCTCAAGTCCGCTCATCGAAAAGATTTGGCGCGCCTCTTTGTGGAGTCAGCGCTCCAATTTCTTTGGTGTGCCCACGGACTGCCCGCAACGCGACGAGCGCATGGGTTGGACCGGCGATGCGCAGATTTTCTGGGACGCGGCGGCCTACAACATGGATGTCGGTGCATTTACGCGCCGATTCATGGAGGATATTCGCGCCGCGCAAGCGAAGACCGGGGAGATGCCGGACACCGCGCCGTTCTGGATGAGCGGACAAAACACACCAGGCTGGGCGGATGCCGCGGTCATTCTGCCCTGGACCACGTGGCAGCGTTATGGTGACACAGGTATCATCGAGCAAAATTGGGACGCGATGGATCGCTGGCAGCAGCGGTTGTTGGAGCTCAATCCGGATCATCTTTGGCGCAATGCCCGCGGACTCGATTACGGCGACTGGCTTTCGGTTGATGCGAAGAGCCGTGATGACATCACGACACCGAAAGAGCTCATCAGCACGGCCTACTGGGCCTACAGCTCGGGTTTGATGGCGCAGATGGCCGCGGCCATACGTCGAGATGGGGATGCCGAGCGATATCGGCTGCTGAGCGAGCGCATCCGCGAAGCCTTCGTTGCGCAGTTTGTTCGGCACACCGACAAACGACTGGGCAACGGCAGCCAAACCAGCGCAGTCCTCGCGCTGCGCTTCGGTTTGCTGCCCGACTCATTACGTCCACTCGCTCTGAGTCAACTCGCCCAGGACATTGGGCGCAGAGGCAACAAGCTGTCCACGGGATTTCTCGGCACGCCTTATATTCTCGACGCGCTCGCCGAAGCAGGGGACCCCACCACGGCGTTGTCACTCTTAACGCAAACCGACTATCCCTCGTGGGGTTTCATGATGACTCAAGGCGCAACCACGATGTGGGAGCGCTGGGATGGCATTCGCGATGGCAAAGTCACCGGTTCGTTGAATCACTACGCCCTCGGCGCGATCAGCGGATTTATCTTGCGCCGCATAGCCGGAATTGACACCGGTAGCATAGGATTCGAGCGCGTGCTGATTCGTCCCTTGTTCGACGGGCGATTGACGAGCGGCGGCGGCGACTACGACTCACAAATGGGCCGTGTTTCCACGGACTGGCGTCGCGAAATCAACGGCGCATTTCGCTTAAGTATTCGCTTGCCCGCGAACACTCGCGGCGAAGTGCATCTACCGGTTTCCAATCGCGCGCGCATCATGGAGAGTGCCCGACGATTGTCCGGTCGAAAGGATGTGCGCCTGCTACGGCGCGACAGAGAGTTGACAGTAATCGAGTTGGGCTCCGGTTCGTATGATTTGAGCGTTGAGCCGTAGCACACGGCGTTGTAGAGGAAGCGAAGCAGATGACGATCAGCGTGAACGACTACGGTGCGAAGGGAGACGGGCGAACACTCGACACGCGCGCAATTCAAGCCGCCATCGATGCGGCGGCGAAAGCCGGAGACAGTGTTCGCTTCGACGCTGGTGTGTATCTCACGGGCGCGCTGTTCGTGAAATCCGGTGTGACTTTGCGCATCGACCTCGGCGTGAGGCTGCTGGGCACGCCGGATCTTTCTCAATATCCGCTCGTGCAAACACGCGTTGCGGGAATCGAAATGATCTGGCCCGCGGGCTTGCTCAACGTCTACCGCGAGCGGAACGTCAAAATTACCGGGGAAGGCATCATTGATGGCGATGGTAAAGTCTTCTGGGACAGCTATTGGACCAAGCGCCGCGAATACGATCCCAAAGACTTGCGCTGGGCGGCGGACTACGACTGCAAGCGACCACGCCTGGTTCACATCTACGAATCCTCCGATGTCTCCTTGACCGGACTGCAACTCATGCGCTCCGGCTTTTGGACTGTGCACGTTTGTTATTCGGAAAATGTTCGCATTGCCGATGTCATCATCCGCAACAACGAAGGCGGACGCGGACCGAGCACGGACGGTATCGATATCGACTCCTCGCGCAAAGTGCTAGTGGAACGCGCGGATATCTCTTGCAACGACGATGCGCTTTGCATCAAAGCGGGTCGAGATTCGGATGGACTGCGCGTTGCGCGGCCGACAGAAGCCGTCACGGTGCGCGATTGCATCGTGCGCGATGCGGCTGCGGGCATTACGTTCGGCAGCGAAACATCCGGCGGATTTCACAATATCGACGTTTCGAACCTTAAGGTTTTCCATCCCACGCCCAACGGCGTGCTGTTCAAGTCTGCTCACACGCGCGGCGGCACCATTTCGGACATTCGTTTGCACGATCTGCATTTTCAGGATGTGCCGACCCTCTTTCGCGTGAATCTGAATTGGAATCCGAGTTACAGCTACGCGCGGATTCCTGCAGGCATCACGGATGTGCCGCCTTATTGGAAAGTGCTTGCGACGCCGGTGCCGCGAGAGAAAGGTCTGGCCCAGCTCAGCAGTGTGCATGTGAAAAACGTAAAGGCTGTCGGCGCAAAGCAGGCCTTCGACGTCGCCGCATTCGCAGAAGCGCCTTTGCGCGGTTTCCGTTTCGAGCAACTCGATTGGGATGCGCAAAGCGCGGGCCGCATTGCTAACGCGGAAGACTGGCGCTTTGAGAGCGCGAAAATTCTCACGTTAGATGGGAGGCCGCCGGTGGTGGAGCAGTCGATAAACGTAGTCGGTTTGTAGTGGCTATACACAGTGGCAGATCGGCCGTGTGCCTTGCGGCTTTTCTCAGCCTGCAATTCGGAATCAACGCGCACAGCCGCACGCCCGGCGCACGGGTCGAGCCTTTAGCTTTCCCGGGTGCTGAGGGCTTCGGCCGGAATGCGCGCGGTGGCCGTGGCGGGCGAGTTATCAAGGTCACGAATCTCAACGACGCAGGCCCAGGCTCTTTGCGCGCAGCCGTTGAGTCAGAAGGTCCGCGCATCGTGGTGTTCGACGTCGATGGCCTCATCAGCCTGAAGACGAAGCTACGCGTGGCCAACGATTACATCACGATCGCAGGACAGTCCGCGCCGGGGCAGGGCATCACACTGCGCGACCATCCTCTCGTCGTCAGCGCGAACGAAGTGGTGATTCGCTATCTGCGCGTGCGTTTAGGAGACGAACAGCATCTCGAAGGTGATGCCCTTACGTTGAGCCAGGGTCGCAACATCGTCATCGATCATTGCTCCGTGAGCTGGAGCAACGATGAGACTTTGTCCGTAACCCAGCGCTTCCATGGCGGGCTCAAGCACTTGACCCACGTGACGGTGCAATGGTCCATCATCTCTGAATCGCTCAACGACGCCGGTCATCAGAAAGGTCAGCACGGTTATGGGAGTCTCATCACCGGCTCTTACGGCGCGCGATTCACGTTCCATCACAATTTATGGGCGCACCACGAAGCTCGCATGCCGCGCATCGGCAACTATGCCCGCAGCAATGTAGACGCGGATGGCCTGCTAGTGGATTTCCGCAATAACGTTTTCTACAACTGGGGACCCGGCGCCACCACGGACTTCTATAACTGGCAGCCGGGCCTCGATCGCGGTTACAGCATGGATCCGTTTTATGGCCGTCCGGATAACAACTCGCGCTTCGCCGCCGGCGCGGATCTCAATACCTCCGCGACTACGCATTCGAACTTCGTGAATAACTATTACGTGCAAGGGCCGAACACGGGTGGGCCGGTCGCGCTATATCTCCGCAACGTCAAGGCGCGCACTTACTTCGCAGGCAACTATATGGATGGCCGCGCCGTAGCGGATCAGTGGAGCTTAGCGATTAGCTCCGCGGGCGATAGCTTCAAGGCGGAGCGGGCGTTTCCTATTGAGCCCGTTACGACGCAGGACGCACCCCAGGCTTATGAGCAAGTACTGGCGCGCGCTGGTGCTTCCAAAAGCCGGGATTCAATCGATCAACGGGTAGCCGATAGCGTGCGCAATCGCAGTGGACGCTTGATCAATAGTCAACGCGATGTCGGCGGCTGGGCGCCCATGCGCGAGGGCAAGCGTCTCTTGGACTCAGACGGCGACGGCATGCCCGATGCCTGGGAGGCGAAGCATCATTTGAACCCGCAGCGTGCGGCGGATGCGGCACAAGATCGCGACGACGACGGTTATTCCAATCTCGAGGAATATCTCAATAACGGTCTCTGATCGAACCTCAAGCCTCGCGAAGCAAGGTCGCCGCTGTCCAGAGCATCGGAGCCTGACCGTGCAAATCTCCCACTCGCCGCGGGCGGTCCAAATAGAATTGCCGCTGCACTTTGAGATCCGGCCCAACTTCCTTGAACGCCTTGTTGGTGCCCGCGCAGACTTCACGAATGTTATTCGCTTCATCCAGATAAGTAACGAGCCCGAGCCACGCCTTGCGCGCCGGCTCGGCATACTTCTGCGAGTCGAGCCAGCCACGCTTCACGCCTGTGAGCATGGCGAAGGCAAACATTCCGGTACCTGATGTCTCGAGCCAGAAGTCCTCTTGGTCGAGGAGCTGGCGCCATAAGCCTTCGGGTGATTGATAAGCCAGTAGCGACGCCATCATGGTCTGATAGCTCTGCAGAATGCGCGCCCGCCGCGGATGATCCTCGGGCAAGGCGCTCAGCACTTCCGTCATGCCCGCTGCGACCCAGCCGTTACCGCGCGACCAATAAAAAGGTGAGTCCGCGGCATGTAGAAACAAACCGTTTGGCTGCTGCAACTTATCCAGATACGCCACCATCGTGAGCGCCGCGCGATCGAGCGGCCGCTGATCCTGGGTTGCACGGTAGGCCTGAACCTGAATCAACGGCAGCATGTAGAGATCGTCACTCCAATAGCGCGCCTCGACGCTGATACCGTCCTGCGTGGCCGATTCCCACTGCTTATCGGCAAAGCTGCGACCGAGCGCGAGATATTGCGGCTGTTTCGTCAGCCGATAGATCTCGAGCGGCACCGCGCCGAATATTCGGTAATCCACGTGCGCCTGCTGGCTGATGTGCGATTCGCCTTCCGGCGTCAAGAAGTATCCGAACTTGCTGATCAGCTCTTCCTGTAGCGTCCGGTTGCCGGTGAGCGAGGCAACTTGTAGCGCGCCGTACCACGCACAAATTTCTGGATAGATGACGTAACGACGGCGAGCCTCCCGCTGAAAATCGAACGAGCGCGCTAAAAAGTTTTTCGCGATCTGCTGGCCGACGGCAGCGGGTTCGCTGCCTTTCGGCCATGCCGTGAACGATAGATCGGCGCGCGCCGAGCGCGTTGCCATGCCGCTGCATCCGGCAAGCACGCCGGCTCCCAGCAACGATGTAACCAGGGTTCGGCGAGTAACCATCGTTCGTCCGTTCATTTTGATTGCGCCTATAAAGAATACCGGAAGCCCAACAGAATCTCACGACCGGTATGACGATAGCGCGATACGCGGTTGGTAGAATCCACATAACCATCCGTGAATTCGTCCGTGAGATTGATCGCTTCCAGTGTTCCGGTCGCGTGCTCGCTGAATGCGTAAGACATCGAAGCATCCACGTTAGTGGACTCGTTGACGCCTTCTTCCGAGTTCCCATTGCCGCCTGGGTAAGCGGTGAGATAGCGGTCTCGGTTCGCTACGGAAACGCGGGCTTTGAACTTGTCTTGCTCGAAGTACAGCGTGAGGTTGTACGCGTTCGGTGAAAGATTGAGCAGGTTGTTGGTGTTCGGCGGCTGCGTGGCGGACGCATAGTTCACCTTCGATTCTACATAGGTATAGTTGCCGATGAAGCCGAAGTGTCGGAGAAACCCCGGCAGAAATGTAAACGGCTGCTGATATTGGAACTCCAGGCCCTGAATCCAGCCGCCTTCGCCGTTGATGTTGCGCGTGACTTCAAACGCTGTCCCCGGATCGATGCCATTCAATAACTCGATCGGCAAGCCTGTTTGGTCGTACGGCACGGAGAGAGTCTGCGACACGATGAAGGATTTCACATCCTTGTAAAACGCGGCGAGGGCGAGCAACGATTCCGGCTTGAAATACCATTCCACGGCGACATCGTAGTTGGTGGCGCGGAACGGCTCGAGCAGGGGGTTGCCGTAGCTCAAGGTTTGCGCGACAAGATTGAGCCTGCCGCCTGGTGTGAGGCTGCCCAAAGAAGGGCGCGCCATGACTTTTGCGACGCCCGTGCGCACCAGCACATCTTTCACCGGCTCGAGCACGAGATTGATGGAAGGCAAGGTGTCGGTATAACTGTTCTGCACCGAAACAAAGGTGCTGCTGCTCGCGATACCCGCGAGGTAGCCCTCAGACTCGGTGTCGGTCTTCGCCACGCGAACACCTGTGGTGCCGCGCAAGCGCATGTCGAGCAACTCGGTGTCGAAGTCGAGCGCGATGAAGCCGCTACGATCTTTTTCGCCGACGGATCGCGAGTCGCCATCCGAGCGAATCAAACTGAAGCGCGGATCGGAAAACAGCCCGACGTAGCCTGCGGCTGCCCAAACATCCGGCACGATGTAGGCGCGGTCGGAGCCCGCTGGAATATCGAGCCGCCGTCCCACTTCCAATACCCGTGCGATGTCGCCGACGCCTGTGAGAATGCGGTCCGGCGCGATCGTCGAGAGCGCACCGCCCGATGAGAAGTCCAGGAAATCGGCAGAGAACTTCTTTGCAAGCACGCCGCCTTGCAACGTCAGGCCTTTTCGCAAATCGTACGCGAGCTTGATAGACCCAGTGTCGTATGCGTTTTGAATCGAGCTCTCGCGGCGGCGCGCTTCGGTGAGCGTCCAGGCGGAAGCGTCGGTCATATCCACGCCGTGCACGAGATACGGCATGCGCGAGTTGTCGCGAAAGTCGTAGGTGTAGCCGTCCACGTCATTGAGGTCGTACGCGAACGAAAAGTTGTACGGCGTCTGCAGATTGTTCTTGCTAGTGCCGAGCAATGCGCTGATGCGCATCGAATCGGTTAGCTCATGAGTGCCTGACAACGTGTACTGATGATATTTCGTGATGTGCCGCTCGAAGCCGTTCTCGGATCGCAAGTCGACATCGTTGAAAACGCCATACGTCAAGTTGTTTTCGTCATCGATGGCGTAGTCCATGACATCGGTTTGTTGGATGCCCGTGGCAGTCGTGCGGCTGAAGGAGATCGAGCCAGCGTTCGCGTTCTCCGTTTGGCTTTGATAGTAGGCGTAGAGCGCATCAAAATTGATGAGCGTCGCCTCGCCCGGTTGCCATTGCAGCGAGCTCGTGAGCCCATAGCGCTTTTGATCGAGCAGACTCTCGGCATAGCGCGGAATGCGCGGATGGAATGCGTTGTTCACCCGGCTAAATTCGGCGGCGTCGGCGCACGCGGGGCAACTGCCAAAATCGCCCGCTACTCTTGCCGGGCTCGTGCTCCCTCTGTTGCCCCAGCGCGTCGTGCCGAAACCCTCGTCGAACGGATTGCGCGTGCCGTAGGCGGCGGAGAAAAGGGCGCCCAGTGTTTTGTCTGGATTAGCCCAACTCACGAGGCCCGCGAGTCGCGGGTTGGTATCTTTCGTGACATCGTTGTAGCTGCCTTGTCCTGACAGCGCAGCGCGAAAGCCCGTGTAGTCGAACGGGCGCGCGGTCTGCAGCGCGACGGTTGCTCCTAACGAACCTTCATCGATATCCGCAGACTGTGTCTTGCGTACCGTGATGCTTTGAAACAGCTCTGCGGCGAAGACATTGAAGTCGAATCCGCGACCGCGGTTACCCGTGGTGGCCGCCATGCTCTCCATGCCATTGATCATCGTGCGCGTGAAATCACCGCCGAGACCGCGAACGGTGATGGTGCGGCCTTGGCCGCTTTCGCGATTGATCGTGACGCCGGGTATGCGCTGAATGGCTTCCGCGAGATTCAGATCCGGAAAGTCCGCGATGTCCTCCGCGAGGATAGCATCGACCGGCACGACTTCTTCGCGTTTCTTGTCGATGGCCAACTCGAGGCTGCGACGAAAGCCGGTGACGACGACTTCTTCCAGCGACGGATCAGTCGGCATCGCGGCTGGTGTTTGCTCTGTAGTAGGTGTCTCTTCTGCAGGCGGTGCCTGCTGTGAGTCTTGCGCCGAAGCGTATTGCTGAGCTGCAGTCATCGCGAATGCAGACGCGAGAATTCTGGAACGTAACGACGTCCCTGCCTTCCAATAGTTGTGCACTCTGCCCCCTCTAATCAAATATCCCGTTGCACACGAATAAGCATATCAATGTTGACACCGGTAGCAACCCGTGCAAAAACACGATTTCCGGTCGGTGCTCAGGATGAGTGCGCCGTACAGGTATGCATTTCAAGGAGGGGGCTATGTCGATTATTGAATGGACAGTTCGTGGCCGGGTTTTTGCGTCCACGGCGGCGGGTTTGCTCGCCATCGGCTTTTCGGGCGCCGCGTTAAGTCAACAGCTGGCGTTTCCAACGGCGGAAGGCTTTGGTCGTCTTGCCGTCGGCGCTCGAGGCGGGTCTGTGTATCACGTGACCAATCTCGATGATTCAGGGCCGGGCTCGCTGCGCGATGCAGTGAGTCAGCCGAATCGAACGATCGTGTTCGATGTCGGCGGGATTATTCGCATCGGCGAGCGTATCGCCGTGCCTCCAAACACTTACATCGCAGGCCAAACAGCGCCGGGAGACGGCATCGTCATCTACGGCAACGGTGTGTCATTTTCCAACTCGAACAACACAATCGTCCGTCATATTCGAATTCGAATGGGTAAGGTCGGCAGCAGCGGTAAAGATGCTGCGGGAATTGCGGAAGGCAATAACATGATCTTCGATCATGTCTCCATATCGTGGGGACGTGACGAGACGTTCTCGATCAACGGTCCCGTGAGTAATGTCACCATTCAAAATTCCATCATCGCTCAAGGGCTCGACACGCACTCTTGCGGTGGGCTCATTCAAACGGACGGAGGCGTGAGCATTCTCCGCTCGCTATATATCGATAACCACACACGCAATCCCAAGGTCAAAGGCGTTAATCAGTTCGTCAGCAACGTCATTTACGACTGGCGGGAGGCTGGATACATCCTGGGCGATTCGGCGGGTTTGTCGTATGCGAACGTGTCGGATAATTATTTCATCGAAGGGCCGGAGGTCGCGAAGCCGCCTTTCACTCGGGGCAATACGAATTTTCACATTTACGCGAGCAACAATTATCACGATGCCACAAAAGACGGCGTGCTGAACGGTACCGTGATTCCTCAAGAAGAGTATGGCGTCGTTAGCTGGGAAAGCGCGCCGTTCGACTATCCCGTCGTGCAGTCTATGAGCGCCGGGCAGGCCTATCGCTATGTAGTGGCCGCCGCGGGCGCGTCGCTTCGGCGCGATGAGGTGGATCGCTTGCTGATCGACGAGCTCACTTCGCTCGGGACAGAAGGTGCCATCATCAGCGATGAAGCTCTGCTGGCGACCGGCGGGCCTGGAGTTGTCAACGGCGGCACTGCACCGATAGACACGGACCAGGATGGCATGCCGGATCGCTGGGAGCGGCGTTTTGGTTTGAACCCAGACGATCCTGAAGATCGCAACGCCGATACGGATGCCGATGGTTACACCAATCTAGAGGAATATCTGCAATCGCTCGTGGGCGAAGGCGACGGTCCCGGCGACAACTGTGAAAACGAGTCGCTCACTTCTCAGAAAGTGTTGGCGGCGCGAGCGTCAGCGCCATCAAGCCGATAATGACTTCGTTGCTGAGCGTGCGCACGAGCAGCGAGCGCAACTCGCGCTGAGGATCAAGCGGTAAATCGAGCACGGTCGCGGCGCCGCCGGGAATGGCGCCGCCGCGGCCTTTGAGTTGCGCCAGGTCAAGAATGCGAATCGTGCCGGTCTTGAGATCCACGCGCGGTGGAATGGGTTCGGGACGGCGGAATGCGAAGTCGTCAATGAAATAATCCTGATCGATGGGCCACCAGTTCGTCGGGTTGTGCAGCGGAAGGCGTTCCGTCGTGCCGTTGGCATAGGTGACAATGACCTCGCCGTTGTCGAAGCGGCTTTGCATCCAGTTCGTTGATCCTGCCATGAGCAGATACGCGTGCGAGGACTTTCCCGACAGCGGAACGAGCGTTTCAGGCAGATAGTTATCCCAGCGCGATGTGAATGCGATGTTGGGAGCGCCTTCGTGAGTGGGCGTGTTGAACGGCACGCCGGATACTTTTATATGTCCGCCGCTGCCGGCTGCGGCCGCTCGCAAGCCGGAGTCGTCCACTTCAAACTTGGCGTCCCAGTGCGCCCAGCTGCCATAGCCTTGTTTCGGAATGGAAAGCGAAACGCTGTGCGGGCGCGGTGCAAGGTATTCGTTGCGAAAGATCTGCGTGACGCGGTCGTTGAAGACGCTCGTTAGGTCCAGCGTTCGCCAATCGATGTTGTCGCGCGCTTGCCTCCGCCAGTCTGTTACTTCGCCTTGAGCGATTAATCGTTTGCCAATCCAGGCAGAGATGCGATGCGTGCCGGGAATTAGATGCACGGTTGGCAGCGTGATCGGGCTTGACTCGCCGGCGGCAGGGAGAGTTTGCGTCGCGTCTGCCTGGCCATCCAACTTCAGCAGGACTCGTTTGCCCTTCAAAGCGGGGTCATTGTTGCGGACGTCGAGGGCAGTTAATTCAACCGGCGCACGAATTTCGAACGGGACCGCTTGCCACCAAGTTAATTCGCCTTGGTTCAGTTTGGCGAAGACGGTGCGATGGCCGAGCGTACCCACCACCTTGCCGGCGGACGAAAGGGCGTGTTGTGGATCTTCAATCGCAACCACGCGCGCGCCATTGAACGGCATGCGCAACTTTGCGCCTTGAGCGATGAAAGCGGGTGCGCCCGCTTGCACCGGTGGATCGCCGCGCCAGTCGATTACTACCGAGTAACGTGCGGCTGCTGGCGCTCGAATCTCGATGCGCGGTGTCGCAACGGCGGTTTCAACCGATCGCCATCCTGCGGGCCGGCCGTTCACGGTAACTGATGCCACTTGAGTCCACGGCGCGGCTGCGAGCAGACGTAGTGACAGGGGACAACTCCACTTAGAATCCAATTCATAGCGGTCGGTTCGGCCGCTGCGCTCGAAGCGAAAATTGAAATCGGGATGACGAATGCTGGCATGGGACCACTCCGCCGGGAATCCAGGCTGAATACGCAACTCGCCTTCCAACGCATCAGCGCGAACTCCAAACAGCCCTTCGATGAAAGTTCGCGACAGAATGCCCACAGCGTCACCAAAATCTCGCTGTGCTTCGCGACGCGCCATGTCGAAGGCGGTGGTCATTCCCGCATTTCCGGGAGTCAGGCCGAGATACATGCTGTCGAGCAAAGCGCCTTTGAAAAGGCGAAATGCTTCATCGGCGCGATTGGCTTGCCAAAAAGACAGTGCGGTGTGTACGGATTCGGCCATCACAACATTGTTAATGGACCACGTGTAAGGCATCCATGTTGATGTGGAAAGTGTGTAGTACCCATCTTGAATCGGCAGATGGGGAATCTGAGTGTCCACGTATCGTGTGGCTTGATAGGCCTGAAAGGTATCGAGCGCCTCGGAGTCGATGGCGTGATACACGCTCCAAACCGCTGCGCTAGGATGCGCAAGCTTCAGGCCCAAAGCATCTTTCCATTCCGCGAGCCAACCTTGCTCCGGTAACCAAAGCTCGCTTTGAATCGCGGTTCGAATGTCGGCCGCTTCTTTTTCGTAGAGTGCGGCGTCTTTGCCGAGCCGCTTCGCTAACCGCGCGGCGAGCAAGTTATGAAAGTAGTTGTAAGCACTGGAGTGCGCGGCGCCGCCGCCGTGATATTCCAGGTCGTCGCTCGCCCAAATCGCGGCATAGCCTTCGTACAGAGGAATTTGTTTCGCGCCAAACGTACGACGGAAGGAGCAGCGTTCCCACGCAAGATGTCGCTCGATCACCGGCCACATTTGTTGTGCGAAATCGAGATCGCCGGTCCATAGCAAGTGACGAAAGAGCGCATCAACATAGACAAGGTTCATGTCGTAGTGGGAATTCGACAGGTCGCCGTTCGTGTGCAGGGATGGCTCGCTGCGCGCGAAGCCCACGGTGGGATCCTGATTCGGCGGAACAGTGGGGATCGGTGAAGTGTTCTGGCGCTTTGACCATTCAACGAAGTGCCGACGTGCCCGGTCGTGCCAGCCGAGTGCATCGCCGGCGTAAGGCCCTCGCCAGCCGAGCAATTTGGAGCGCCACGCGACGGCGCCGTGCATGAAGGCGTTCTGTGCGTCGTCCCAGATGCCATCCGCCGCGATGAGTAGCGCCGCCATCGCCGCATTGATATATGGATCAGGCGTTTCGATGACTACTCGTTCGGCGATAGCACGACGATAGTTTTCCGCATCTGCGAATGTTTGCACCAGATCGGTCGGCGCGATACCGGTATCACGCAATAGCGCAATGAATCGCGGCTCATCGGAGCGCAGCTCAGCGGTCGCGATGGCCGCGGGTGAGACAGCCAGCGCAGCAGCGGGTGCGCGAACGGCGGTTGCCGAATCTTTCCTCGCGCGCGATGCGAGCAGCTCTTGCAAGTTCGCCCATTGCGCGCAATCCGCCGCGACGAGCTCCGTGCCCGGCGACACAAATCCTTTGATAGTGCCGATCTGAGCGTGCAGCTCGAAGCGATCCGCCTGCATCGACAGACTATTGCCGCGACACGACGCCGGCACTACTTGAAAGAACTGCGAGATCGGCACTTCCTCGGTGCCGATGTCTCCGCTGCGCCGGCCTTTCTTCCCATCCGCGCCTGCGTAGGCCCAGATCAACTCCAAAGGTTGAGTGCTCGCACCACGCAGCTCGGCGCGAACGATCAGCCCCTCCGTGCCGCTCGTCGCAAGTGCAGTGATGATTACCGCTCCCGCATCGCCGATCAACGGATCGTGAATCTCATAAATCAACGAGCCGGCACGGTAACGCGCGATGCGCCGTGCGGTTTCATGCAGCCATTTGCTCTGCGAACCCGCGCGTATGCCAATTCTGAGATTTCCGCCGTGGCCGGGCAGGTACAGCGACAGCTCCGGTTCGTCGCCGGCATCAATGCGAAAAGCAGTATGAGTGCCGTACAGCGGGCGATTAAAAAACTCGCCGCCGTTCTCGATGACGAAGTCCGTGCCGGCGGGTTGATAGCGCAACGGCCGATCCGTTTGTCCGAGGAAGTTACCAGCGCCTTTGACCGGTGAAACGTACGTCGTATCGTGACCAGTGCCTTGCGCATTCGCGGCGCTGAATATGCCCACCGCGCCCGACACCACCCCCGCCCAACACAGCAATGCTTTCACCACCGGGAATCCTTTCATTCATCGCGCGCGAACGAGCTCTTCGTCGCGATTCTACATCTTAAAAGGTTGACGTCAGGCTGAGGTCTTCGCAGTAGCGTGCGAGCACAAGTATTCACAATGCCTTGGGGCCCAAGAGGTGAACGAGCGCTTGGGACCAGGCGCTGTCCGAACTGTCCGGGCGGATATCCGCGGACACTCACTGAGCCATCCGGCCTGCGAAGAGCACAAACAGAATCAAACGCGTAGCAGCTGGGTGCGCTGGCCGAGATATTGCAGACAAGGGAGTACCAGGGAATCCGGAAGCGAAGTTGAGAATCAGGCTAGTCTTCCTCGGCGTCATCCTCAGGCTGCAAGCGCTGAGGCGATCTACCTCAGCGCGCAGCAGGACCTGTTGCTTCACGTGGCGCAGTCGTACAGCTCTCGGGAGTGAACATGGCGGATCATGATGCCATTCGCTCGATTCCGAGAAGTGCGGCGGGGGAGTCTCAGCGCGAGTCTGCTGCAAACCTGTTTCACGGCACTGGACGAACCGATCGGCTGCTGGGACCACCCCCTTGGTGGCACCGCCGTCGGAGTTACTTCGCGGCGGGGTTGGTTGCAGCCGCCATTGCAGTGGGCGTGCTCGTGACGACGGTGCGACGCCTCGCGGACACGACGAAATCAGTGGATCGCTCGCAACTGACGATTGCGACCGTGACGCGTGGGACCTTTACGCGCGAGGTCGCAGCAGACGGTCAAGTCGTTGCCGCAGTGAGTCCAACGCTGTACGCAACGGCGACTGGCACTGTGACGCTCAAAGTTCACGCGGGAGATGCTGTCAACAAGGGAGAAACGCTGGCGGTGCTCGACAGCCCCGCACTGACCGCTAGCTTGATACAGGAAGAGGCGACGCTGGAGAGTGGTCGTTGGGATTGGCAGCGCGCACAGCTCGAAGCCCACAGCAAGCTCGCTCAGCTTCAGCAACTCTACCAACAGGCGGAGGTCGATCAGGCCGCGGCACAGCGCATCCTCGATCGCAGCCGCGAGGCGTACAAGCTCGGCTCCTACACCGAGCTGCAGATGCTCAAGGCACAGGATGATCTTCAGAAGGCGCAGTTCGCGTTGGCGCAGGCAAAGCTCAACTACGACCAGCAGCCCAGGCAGAATCGTTTCGATGTCGAGAGCAAGCGCGCACTGCTAGACCGCCAGCAGGCGCTGGTCACAGATCTGCGGCGCCAGGTTGTTTCACTTCAGATCGTATCCCCAGTGAGCGGACGGGTAGGCTCCGTTCAAGTGGCTGATCGTGCCACCGTCGCAAGGGACATCGCGCTGCTCACGGTAGTCGACCTCTCGGCGCTCGAAGTTCAGATCCAGGTGCCCGAGAGCGCTGTTCGCGATCTGGCAGCTGGCATGGCTGCAGACATCGAGGGCGATGGGCAGCGCTGGCAGGGCAGCGTCAGTGCGGTATCGCCTCAGGTGGTCGACGGCCAGGTGGTGACGCGCGTGCGCTTCACTGGCGACAAGCCCCGAGGTCTCCGCCAGAACCAACGTATGTCGGTGCGCATCGTGATCGACCAGCGGGAGAACGTGTTGATGGTCGATCGCGGAACTTTCATGGACGAGGACGGCCCGTTCGCGTACGTGGTCCACGGCAGCATCGCCCAGCGCCAACCGGTGCGGGTCGGCGCCGCAAGCCTCCAGAAGGTTCAGATCCTGGAGGGTCTTTGGGTGGGCGAGCAGGTGGTCGTATCGGGAGCTGATGCGTTCAATGACGCGGAGCGCGTCGTCATTACCCACTGACATCAAGGAGAGATTCATATGCTGAAGATGACGCGGCTGTCGAAGGTATATCGCACTGAGGTGGTCGAGACATACGCACTCCGCGATTTCAGTCTCGAAGTCCAGGAAGGAGAGTTCGTCGCCATCATGGGACCCTCTGGGTCCGGCAAAACCACCTTTCTCACCATCGCCGGGTTGCTAGAAGAACTGAGCGCGGGGGAGTACTGGCTCGATGGAGTCGATACGCGCGGCCTCAGCGACAGGAAGCGCTCACGACTGCGGAACGAGAAACTCGGCTTCGTCTTCCAGTCCTACAACCTCATTCCCGATCTCAACGTCTACGACAATATCGCCGTTCCGCTGCGCTACCGAGGCATGCCAGTCGCCGAGCGCCGTAGGCGCATCGATGCGGTGCTCCAACGGGTGGGGCTCTCCTCTCGGGCCCGACACTATCCCGCGGAGATGTCGGGCGGCCAGCAACAGCGAGTCGCCATCGCACGTGCGCTGGTCGGCGAACCGCGGCTCCTGCTCGCTGACGAGCCTACAGGCAATCTTGATACGCAAATGGCCCGCGGCGTCATGGAATTGCTCGAGGACATCCATCGCCGCGGAGCAACCATCGTCATGGTCACACACGATCCTGACCTCGCCGCGCGGGCCCAGCGCCAGGTGTACATCACCGATGGGCAAATCGTGGCGCTCGGCAGTCCGCCGCATCTGGTGGAGGGAGCGCAGCGGCCTGGATTAGCGGCTCAGTCATAGCGCGCGAGGGGGGCATCGTGTTCGGTTACTACTTCAACCTGGCGCTGCGCAGCCTTCAGCGCAACATCGTTCTTACCGCGCTGATGATTGCCGCGATTGGCATCGGTATCGGTGCTTCGATGACCATGCTCACGATCTTCCGCGCGGCCTCGGGGGATCCCATTCCGCAGAAGTCCGCCCAGCTGTTCGTGCCACAGATCGATAATTTTGACCCGGAGTCGAAGATTGCTCAGAGCGACGACTTGCTGCCGGTCATAGTGACCTATCTCGATGCCACCGAGTGGATGCGGTCGCATATTGCGGTTCGTCAGGCGGCGATGTATCCGATCACGGTCTCCATTAACCCGCCGGATCCAGCTCGGAATCCGATTCAGGTCGATGCTCGCGCTACCTCTGGCGACTTCTTCCCGATGTTCGACGTTCCGTTCAAGTTCGGGGGACCTTGGAGCCGGGCAGAGGACGCCAGCCATGCGTCGGTCGTCGTTCTCACGCGTGCGCTCAACGATCTGCTGTTCGGAGGAGCAAACAGCGTCGGCCGGAATCTGACGGTCGGCGACAAAACCTACCGTGTCATGGGTGTACTGGATGAGTGGCAGCCGACCCCTCGCTTCTATGACTTGGGCCGGGGGAGCTATTCCGGGCAGGATCAGCTCTTCCTGCCCTTCACGCGCGCCATCGACGAGCAGATGCCGACTGTCGCGGGCCTCAATTGTGAGCAGCGGACGGGCCCTGGAACGGGATGGGACGGCCTTCTCCATTCCAATTGCGTCTGGATTCGTTTCTGGGTCGAGCTACCCACTGCCCGGGATGCGGCGAACTACCAGACCTTCCTGCACAACTACGCGGCCGAGCAACAGCAGCGGGGACGGTTTCATTGGCCGCCACGCGTCGCGCTTCGGAATGTTACTCAGTGGCTGAGCTACAACCATGTCGTGCCGACTGCGGTTGAAACGCTCACGAGCGTCTCATTCGCGCTCCTGCTGGTTTGCATACTCAATGCAATCGGTTTGATGCTCGCGAAATTCATGGCGAGTACCGGCGTGATCTCAGTCCGGCGTGCACTCGGAGCCTCGCGTCCCGCCATCTTCGCCCAATTCATGGTCGAGGCCGGAGTGATCGGGCTGGTTGGCGGGCTCGTCGGACTCGGATTGACCCAGTTGGGCCTGATGAGCTGCCGTGCGGTGCTCCAAAAGGATCTATCGGTGCTGATGCAACTTCACAGCAACGACGTGCTGGTCGCTTTGGCAGTGTCCCTCGCGGCGACGCTCCTTGCAGCGTTGTATCCGACTTGGCGCGCGCTGCAGGTGCAACCCGCATCACAGCTCAAGACTCAATAAACCGGGAGAACTGGCATGGAACTTGGGCCGATTCTGTCCTCCCTGCGTCGAAACAAGGTTGGCGCGACACTGATCGCCTTGCAGATCGCGCTCACGCTGGCTGTACTCTGCAACGCGCTCTTCATCGTAGAGCAGCAGACGGCGCTGAGCCGCGCGCCGACCGGCATCGCAGATGAGTCCAACACGTTCCTCATCTCGAATCAGTGGATCGGGGGAACCGCGGATCTCGCAGCGCGCGTGCAGACCGACCTAGCCAGCCTGCGCGCCTTGCCGCAGGCTGTAGACGTAACCGTGTCTCCGGGGCAGCCGCTCGGTGGCCGGGGGATGGGGATGAACGTCACGCTCCATCCGGGCAAGAAGAGATCGGGAGCGTTGACTACCGTCTTTCCGGTCGATGACCACGCGTTGAATGCATTGGGATTGAGACTGATCTCGGGGCGCAATTTCCGCCCTGAAGAGATCCTGACCGCTCACGGTTTCGGCGACAACTACTCGAGTTGGGGCAGCATGATCGTCACGCGAGAGCTGGCGCGCAAACTCGATCCCGGCGGCAACGTCCTCGGGCGCACGGCCTCGCTCGGCCGCATAACGGCTATCATCATTGGTGTCGTTGACCAGCTGGCGCCGGGTCGAGTTGCTGCGAACAGCGCTACCGCAGAGAACTCGATTCTCGTGCCACTGCTGTGGGCCGACTCGAATATCTTTTATTTGGTGCGGGCGAAGCCCGGGCAGGTCGCGGCGGCTATGGTGGCAGCGCGCGACGGGCTATACAAGATCAGCCGTCAGCGCACCATCGTGAGCACGCAGACCTTCGCCGACGCCCGGCTGGACTTTTATCGCGGAGCCCGCGGTGTAGCGCTGCTCATGAGCATCATTTGCGCAATACTGCTCGGCGTTACGGCCTTTGGGATCATCGGCCTGACAAGCTATTGGGTATCGCAGCGAAGGCGGCAGATCGGAATCCGGCGGGCGCTCGGTGCGACGGCGGGCAGCATCCTGCGCTACTTTCAGATGGAGAACCTGTTGATTGCGGGGGCTGGGTGTGTTCTGGGTATCCTGCTCGGGCTGGCTGCGAATCTGTGGATTCTCCAACGCATCGCTTCGGCGCGGCTGCCGCTGGCTTATCTGATCGCGGGCACGATTATCGTGCTGCTACTCGGGCAGATCGCCGTACTATGGCCTGCGCTACGGGCCGCCGCGGTACCCCCTGCCATTGCGGCGCGCAGTAGTTGATGGCCATTCGAACAATTCTGATCATCGACGATAACGCCGCCGTCGCATCCGCCATGAACGTGCTGCTGCGTCTACGCGATATTCGCACGGTCGCCGCGCAGACTCCCGAGGAAGGTCTTGCGGTGCTCGCGCGGGAGCGTATCGACCTCGTCATCGCCGACATGAATTTCACCGCTGATACCACCTCGGGCGAGGAGGGGGCCGCGTTGTTTCGCGCATTGCGCGCGGCTCAACCGGATCTTCCGGTGATTCTGATCACCGCGTGGACTCACCTGGAGACCGCCGTGCAGTTGGTCAAGGCGGGCGCGGCCGATTACATCGGCAAGCCCTGGGATAACGACAAACTGCTCTCAACAATTGAAAACTTGCTCGAGCTGGCAGAGGCAACACGCGAGCAGCAGCGGCTGCAGCGAGCATCGCGGCGACGGCGTGAGCAACTCGCCGCGCAGTACGATGTGCGTCACATCGTGTTTGAATCCGAGGCAATGGAACGCACAATCGAGCTAGCCTGCCGCGTCGCACGTGCGGACATACCTGTTTTGATTACCGGCCCCAACGGCGCAGGGAAGGAACGGATCGCCGAGATCGTGCACGCTAATTCCAGAGTTCGTGGAGGACCGTTCATCGCCATCAATTGCGGGGCGATTCCAGCGGAGCTCGTCGAGGCGGAGCTGTTCGGCGCCGAGGCGGGTGCATACACCGGGGCCAAACGGGCCCGTGCAGGGCGCTTCCAGTTGGCCGATGGCGGTACGCTCTTTCTCGATGAGGTCGGCAATCTTCCGATCGGAGGACAGATCAAGCTGCTCCGGGTTCTCGAGACGGGCCAGTTCGAGCAGCTCGGCTCTAGCCACACGCGTACCACTCGCGTGCGGATCGTGAGCGCGACGAATGCCGATCTTCAGGCACTGATTCGGGCCGGCCACTTTCGTGAGGACCTGTACTATCGGCTCAATGCAATCGAGATCGCGCTGCCGCCGCTCAGCGAGCGGACGGAGGATATCCTGCCCCTGGCACAGCACTTTCTGGGTCAGGACTTCGAACTGAGCGAGGATGCCCTGGTAGCCTTGATGGCGCACGACTGGCCGGGCAACGTGCGCGAGCTACGCAACTCGATCGAACGCGCGAAGCTGCTCGCCAGCGACCGCGTCGTGAGCGCTACCGACCTGAACCTCCCCCCGCCATCGCGCCGTGCAGTCCATGAGGGCGATCCGTTCACGCGCGAGATCATCGAAGCGAGCCTACGCAAGGCCCGCGGTAATATCAGCCGTGCCGCGCAGAGTCTTGGCCTTTCGCGCCAGGCGTTTTACCGTCGGATGGAGCGCTGCGGCCTCAAGACGTAGAAGGCGAGGCGACATGTACTTCAGTATTGAAGGCAAACTCGCCGCGCTGCTGATTGCGGCGGTTGTCCTTTCGGCGCTGGCAGCGGCGTGGCTCACGGTCTTTTTCGAGCAGCCGTGGCTTGCATTTGCAGTCGTCGTCGCAGCAAGCCTGATACTGACGCTGTGGACTGCAAGGAGGGCGGCACGGCCCGTGAGGCATGTGCTGCGTGCCATGATGGGAGCGGTCGCGAGCTACCGCGACGGTGAGTTCAATCTGTCACTCGCCGTTAAGACGCGCGACGAGCTTGGCGAACTGATGGCCGCGCACAATGAGCTCGGTCATGCGCTTCGCACGGAGCGCTCGAATCTTGCGCAGCGCGAGCTCTTCCTCGATACGGTCATGCAACGTTCCCCGGTCGCTCTGGTGCTCGCGGATTCTCATCAGCGCGTGGCCTACGCGAACCTCGCCGCCCGTCATCTGCTGAACGAGGGATGGAGTATGGACGGAACCGACTTTTCGGCCCTGCTTGCGCGCGCGCCCGCGCCGTTACGGCTGGCCGTCGAGTCTGGCACAGACAACGTCTTCGGCGCCGAAGTCGCGGGCGTTGAGGAAATCTTCTCGCTCTCTCAGCGGCTGTTTCAGCTGCAAGGCCGGCCGTATCGACTCTATTTGCTCCAGCAAATGACACGAGAGCTTTCGAGGCAGGAAGTCGGGGTTTGGAAAAAGCTCATTCGCGTACTGAGTCACGAGCTCAATAACTCGCTCGGGCCCATCGCATCGCTCGCTCAATCAGGCCCAGAGCTCATGCGGCGCGGCGATACCGCAGGAGTCGATATGGCCTTTGGGGCGATCGGCGAGCGCGCCGAGCACCTGCACCGGTTCATCGCACGTTACTCAGAATTTGCGAAGCTGCCTGCGCCGCGGCCAGCCCATGTTGAATGGCGTTCTTTTGCTACGGAGATCGCGGCTGCCCACCCGTGCCGGATCATCGAGCCGCTTCCGAGCGCTGCGGGATGGTTCGATCGGGCGCAGCTTGGTCAAGCGCTGATCAATTTACTGAGGAATGCGCATGAGGCGGGCGGGCCGGCCGAGGCGATCGAGCTCGTGATTACCCATGTCGGAGAGGAACAGCGGATCGAGGTGCGCGATCGGGGTCTCGGAATGAACCAGACTGTTTTGAATCAGGCTTTGCTGCCGTTCTACTCCACCAAGCGCGGCGGCACGGGGCTCGGCCTCGCTCTCGTGCGGGAGATCGTGGAGGCTCACGCTGGACGCATCCGGCTTGCCAACCGTGACGGGGGCGGGCTGTGCGTCACACTGGCTTTGCCCTTGCAACCTCTGGTCCGAGTGTAGGCTGTCGCGCGAAGTGCGGCCTCATCCACTCAAATGAGTCTGTCGGCGCACATCGCCACCGTACGGCACCTGTGCCCGATGGCTGATTTAAATCCTAATGATTCATTTTGAATGGGCGGGTCGAAAACGGAATGACCACTGCGCGATTGGCTTGCACGCACACAGCGTCGGCCGGGTCCACCCCAGGGCCGGTGGGCGCTCCCCAATAGTTATTTGTTGCGTTGATGGCCGGCGCCGGCGGCGTGCTCTGAACATCAAGTCCACAGCCGAAGTTACCGAAGATGTTATTAGCATGCAGGCGGGAGCTTCTAATCAGCTGGAAAATCAGAATGCCAGCGCCGGTATTACCAACAATTGTGTTGCGAGTGAGGTAATGGTTACCGCCATCGTCGCCTCCGCCAACAACAATCCCGGCGAAGCCGTTGTCCGTCGCCGTGTTATCCGAGAAGAAAAAATCAGCACCGCTGAGCACAAACCCATCCACTTCGTTACCTGTAGCTTTGTTACGCCATATTTGATGCCCGCGCCCACCGGTAAACAAAAAGCCGGCGCCGGAGTTGCTTGCTACATTGTTATCTACAACGACCTGTCCATCCCCGAGCACATTAATATTGAATCCAATGATCGCGGCGTCGCGGCAGATATTTTCGGCGATTATTGTACGGCCGCCTGGAACGTCGATCGAGAATCCAGTGTCCGGATTATCGTACGCGATGTTGCCAATCACGCTGACATTCATAGCGCCGCGTTTGACCCACAGACCAAATAGCTGAGCCCCTACGATGGAGAAACCTTTTCCTGAGCCACCAAATATCGTTCCGGTGCCTAGAGCGACGGTCGACGTCGCGAATCCGCCCCCATCGATGATCGTGACATGGGGCCCGCCGGTGGATTGAACCGTGAGTCGTTTCGGACCCATGGGTCCGATGCCTATGCACACAACGCTCCCTTCATTCGGGCACGGAATCTCATCGCCTGGATCGCCCAATACTCCATTTCGATTGGAGTCTCCGTACCGCCCCGGGCCTACGAGTATCTTGCTGCCCTCGGGCGCGAGTTGTGCCGCATAGCTGATTGAACGGCACGCAGTGGTGCTGGATCTTCCGCAAGTCGAGATGTCTGTACCGTTACTCGCCACAAAGTAAGTCTGTTGCGATTGAGCCTGGGTGACCGCCGCGGAAGCGATGCCAATCATTAGCGCGAGAGGAATCAAAGGACGCATGTTGATCTCCACCGTGTCAGGCAGCGCTAGGATGGGCCGCTTGCGGTTTTCCGGCAGTCAAAGTATCAAATAGGGGATGTCGCACGCGCCATCCCTTTAGATGAGGCAAAATCGTGTGACTCAATCGCAGCGGCGAATCAGCATGCTTCGTTGTGGATAGTCGGGCACGAATCGCTCCACGCAGCTGGTCTTATTGGTCACACATTTGGGGCCTAATGGTGCCGCCGCGTACAAGTTTAGCCACACGTCGAGCGCCGACACTTAGTCGCTTAAGCTGGGAGACGATGTTTCAGGCAACAACGTCACGAGCGGCGACGGGCTGTCACAGTTCTGAACACGAGCCCGTTCCATCTCACATTGCCCCGCACATTCCAGCGGGCACGTCCCAGTCGGTTACTGACGATCCCAGTTTCGATTGTGTCGAATTCGAAACTCATTTCGACCCGCGGTTAAGGCGTGCGTTTCGCCCTTCCATGCAAACGTGCCTGCCAATCCCTCGGGCAGCGTAATTGTCGCGGAGAGAGCATGGCCTTTCAGAGCGCATTTTGTTTCGATCAAACCACGCGGATGCGCGGTCGCCGCGTCCAGTTTGGTCAACGCGCCGAGATGCGGCTCAATGCGCACGCGAGCGAATCCTGGAGCGTCGGGTTCGATGCCAGCAACATACGAGATGAGCCCGATGGTGGGATGCGCGGCCACGCGTGGGTATCGGAGCGGCTCGGGTCTGGAGTCTCCGGCCAGGTGGTGAAATGCCGCTGCAACATGGCGCGCCATGGCAACGGTCGGCAAGCCCCGCGTGCTTCAACGCGCGGGCCAGATAA
>Ga0307515_10005493_pt1 | contig 25653 bp, 24 predicted proteins | sample 17_EM_MG_FD_194513 | JGI IMG/M metagenome (GOLD analysis project Ga0307515, IMG submission 194513) | Populus trichocarpa ectomycorrhiza microbial communities from riparian zone in the Pacific Northwest, United States - 17_EM | ecosystem: Host-associated > Plants > Roots > Unclassified | place... | reverse complement strand
TAGGTCACTCGAGGTCGCAGGACCTGGTGGCCTTTCACATGCGTTGTACCAGGCTGGTTCATTAAATACCGCCACAGGTCCCTTCGCATATGCGTTGTCGACCATCACATCCCCTGCGTTCACTGAGATCACCGCCTTTTTCCGGAACTATGAATTCTTGGGTGTAGGAACCCCGTGGAAAAATTCCGTTCTCGTGCACCAGCTGTCTCCAGCTGAAATAGCAAAGGAAGCCTCATGGTTTGATTGGCGATTTGGAGTGTTTCAAGAGATGCGCAAAATCCAGGACTTTCAGCTGGTGTTGTGTGTAGAGGTGTGGGATGCTGTGGGGGAGTACGCAGCGGGAGTGTTGAAACGGGCTGTGGCGGCGGAGAAGGCGAAAAGGAGGTTTGATGATACTTATGTTGAACCATCGGTAGTTTACAGCCCACGAAGCCCCCCTCCTCTAAGGCTGGAGTATTTGTGCTCTCCCCTCTGGATCCCGTTATAAAATACTAACTGTCCTCACACCGGAGAAGCAGTGACTGTGTCGAAAGTAGGAACCTTGCTTGCGGAACATTCCTCTGTGTTCGTTCAGCGGGTTTGTTGCAAGCGCGAGTAGACTCAGCCCTGTCAATCAGGGCTTAAAAGGGTATTTTTGTCTGCTCGTCAGCAGCTATGCGGGGGTCCTGCATTGACATCAAGTCCGGCATTGGTCAAACCACACAGTCTTGCACATCGTCGGATACATGATAGGCAGCCAATCGATCGTGATTGATATTGACCGGTTGACCGACCGATCCCTAACGACCTTACATGGCCATCAGGGGCCCCGACCTCCACCGTCCAGGCTTAGGGTGAATCACTAGTCAACAGTGTGAATTAAATCCATGCTATAGATATCTGTGCAGCCATAGGATGTGCGTGTGTGCATATTTTAATTACATTATAAAACACACTTCGCTGGAACCCTGTCACAAAGCTAGGGTGAAAACCCGATAGTGGGTGAGCCTGGGGATCATCGACCATCAGTCGGTTTCTAAACATTCAATTCCGGGTACCGAGTCCTCTCTTACCTCAGTAGTGAATGCGTAGTCTACACAAGGAGGCAAACAAGCACCAACAAAAGACCCGTGAGAACCTCCCCCCACAGACGAAATTGCGTCAGGACACTCACTTTCGAACGGCAAGGTCTCCGAATCCGAGAATAGCAAATAAAGTTATTTGAGAGTTTCCCTCTGCTATACAGTCAGTAGCCAGCCCGCTCGACGTAAACGACTAATTGCCTGACCAAAAAGAATGTCTCCATATTATCGAGTCTCATCACTGGAACGGCGTCCACGTTCCACACACTCGAATAACCCCCGGTCTCAACTCGGCAATGAGCTTTGATTGCTTGGAAAATATCCCAGCCGAACTTTCGGAACCGTTCATCACCGGTCAGACTGAACGCGATGAACAGTGATGACGGTTTCAGGTCTAAAATGAAACAAAGAACTCTTCAGTATATCCAACAGCGAGTGACGAAGGACAGCTTTGGTCACCGAAGGATGTATCGTGCATCGTACGGTGCTGCGTGCCCGGGGCTGTGACAAAATGTCTTAAACCGCGAGGTCTACCCCAAGGCGAAAGAGGAATGCACGCTGCTCCCTTGATATACCAGTCCTGTGGAGCCGAAGAATCACTAATCCCGTCGCTCTCAATGCGGAAGTGCACAATCTCCGGGGATGAACCACTGCGCAAAGAGAATAGCGTCAGCACCGTACAATTTCAACGAGGGACGACAGTCACGTTTATGTACCGTGGGTCTTCACGCATGTCTCCAGCAGGCGCACACACGTCAGCCAATCCTTCCTCGCATGCTCCCAAAGTTCATGGAACCTGGGTGGTGTAGAAACGCCCGCAGCCGGAGCTGTCGCCACCGCACCAAGCATAAGGAGGCCGGGGGGAAACAGACAAGGTGATCTTGTTTAGGCGCGAGCAACCAGTTCCTTCTCGCTAGATCAGTCGTAATTCAAGTGGGAACGAGACGGCTACATACACTTCACCCATGGAATCATGCTCGGGCACTAGTTCGGAGGCATACGACACGTTCGACCGAGTCCTTGATATTAGATGCGCGTGGACACCCCGCATAGCGTCTTCGTACATCTGGAGAGGAAACGTCAAGCTTGAATCTACAGTTCCCCGACGAAAGGAATTCTGTGCTCACGTCGAGATATGCCTGTTCTGTCTTATTCTAGATGGGAGCAACAAATTAGAATCGTGCCTGGCGGTCTGGCGCATAGACTTACGGTCAATAAATATTGTTTTCTGTCAAGAATCTCAGCCGAGGTGGTGGAGATGACCTGGCAAATACTTACAATAGATACTCGTAATAAGAGTATAGGCTCCTGGTCGGAGGGTCGAAAGCGGAGGGGGGAACACGTCGTGGCAGTGGTTTGGATAAGATAGGTATTGGTTGAGGGTCCTGCCCCCTCTTCAGGAAGAGACTCGAATGATTCCATGCTTACAACAGATTGCCTGTGTATCATGGGTGATGGCGTGGCAGGTAGGGAGATGCGGCGAAAAGGGAGATGCGGAGGCCGTGGGTGGGCGACCAGGGGCGCACCAGAGTCCAAGGCCGGAAAGCTGACGGACGAAGGGACGACTACGCGAAGTTGATTTTGATTCTTATGAGCTGTCATGAACGCAAAAGACAAAGAGTCATACAGACCGAGGGAGGACGCAGCCATCTTTTGGCGTTCTTAGTAGGCCAGACGCCCCTGTTTTGTCCACACTACATGAGCGGGGATCGGCCAGTTTGGGATGACGCGCCGTTCCTCCCACGCTTGGTCATCATCGCCCTGATGTTCATTCCAAGGAAAGTCATCAGGTCCAATGACGTGACCAGAACGCTTTCCGTCACGATGATTAGGCATAGTAATTCTTTGTGGTTTCGACTCTGGCAAGATAACAAAACGGCATTCAGAGGGCCTGCGGAAATAATTCGAACAATTGGAGTGTTTGAGTTTACAAACAACTTTAAAGATAGGGTCTGAGGACGAGAGACGCGACGCGAAGCGATTGTTTAACGTTTATCAAGGAAGAGGAAAACATCAGGGGATGAAAGTAACGAGCGACCTAAAAAAACGAGACTGGCCACGTAATACGAGGTCACCGACCTGTGGCCGGTCGTGGGCCATGCCGCTTGCCGGCGCCACTGCTTATACTTATCGTACTGTGGCAACAGCTCTAGTGGCCTCTAGGTCGACGATATGGGGCTCGCATGCCTCCTAAACTCAATTATTGCGGTTCTCACTAAAGTTGTCGTTGGCGCTTTTCTCGATCATTTTTTTATTTTATTTTTATAATTCAAACTCGAACTCTCCCACTTCCTCGACGTATAGCACCTCGAATACGCAACGGATCCGCTCAAAAACTATACCGCTGTGATCAGCAAGACCTCTACTTTCGAGCAACATAGAGTTTTCATTGAAAATTGAACTTTGAATTTTTGTTGGCTTCGACCCTAATCTGCACTTAGCACCACGGGGGGTGGTCTGCTTCGCCCGGTTCTTTTTGTAATGGTGTTTGGTAGGTCCATACTTGATGTTAACGATGAGTTTTTCGTGCGCGAACGGGTTGGCACACATGGTCACAATGTTCAGCATACGTATGATCTTCACTTCTCAACGGCCACCGGGGGCCCGGTAATTGGGCCTGTAACTATTTCAATATCTTCTATAGTACATCGTTTACAGTTTCCGTGCTATGAGTGGTAATAGGATCAAACTACTACCGTACAACTGCGTGGCAAACTGTATTAGGGTTAACATCAACGATGGGACCCGTTCGCCCTCATTCCGTGGGAGGACCAATCCCAAAACATCTCAAAGAGCAGCCAGAGACGTTACCCCTCCTTTACATAGTTGCTGTGCCTGGTCTCGTCCCAGATAACGAGCATCGAAACTTCAATCTCTCGGCGCCTATTTCGCCTACCAGTATGGACCTACCAAACACCATTACAAAAAGAACCGGGCGAAGCAGACCACCCCCCGTGGTGCTAAGTGCAGATTAGGGTCGAAGCCAACAAAAATTCAAAGTTCAATTTTCAATGAAAACTCTATGTTGCTCGAAAGTAGAGGTCTTGCTGATCACAGCGGTATAGTTTTTGAGCGGATCCGTTGCGTATTCGAGGTGCTATACGTCGAGGAAGTGGGAGAGTTCGAGTTTGAATTATAAAAATAAAATAAAAAAATGATCGAGAAAAGCGCCAACGACAACTTTAGTGAGAACCGCAATAAATAAAACACCTTTCCCAATAACATCCGAAAAGTGCGTACCTTTAGGCTGATCTCCAATTTCCGCACACCGTCCCGTAACCCTCCCGTGCCCTCTCCAGTGTGAAGGCTACCCCTGGCAGCCACGGCCCTAAAGGCGCACCTCCATGGTAGGTCAGTATTACATCGAACCAGTTTTGAAAGGAAATTGAAATTATTTACTGATCGACGTTCCTGTCGATCGTACCAAGATTTTCTTTCAGGGATGCGACCCCCAAGCTGGCTGCCTGGAGGGTGGAGTTGGCGGGAATGGGCGTAGACATCGGTTCAGACGAGAGGAGGAGGAACTTGACATGAAGAGGCAATGGCTGGTGAATGTTGCCTTGAAAATCTCCCTTTTAACTAGCCTCCTGGACCGCAGGAAGCTCAACTTCTCGTTATACGCAGCGCTGTTTCTGACTTGCTGCCCTTGCTGCCAACTTCCTGTTCTTCTTCAATTGCCATTGTATTCATTACCATATAGATACACAAACATTTGTATTCTAATCTACAAGGTCACTGATCTTGGCGGTGCGATCCTCGCGAAAATGTCATACGCAATACTTGGTTTGGACCTGCCGCGCTAGCCCCTCGTCCATTCTTCTATAATGGGCCTTATCCTCCCTCCGCTTCGGCGAAGCAGACAAGCTCCGCCCGACCCCCTGCGGGGGACTAGATTCCCTTGGATGGTCGGTGACTCGAGCACGTCCTCAGTGGGTTCCGCACTCTCGGGGGAAAGCTCGTGGAGCCCCGGGCCGTCGAGAGACGACTCTCTGTCTGCGTGGGAAGGTTCACGTTGGGGTCCGAGGTCGACAGCCAAGAGAGCGGAGGATGCGGAGGAGGCAAGCACATCTTCCCCTACATTCGAAGTTCGCACTGACCGCCACTCTGGGAATTCTGAGAGAGAGTTCGTGGTACCACCGCCCACCCTGATTGACGAACCGGGGATGGAGGGAGTACCGTCTATGATAGGAAACACGGCCTCATCACATGCCTGAACGACCTTGTGATAATCTCCGTTCTTCGTACCTTCGGGGATATAGAAAGTCTAGAAAGGAAACCAATAGGGTCGACGAATCCATCAGGTTGAAATGAGGTGCTTGATTGTACCTTCTCAGAACAACTCCCACACACATCTCCCGCACGACTTGCAGTGGTGACGTCGACGCCGCCACCGAAATGGCCGTCCGCAACGCATGCAAGTGTTCGTATCGCCATCGGGCACCCAGATGGCTGACACACCCCGCGTGGGGGAATTCCTGTCGTTGCCCTCGGGCAGATGTGGTAGTGTTCGCGATGTTCGACGGAGATAGTTCGCGGAAGCGGAAGAGATTAAAGTTGAGTTTGGGTTCATAGCAAAAGGAGACGATCCGGAAGTAGGAGGGGCTCCCTCTCTTTAGGCGGCGAAGTTTCGACCTGTAGGAGCGAACCACGCTTGAACAAACTAGGACCAGGGAGATGAATTGGAACGGGAGGTTTGGTGTGCTGCGTTGGATGGCAAAGAGTGAAAGTGTTCGCGCATGATTGTGCAGGGAGGTGTTCAGAGACAACACGACTAACGAAGGATCAGAAGTTACTAACCAGGGTGATAAAGGGAACGTACTTTTGGGGGCCAATGTATGGACGGTAACGAGAGAAACATGCTCTGAGTCATCGATCAACGCGTAGCTGACCAAATCCTTCAACAACAGCGGGTACCGGGGACACCGTTGAATGATTGAGAGTAACCAGTCCCTAAGCTTAAGATTACCACAGCGGGGGTCTGCCTCCTGCTTCGCGATAAAATCCACGAAATCATTTTTGGTCGCAATCAGTTCCATGTACAAAGACAATGGGCGGAGAGCGTCCGTCTTCTGTCGGGGTGTGCAAATGGACGGAGGGGGAGGAAAGGAAAGAACGGCATAGATTCCAAATGTTGATGAAGTTGACGAAAATGGACGACAATTGTGCACGGTCTAGGGACGGGTTGGGTGTACAGGTCACCAGGAGCGCACCAGAATCCAGGGCCGGAAAGCTGACGGACGAAGGGACGGCGACTACACGAAGTTGTTTTTGATTCTTGTGAGCCTTCATGAACGTGAAAGACAAAGCATACTGACCGAGGGAGGACACAGCCATTTTTGGCGTTCTCAGCAAACAAGCGTTCTGTCCACACCATGTGTATTGAAGAGCGGGGATCGGCCAGTTTGAGGTGGCGCGCCGTTTCTCCCACGCTTGGTCATCATCGCCTTGATGTTCATTCCAAGGAAAGTCTCAAGGCCCAATGACGTGACCAGAAGGGTTCCTGTCAGTCGTCCCGAATTCGTCCAGCAGTCCACTATTCTGCAGGACGATCTCAAGGGTAAAGGAAAGGCCACCGATGTGTCGCCCGCTGCCAGCGAAGAGCTCGCCGCGCTTGTGCATCTCACCCTATCCAAGCACAGCGTCTGGGTTAACCCCGAGTTGATCTCTTCCGACGATGGCTGTACGTACAAAGGGGAAAGCCCCCGAACACTCAGCTTTAGGACTGACCACAGTTGGCTAGACGTACCACTCGCTCGTCTCATCCGAGAATCCGAGGGTTTCACGGACATGAAAACGATATCACCCGAGGCGGATGTCGTACGGGCGATTCAAATGCATCTATCTAACGTTCTTGAGGCCCGGATTCTGGTCTCATCTCCGCAAAAGTCCGTCTGGTACGCCTCCGGCTCTCGTTCCGAGCCAACCGGTGGGTATGAAATTCGTCGGAAAGACTGGCGATTCGTTCGTTCAGCCGCGGTGCCTCTCCGGAAACAAGACTGGGATGCCAAGACTGTGTACCTGGTTCGTATTAAACTTTATACTACGTCGTCACCCCTCTCTCCCCGATGAATCTGACTGTCAACGGAGCACTAACGGCGTTTCGGTATCTCAGGAAAAGCTGCCAACGCGGATTCGATCTGCGGGAGCAGTTTACCGTTTCGTCCTATCGCTGCTCAACAACAGAAAAGTTTGCTCCTTCGACGTCATCCAGGATGTCAGACCTCCTCCGCCCCCAGACAGCGAAGTCGAGGCCAAACGCGCGTTCAGGGGTTCCGCGTTTGTAACTCTATCTTCGGTGGGCCTTGTAAAACAACTTTTGGAGGATTGGCCATGGCCACCTGGGAACCGACCTGCACACGTAGCCAATGGGGTTCCCGCGCCGGCCTCCGCCGATGTCACAGATGCACGCAAGTATGGAGTACGGGTGATCACTAAGTGTCGGTGGGAGGAGTTGCGCGATGAATACCTTGCATATCGTATACAACTGCTGAACACCATCCACGAGGAGGAACGAAAACCCGGGGCTACCATTCGATCGGAACCCGGGACTGTGGAGCCTGTTTTGTCATCGTCGGTGTCAGATGGCCTGTCCCATTCCGCAGTTCCACAGGATTACCCACGTGGCTGCCTAGTATTTGCGAGGAACATCCACACAGAAACGAACAAGACCACTTTACGGAAGCTTTTCTCTTCCGCAGTTGGCTTTCCCCAAGACGTTCTCGACTACGTTGATTTCAACAAGGGAATGAACTCCGTAAGCTTAGAGTATTATTATTCTACGGTCATCGTTGACTGATGAGGCGCGTTGTCGAAGTGCTTTCTGCGCATCAGAAGTTCCAGAGAAGCCTCCGCCCTCGTCGAGCATTTCAATACTCATTTACTCGCGCAATCAACCGGTTTAGACGCAGACGGCGCGGTTCCCTCGGTGCAAACGAAGCATATCTTCGTGGAGTTAATAGAGGGTAAAAGGGAGGAACTGTATTGGGAGAAGGTCCCCGAGAAAGCCCGTAGGCAGGCTGTTCAAAACGCACTCAGGCTCTCTGACAGACATGGAGGCGCTCTAACGGAAACCCTTTCCCCGCCGAGAAAACGGAGGAGAAAAGATTGACGCCCACTACGAGGGTGCTCCATCACCACACCCCCGCGCCCCCTATTCAGCATTCAGTTCGCTGACATTTTCAGTGAATTCCAGAGCTCGTTTTTTTGACGTTATTAACAAAGCATTCGTACCGCATCAGCGCATGGTAGACATATGTAAGAGCCTAGGGACCCTTGCAGGGCGTAATGATAATGTAAAAAAAACCGCCCATCGTTCGCGGGGTAGGAAACCAGACGGAGGAAAGGGGTTTGTGACATGACAAAAAAAAAGGTGACTAGGACCAGAGTCTAGTCCCCGCAGGATCCAGGCCCTTTGCCATTCGGAGCATAACGATGGTGGCAGTCAAACTCGAGAACTGTGACATTAAATCAGCAAAGACCGAGACGGAGAGGGGAAGCAGTCGGCTTACCCCATTGCCAATGAACGCGTCCGCCCGTTGACCGACGGCCATATCGATACTCTGCCCCGTGTACTTTTGTTCCCAAGAGACTTTAAGTTCCCTGCTGCTCGAAATCTGCTTCCACTTGCCCGATTTGTGTAATGCGTCCTTCAGTTCACTCAGCCACGGGTTCTTTCCATTGGTCATGATGTAGATGTTGCGAAGATCTTTTCCAGCTTTGGTGTGCCTCACTTCGACGACCTTCTGGACGACCTCTTCTATGGATGGGTAACAACTCTTGGCGTATGCATCGTAGATTTCTTGCGTGACATTTCCCCCTTTCGGTCGGGGTGGCGAGTCGAAACGATCGAGCAGATCGGGAAGTTGATTGAATCCGGTCCAGGTCGATCCCCATTCTGCCAACCCACGGCAGTGTTGTTCAAAGTCACCTCTACGGATATGAAGGGCAAGGAGGCCAGGGATGACCGGGTATGGGTCTTTCGGGGTACCAGTTGTGAGCCCGTCCGGGGCAAAGAGCTTCCGGTTTCGGTTGAATCCATCGAGAATGAGCGACGACCACCTGAACTCGGTAACCATAGGTGACTTGAAGAGAATAGGGACGATGTCGAGCAGACGTTTCGAACCGAAGATCCTGGAAGGGTGTTCCGAGTCAATTGGCGTGAAAGAGGGTTATCAGCCTGGGGGAGTTTATCAATCACCAGATGTCGAAAATCTTGTCCTCGGTGGTGACACAGTTTTCTGGGGTTTCTTTCATATGTTTGATCCAAGCGTCCATGACTGTCTTTGCGCTGTAATCCCGAGGAAGGGTCGCTCGGACGGCGTCTTTGTCGAGCCGCTTGGGGTTTGGACAGACTTTGTCGAACCATTCTTTCATGACGGATCTTGGGGTATCGTCGCCCGGCGCAAAAGGACCGCCGGCCAGGGGACCTGAGATGGTACATGGATTGGAAGATGAGAATATATGATATTTTATGACATACCCGCAATTTGTACAGTCATCGGGATTGTTGAAGGGATGAGGTTGTCACCGAATCGCGAATAGAGCGAGCCGTCACGGTTCCACGTGTAGTTGTCGAATACAAAGCTGGTGAAAAACTTGAGAGTTTCTCGGAAGGAGGAACAGAAGGGAACTCACGCTCTTCTTGAATGGTATGTGAGCAGAGCATTGACGAAGTGCTCTTGCAAAGCGTTACCCCATCCGGAGGCTATTGGAATATGGAGACGTAAAAAAAAGTCGCAAGGGGGGCAGTGTTGCGAGACATACCGCGGACGTGTTCCGAGATCCAGAGATATTTGCCATTCCTGCCCTCTGGATATGGAAGATCGAGATTGTGTTGAGGAAGTGCAAGTTCACGGAGACGGTATTCAGAATACAACGGCGGTAAACGCTTTCTCCATGGAAGGTGCGTAGGAATCCAACTATCGTCTTCAAACTCTAACAGAGAGTAGAGACCGAGGACGGTTAGGCTGAGCATGATGAAGACCAAGATCCTGGAGATACGTCGGGGGAGTCGTGCGTCGCGTAGCGGAGTTTTCCTCATGTCTAAATCGTACGGGGGGAGGATCCCGAAGGGCTGTTTGCCTCTCCTTGATCGTTCGCGAAACATTTTAGGGTGAGCACAGGTCGGGTGGCGGGGGGAAAGTTGGTTGATGGAGTGTACGTGTCTTTGCCGATCAGCAGACGGGCGACCTGTGGGGTGTTTCGCGTGCCACCCCCTGGGCGCGCGCACCTTGCCGTTCCGGGTCATCACCTCAGTCTGCGGAAAAGTCGGCTAGGCCATTTGCATAACCTTATTGTATCGCTCTCCCCAAGTCTTGGCGGAGAAATCGAAGAGGAGATTTCCAGCGTCGGACGTCTTGGCAACCTGCTCTCACATCGGGGATAACTGCAGTGGGTGACGGCCGGTGGCATTGTGCCCGTCGTGGGAGGGCACCAGCAGCCGAGATTCGCTCCGTCGACCCGAGCGAGCGGTTGGGGTCTCTGCGCCTTCTCCGAACATACATACATACAACCTTACGTAGGAATCCTCGCCAGCACACTTTCTCTGTTCTCGCTGGATTTGCAAAAAAGACGAAATCAAACATCGCCACGCCTTAGCACGATCGACAAACGTGAACGCTGAGTGCCATACGTCGAACCATGGGTGGCAGTGGTCCCCATCAAAAACGTGAGACATACCTTCCTAAAAAGTGTCACCGCGAGGGTTGAGTTGCCTCTCCAACGTTTTCGTTCTTTGCCATCTGCCCCTCCTCGTTATAGTCTCCCCTCCTCCCTTTCCTCCTCTTGTTTTGTTTATGAGGCGGGCTTTCTTCATCCTCTAATCCCACTCCATGGACCACCAAGGCCGTAGACCCCCTCGCTCGGCGAGACCCAACCAACAACCGCTACCCCCACCCCCTTCTCACTCAGAGCCATCCATTCGCCCAGCCTACGGACACCACGAGCCCCATCAGAACTACGTCTCCTTCCAGAATACGGAGCGTGGTGCTCGAAATGGCCCTATAGATCACCCTCGACAGCCCGGGCACTCGTCCTACAGCAATAATACTCTGTCGGCAACCTCGGATCCAACCCTCGCTGAAACAGGCGGCTACTCTGGGGTAGGGAGGAAGAAGAGCCTCGTCCGTCCAGAACGAGAGAAAATCGAGCCCGGCCATCGGCAGTGGCATTATCGTTCTCATGCTGCTGGCGAGGCCCATACCACCCCCGGCGTCAATGTCTTGCCTTCCCGTATGAACCTTCTTTCTCGGAAGTTCCTATATGTTGATATGTTCCACTTTAGTCACCGGCAACCAACCCGGGCACCTGCGCCGAGGTCGTTCCATCCTCGCCCGCGATGAAGATGTCCATGAGTCCGGTCTCGTTCTCTTCAAACGTGGTACCGTTCGACGCAAAAGTTCAACTGTCGGTTCCCGCTCCGCCCCAGAGCCTTCCAAGAAGGATCCTAGTTGCTTGGACTCTATCGGCCCTGGTCCGAAAAACTGTTGGTTTCTGTACTGTTTCGCCATCACCTGCTGCATCCCCCCCGCGCTCCTCAAAGTTTTTGGCATTCGGACACCCGAGCAACAGAGGGCATGGAGGGAGAAGATAGGCCTCCTCAGTATCATCCTTACTCTCATGGCCGGCGTCGGTTTCCTTACATTCGGCTTCACCTTGGCTGTTTGCGGCGCGCCCCCCAATCGATTCCATTCCGGAGAAATCCAACCCGCCTCCGTTGTCATCCATGGTTACGATTACGACTTCTCCAACTTTAACCATCCTGCAGTGGGGTCGTGGACCGGAAATCAGAACCCTCTGTTCGAAGGAGGTTGGAATGCGGCTGGGAACGATATATCCTTCCTTTTCCAAAATGTCAATCAGCGCTGTCGCAACTTCATCACCAAGGCACAAAACTCGACAATCACCGGCAGTAACGGTAACCTGAACTGGTATTTCCCCTGCAACATCTACAGCCAGCGTGGAAACTCTGGTGTTAACCTCACCGGAGTCGAGACCGGTGCCAATTGTCATTATGCCTCGAGGTCACAGTCCATGTTGGCCGCAATGAACCCAGAAGGTCAAGTCTATTACACCTGGGATGACGTTCAGGACCCCAGCCGGAACTTGGTCGTCTTCGAGTCGTAAGTCCAAATCTCTTCTCCCCGCTTCCGATATCCTCACACCACCAATAGTACTGTTCTCGACTTGAACCTTCTGAACTGGTTGACGACGGCACAGGTCCAGTATCCCCCCATATTCGATTCTCTAAAACGCGCCAATGGGACTTTCAACGGCAAGGACCTTTCCATGTACTTCTACCGGTCCGACCAGCGTTCCCTTGGTCAGTGTTTGGAAGATATCATCACCGTCGGTTTCATCGATACCAAGAGCGTCGGTTGCGTTGCTTCGGACGTTGTCCTTTACCTCTCCCTTATCTTCATCATCGGCGTCGTCGCTATCCGTTTCGTCATGGCGGTCATGTTTGCCTGGTGCTTTTCCTGGAAACTGGGCGTCTTTAAGAACGAGACATTCGAAGACCGGAACCGTCGGATCGAGGAGATCGAGAACTGGACCTCGGACATTTACCGCCCTGCCCCAAGTGCCTATCGACCGGATGTTACGAAGAAGGGGTTGGCTAAACAACACAAAGCCGGAGGCTTCCTTCCCACTCAGTCAAGGTTCACTCCCTCCGATAACCTGCTCAAAGGCGCAAGGCCGACCACCGCATACGGGAAACTCGACTCAACGTCGTACAAACGCAGTACCTCGGTCAGCGTTTACGGTTCGCTCGGAGGCAAGGGGTCCAAGAGCGTGATCTCCCCAGATATGTCATCAAGGAGCTCCACCTCGCTTCCAGATCGTGCGGGCTTCGCGGATAGCAACTGCCCATTCCCCCTTGTCAATGTCGTTCCCCAACCCGGTCCCGAATACGAACCGTTCGGGTTCCCATTGGCCCACATGATCTGCCTCGTCACTGCATACTCCGAATCCGAAGCTGGTTTGAGGACCACGCTTGACTCGATCGCTACCACCGACTATCCAAACAGCCACAAACTCATCCTTATCATTGCCGACGGTCAGGTCACCGGTGATGGAAATATCTTATCGACCCCTCAGATCTGTTTGACCATGATGAAGGAGTTCATTATCCCCCCAAACCAAGTCGAGCCCAACGCATATGTCGCTATCGCCGACGGTGAGAAGCAGCTCAACGAGGCCAAGGTATACGCCGGATTCTACGCCTACGACGACAACTCGGTCGAGAGGTCTAAACAGCAACGAGTACCAGTGGTCTTGGTCGACAAGGTTGGCAACCGGGCGGAGCGCGAAAACAGGGAGAAGAAGGCCGGCAACCGAGGAAAGCGCGACAGTCAAATTGTCCTAATGTCCTTCCTCCAGAAGGTCATGTTCGATGAGCGGATGACGACTTTCGAGTACGAATTCTTCAACTCGATCTGGAGAGTTACCGGGATCAGCCCGGACCGCTACGAGTTGGCACTGTGCGTGGATGCGGATACCAAGGTTTTCCCGGACGCTCTTTCTCGTATGGCAGCTTGCATGGTAGAGGATCCAGAGGTTATGGGACTGTGCGGGGAGACCAAGATTGCAAACAAGGCAGAGACTTGGGTTACCATGATGCAAGGTGCGCATGTATCCGGTATCCCAACGGCGAGCTGACACTGCTTCTCTAGTCTTTGAGTATTACATCTCGCATCACATGGTCAAGGCCTTCGAATCCATGTTCGGCGGTGTCACCTGTCTGCCGGGCTGCTTCAGCATGTATAGAATCAAGGCGCCCAAGGGAGATACAGGCTACTGGGTGCCCATCCTTGCCAATCCGGACATCGTCGAGCATTATTCGGAGAACGTTGTGGATACTCTCCACAAGAAGAACCTCCTGCTCCTTGGTGAAGATCGATACCTCACGACCTTGATGCTCAAGACGTTCCCAAAGCGGAAGAACCTCTTCTGTCCGCAGGCGGTTTGCAAGACTGTCGTTCCTGAGAAGTTCAGCATCCTCCTTTCCCAGAGACGTCGATGGATCAACTCGACCATCCACAATCTTGCCGAGCTGATTCTCGTTCGCGATCTATGTGGCACGTTCTGTTTTTCGATGCAATTTGTCGTTGGCATGGAGTTGGCTGGAACACTCGTTTTACCGGCCGCAATTTCTTTCACCCTGTACCTGGTCATCGTTTCCATCATTCCCGGAGGAACGAACACGACTATTCCGCTCGTTTTGCTCGGCATCATCTTGGGTCTCCCCGGTCTGTTGATTGTCATCACGACAAGGAAATTCTCCTACGTCGGTTGGATGTTGATCTACCTCCTCTCGCTCCCGGTTTGGAACGGCATCCTGCCTACTTATGCGTTCTGGCACTTCGACGACTTCTCGTGGGGTCAAACTCGAATGACTCAAGGGGAGACTTCAGCGGACGCGGATCACGGTGACAAGAAGGGAGAGTTTGATTCTTCCGGGATCGTCATGAAGAGGTGGGTTGAGTTTGAGAGGGAAAGAAGGTGGAAGAGCGGGACTCCTTCGGCAAGGAATTCGTACTATGACCCTCGCTCTAGTTCCCCCAAGAGGTATGTCGTTTGTTTATCACCGGTCATCATAAATAACGGGAATGCTGACTCTCGCAGGCAATCGTTAGTGTCCACCGTGGAACGCGAGTCTCGTGGTTACGATGCTACCACCCTAGAGTCCTCAAACTACACCCAAGGAAGTGGATCCCGATCCCGGCACGATAGTCAGCAGCTGTTGATGCTTCCCGCTCCTCTTTCCGTCAACCGGCCCTCCCCGTCACCCATGCCAGGATCCCGCCTCACGAGGTCAAGCGAGGATGGAGGAGGACTAGATTCTTCCCGTCAACGACTCATCAGCAGCCCTCAGTCCCCAGACGACCGCTACGGATACGATACACCCGAACACTCACCATCCATCCAGTCACCCTCTAGGTATGCCTCTCCAACATCTACCGAGTCGGGCGGCCACGGCACCGTTCAACCCACCCGCAATGCTGGGGAAACAAACCCGTTCGTCTATCCCAACTCCCAACGAACCACGCAGGAATACGACAGAATCCCCTTCTCTACGGAACCTGAGGATTACCACGCAGGGAACTATACACCGTCTCCATCCTCGCAGTCTCAGACGCACAAGGCCAAGGGCATTAGCTTGATGGATAACGGACCGGTTCCTGGACCCGATGGTGTTCGACGGGTGGCAAGGAAGAGGCAGAGCCAGCAAAATCCGCAACAAAACCGTTACTCGAGAGGGTCGACATATTTGCCCCCCGGAGCTGCTACGCCTCAACCGGCTGCGCACGGTAATGCCTATTGAGGGAAGCTGGTAACTCGGAAGCTCTTCCCGACCTTTGTATATGACACGTTTCGCTTCGTCCAGGACTTGACTTTCTCTTTTCCTTCCTACCACAGCATTGTTTCAACTAGCGAATTCACGACGGACCGGTTTTGTTTCCCTCATTTTTGGCCCTTCCCCCTCCCCAATGACGATACCTGCATTTTATTATCATGTCTTGACGGTCCTGCCCTTTTCACAGATCCTGCCCGTCGGGGCGCCTCTTCGCTCGGTCTCTCATCGCCCCGTTTTAATCCGGCTTTGTGATTTACGATACTTGATTCTGCGTAGGACACACCCACATTCTTCAGACGATCGTTTGTTTCGTGAACATGTACCAATTTTTTTGCGAGAGGTTCTACGTAGCGGTAGGAAGCACATGAAAAATTCACTCGACACGAAAAGTGTTACCAAGGTTTTGCGGGCTGTTGGGTGAGAAGGATCCCGTGTCTCTTCTTGATGGTGACTCGGTGGCGAGAAAATTTATCATCCGGAGAAAATCGGGCTGATGATAATGTTCTTGAGCATGGACAATGTAAAGGGAGGGGTTGGATTGAGCGGACCTGGATGCGCAGATTTTGTCATCTTGCCCACCGTCGTTACTTTCTGTCCTCGAAGGGTAAGAGTCCGGGCGAAAGGAGACGTGATTTGACCAGTACCTTGAGTGTGTAGACTCTGTCGCCATTCTCATTCAGAGTGTACATGAGATGCATGACGGGTGATGGTCACTGGGTGCAGTAGCGAAGAGGAAGCGCGAGAGCCGGTGTCCAAATCCGTCCACCGTTCATTTTCCTCAGACTTTCTTCACCTCGGCTCCACTCACCATCCTATGACTTCGACCTCGGACACGGATTCCTACACGGCAGCAGAGCCGGTCCAGATATTGACTCCCCCACCATCACCACCGCTCGCAGGGGACGACGAGACAGCGACAGCTCCGTCCATCTCGGCCGCGGCCAAGAAGAAGAAAAAGAAGAAAGCGAAGAAACCCAACAAGGCGAAGGAAGCTGCCACCTCTCCCGTTCCACCTCCCACTCCAACTCCTACCGTCGAGGAGAACCAGCCGCCACCTTTATATATCAGCAGGAACAAGCACTGGAAATACATCAGTTCCTTCCACGTTCGTTTTCCTCTTTGGTCAGGACCAGAAGGTGCTGAAGTTCAAGAGGTTATCTAGGGACCATGGTTACAACTCCCCCTCGAACTCCTCGAGTCTTTACTCGTTCTGAATATGGACCCAGGCATGCTCTCTGCGCCTGATGTTCCCTACTCGCCTCCCCCGCAACGCGAGCTGCGCGGATTGCCTCCTCCCAAACCTCGAGATCGTGGGTTTGCAAGCTTAAGCGACCACACCCCGCCCGACTCTCCTCGGATGACCTTTACATCCTTCTCGCAGAACGCGAACACAAACCCGTTCCCATCACCCGCTCCCGGAAAGGCCAATCCCCCTCCAGTGGACCCGGGAGTGTTCCGGTCTGTCGTGTCGATTCGCAGGTTGATAGACGAAGCGTCCGAACTCTCCGTTCGTGCGTCGTCTGGACTGTCGGCCGTCGCTTTAGGGTCCCTTCGTAACGGGAGTGGAGGGTTGGGGAATTCCCCTTGGGGATCCACACAAGGATTCAATCCTCTTAGCGATAACGGTCGCGGCGGGAGGAACGGAACGATGTCTGCTACGCGGATACACCGACTCAGGGCGTTGGCCGTTCAAAAGCTTGCGGCTGCATACGCAGCGGACGAGATCGCTTCGAGCGTTATGGTGATGCAAGGAGGAAGCGTCTTTGACGATATCGCCGAACGGGTCCTCAAATATGATCCCAACGATGCGGATGCGAGATATGTACACTTTTTCCACGAAAAGATACCCTCCCGGTGAGTTCTCCGACGGCGGCTTTGGGTTTACGGAGAGCCCTGACGACCCTGCAGCCAACTGGCTGAATCTACGAACACCGATGTTTTGGATAATCTCATCGCTCAATATCCCCACCGACTTGAATATTTACGCACCCGAGGACTCGTCCATTGCTTCCGGGACGAATACTCTATGGCCACGAAAGACTTTACCCATGCCTTACGTGAGGCTCGTGCACGTCGCAAAGCCAAGTCACTCCACAATAGCGCCGGAAGTGTTGCGCATGAACCCTCCAGAGGTAAAGGGGGGAAGAAAAAGAAAGGGAAATGTGAACTTGGGAAGCAAGATGGCGCCGGATCCGACCTGCCTTCGAATTACGACGGATCGGAGGGGGACCAAGTTATACTTCACCCCTCGGTTCTCCCTAGTGCCCCCGAACCGATTGAACCCCAATGCTTGTTCTTCCGGGGCACTGCGTATCTCCAACACGCCATCTTCCTCATCGAGGCCGCTATGCTCAGGCTCGAAGGCGTCCAGAAGGGCACTAGTCCTGACGGAACCGACCTACGGTTCTGCTACGTCGAAGGAGGGCGATTCGGAGGAACAGAGATCGGTAATCCAGATGGACCCCTTGGAAGAAAGGATGGACCAAAGCTTGCTGCCTACCGGGAGGTGCTCACCGACGCCACATTCAAAGAGACGATCCTCACCCTGGTCAAGAAGAGCTTCCGTGACCACGAGAAGTTCCTTTCTCATTTCGACACCGTCGAAGGACCTCCCTATCCAGGGCTCGTTGAGGGGGACCTTGTGCAACGTACCGAGTACGCGTTTCTGTTATTCGAGTCGCTCAAGAGCGGGCACCACAGCCAGAAATCGTCCCCTCCGAAGAACTTCGTTATTCCCGAGGTCCCCGCCTCAATTACCACTTACCATCCGCTTTTGGTCGAAGCATACTTCAGCCGCTTGTTGTGCCTGTTGATCATGGGAGACTTCACGACACTACTACCCACTTTTTCGAGAACGACGATGATCGTGGATGGACTCGAGGGCTACCCGGTCTTTCTTCCTCCAAGATCCATGGCCCAGGCAGAATTTGCAGAGATCCTTGAGCGACTCGCAAGTGGATGGGCTGTCGGTTTGCAGCCGAATTCTTGTTCCAGGAAACGTCTCATGCCGTCCGGGAGCCTCAAATCGAACGGCAAAGATAGGGAAATCGAACCAGAAACAGCCAGCATCGTGGACGAGTACCTGCAACCTTTGCCTTCGTTCTCCTTCCCGGACCACACCCCGTCCACATCTAGCGTCGGCCACCGTCCGGGCGCCTCATCGTCTAGCGTCCCCTCGCCCGCGTTGACGCCTACCACGAGCGGGGCGTCACACATGCCGGATAATTTCGCACTGATGCAGTCGCTGGACCACCTACGTATCCTTCTTCAACCGGTCGCAAAGCGACAGAGGGAGCGGGTCGAGACGGAGCAGGAGGAAGCTGCAGCGGGGAAGAAAAAGAAGGGGTTGTCTATCAGTATCCCGTTGCATGGGCCACGAGTTGAGATCATCTTGGCTTGGCTCGCAGCGGTGCATTTGGCGGAACTGGAGAAGGTTGCGGCTTGATTTAGCACTATTTACCACGTTCTGTAGTTTTTATTAACGCCGTCTTTGCCGTACGCGTCCTCGTTGTACGTAGCTGCTGCGGTAATCTCAATACTTACCCAAGCTTATCACCCCATCTCGAGCCTCGGCTGACAGACCCCGGGGACTCTGTTTGAATTGCCATTTATGGAAAGTGTTTATTGAAGTTCTCTTCCCGGCGTGTCACTGAGACACCCTCGACGGCCACAGCCGCTTCTGACTCGCTAGCGAGAAGCACTCACTCGCGAGCACCTATCCCTCTCACAAACGGAGGCGTTTGAACCCTAGCGTCGGGACACAGACCCATACGGCCATCAGTTGTGGAGGAAGACGTCTCCACTATCAACCCCACCCGTTGGCGTATGCCCACCGACTGCCATCCTCCACAAGCTCCACAACAGTCTATCCTCCCCATCTCTCTTGTGTCACCATGGCTGAAAGTTCAAGTTCTGCACAACCGTCAGAGTATCGCCCGTACGTAACCACAGGGACCGTCTGGTAAAACGAGAGGGATGTACTTACCTTTCATAACAGAGTTGGAATCATTTTGGCTGTCGGTTCTGGGGTGCTCATCGGCGCCTCGTTCGTGTTCAAGAAGAAGGGTTTGCTGAGTTCGCAGAAGGGGAAGGTGGCCGGCGAAGGTCTTGATTATCTTAAATCTGTGGGTTCCACGCCGAAGTGGCATTGTTGCCTTGCGCTTATAGAGGGACTTTAGGTTATGTGGTGGACGGGCATGATCATAATGATCCTCGGTGGGTTTCTCCCGCAGTTGAGGGGGGGCTGTAGTTCACTCATGTCTGTCCAGGGGAAATATGTAACTTTGCGGCTTACGCGTTCGTGGAAGCCATCGTGGTTGTGCGTCGGTTTCTTGTCCTTCAAATTGATGGCGTAAAACCTAACCTCTGTTGTTCAGACCCCCATGGGTGCATTATCCGTCGTGATATCCGCAATCCTGTCCCACCTAATCCTCAAAGAGAAACTATCCCTCTTCGGTTGGATCGGCTCCATACAATGTATCCTTGGGGCTTCCATCCTGGCTCTGAACGCCCCAGAAGAACAGAGCGTTACGAATATCGCGGATTTCAAGAGATTGTTCCTCGCGCCTGGCTTCTTGTCTTGGGGATCGGTCGTGATTGTGTCCTCCGTCGTTTTGGCTGTCTGGGTGGCCCCAAAGTATGGACACAAGTCTATGTTGCCGCATATAGGGGTTTGCAGTTTGGTTGGCGGTCTCAGCGTTAGTTGTATCCAGGGTCTGGGTGCTTGTATCCTTACCACTATCCGAGGTGACAGTCAGGTGAGCTCACTGAAACCGAACTCACCGTGGCGTAGACGTTGACGATTCGTTGCAGTTCAAGAACTGGTTCATTTATTTCTTGATCGCCTTTGTGGTGGTTACACTGGGTTAGTGTGTCTCCCTTGCCGTCGAACGAAGTTCTGAGGCTGCCTAGTCACGGAGATATATTACCTGAATGTTGCTCTTGCGTTATTTAACACCGGTAAGACTTCTCCTTACCCTCGCCCTCTCTCAGATTCTGACGCCTCTCCCTCAGCTATGGGTCAGTTGTGTCCTACCAGATCTTAGTCCGCCCATCTAATACTTAGGTCGCAGTGACGCCGACATACTACGTTGCCTGTAAGCCTCCCATACTCATACACCCCTTTGGTCTCTGACAGCCTTTTTAGTCACCTTCTGTACATTGGTGACGTCCGTCATTCTTTATCAAGGTCTGAAGGCGTCAGCAAGGATCATCATAACGATTGTCCTCGCCTTCTTGGTGATCTGCACCGGGATTACCGTCCTTCAAATGTCCAAGGTGGATCCTAGGAAGTTGAACAATGTAAGCAGTTCATTCGGCGTCCATCGTATGATCTGGCTGACCATTTTGACAATAAGGTCGATGAACATACCACCTTACTGCTCGAAGTCGCGAAGCAAGAGCGAGCCCCAAAAGCTTCACGAGACTTGGATGTCAGATCCCGCACCTCCGCCCTGTCATCGCCCCGACGCCGCCGCCGGACTGTTAGTTCGCGAAGCCAAGCACAGCCAACCGTGCCACTTGGTGTTTCCAATTCACCGGTGGACATCGAGTCTGGTGCGAACCAGGTGTGGGATCCCACATTGGCAGACGACGACTCTAGCGACACAGAAGACGAAGATGTGATTGTCGAGAAGACCGAGCAACCTGGCATCGATTCACTGAGAGGCGTATTCGGAGCGGTCGGAACGATCATCAGGAATAGAAGGCGGACGGCACTCTCCGAGGCCCACAATCGCAGCCAGGTTCGAAACCGACGCGGGAGTGAAGCCAGTGGTTTAGCGTCGCAGTCGATAAATGAGGAACCACGACAACCTGGAGAGGAGAGAGACCCAGAGAAGCTCGACCTCGGTCGCAAGTATTTTGGGTCGGGGACGACGAAACCTGCCGAACCCGCAATATCCGCGTTACTAAACGTCCCACCTCATGATACCCACCCGCAGAACACTCCCTCTATCTTATTCCCCTCCTCGCCGGGCTTTCCGGTGGAACCTGTACTTCACTCATCACCGGAGTCTGAGAAGCCTGACCCTTTGACGACGTCTCCCAAGCGAGCACCCATGCTACACGCTCACTTCGATTCTAATCAACAACCCCCAAGTTCAAAGTTAGAGGATTCATCGCCTCCCCCACCTTCCAACGGTGCTGGTCCAGTGCGTTCGCCCGTTGACCAGGTGGACCAAGGTCTGGCAGGAGGCGAGGAAAAACCTTCCTCTACCTGATGCTCTGGATGCCTTTCAACGGATGCACATTCCGCTCCTTGTTTATTACGCCCCCTTTACTTATGAACACAATAATGACCAAGGTTCTTGTTCATACCCCGGCTGTGTGCGCCCCTGAGTGGGATTTACCTGATTGGGCGTCCCGATCTGATAAGCGGCACGATGCTTATCACTTCGCTTGGCATCGCGAGCCCAACTCAAATATCCGGCCCTGGGCGGTACATAGTTCGCGGAGAACTCCTACCCGTTTATGCAGGGGGCACTCGGCGCCCGTGTCGTCGGCCTATTCGGTGAGGCTGAGAGTCAAACTGTACCGCACAGTCACCAGTGCCTCGATCTCGCAAGACCGCGCGCCCAGTTGTCATCGGATCATCTATGTCAGGCGCTACGTCGCGGGGTCCTGGATTCTTCGCGTAAACGAACCCCCTCCTCCCGCTGGGCGGAGGCGTCCTCCCCTCACCGTTGAAGCCATCGAACACGAGAACCTTGGTCGCGAATCGAGGTGGTTGGACTGGCAGGTTCGTGCAGGTTCCGACCGATGCTCGTTGTACTAACCAGTGTCGAGCCAGAGGGGGTAGGCTTCGCGCAATCTTTGGCGCCTATCACAGCTTCGTACAGCACTTCCTCTTACGCGATAGCGTTTCACGGTTCTCGTTCTTCCTGATAAAGAGACGGGGTACGCCTGATGTTAGTTGATCAGTGACCCCCTTCACTTAAAGGCTCTCCCCTGAGCCTCACGATCTCACGACCCCCAGATGTTGTCCAATCTCAAGACCGCGCTCGCCCTGTTATGCCTCTTTGCTTTCACCGTGGATGCGCTGCGTGCGTCGAGTACGGAAAATCTGATGAAGAAAAGGAGACAGATGTTGTATCGGAGGAGGGACATCCCACCGGTGAAGCGCGAAGTTCCGGCTCAGTGGGCTACGGTACGTCCTACGCTGTTTGATGATCCTCGAGATCCATGGTGGCTCATTCGACTCCATCCAGCTCCCCATCAATCACTGGGACCAGTACGAGGGTACCTTCCAGAACAGGTACTGGTACAACGCCACGTACTATAAGCCCGGCGGTCCTGTGTTCTGTGCGTGATCATCATATACCAGATCATTTTGTTGCACACCGCTCACGTCAACCTCGAACAGTTCATGACATTGGAGAGGCTAACGCCGAAGGTTTCGGTGCCGTGCTTGAGGTGAGTTTATCGTGATAATCGATGGTCGATCACGAAATCAGTACTGAAACTTGGAAAATGATAGTACGATGGTGATTGGCTTCACACGGCCCCCATGAGGCTGGCTAAACGGTACAACGGGGTTGCTATCGTCTGGGAACACAGGTGAGAATCCACCCCCATCGAGGTGGTCCACGAGTAAGTATCAACGCACGTGAACGTAGGTATTATGGGCAGTCATTGCCTTTCCCCGTCAATGGAAACACCACGAAGGAACAATGGCAGTTCCATACCGTCGAACAGGCTTTGGAAGACGTCATCTACTTCGCTCAACGTTTCTCTTTCCCTCATCCGGACTCCCACACGGCTTCGTATCGACCTCATCCGTCTGGCACCCCCTGGATCGTCATCGGTGGTTCTTACCCTGGTATCCGTGCTGCCTACCTTCGTATCAGAAATCCAGAGACCATCTATGCTGCATGGGCCTCTTCTGCTCCTGTCGAGGCTCAGATTGACATGTCGGGCTACTGGCAAACGCCGGAACGTGCTCTCCCCAGGAACTGTTCTAATGACTGGGTCGCTGTTACAAAATACGTCGATGATCTACTCACCAATGGTAGCGACCAGGAGGTCTACAAACTCAAGGCTCGCATTATCACCGCCGAGTTCAGCGGGCCTGGGGGAGACACAACTCAGCTGGAAAGATTGGGCTACCTCAATGCCGTTAACCAATTCGACGCACCCAGCGTGGCCTACTACTTGATGGATCCCTTGGGCGACTACCAGGTACGCCCACCCCCAGAGATGGACGCATATCCTCTAACCTGCAATTGACAGAACAATGGACTCGCTCCGATTCTGACGTTCTGCGATGTCGTGGAGACCAAGAACGGGACGGGACCTGCTTACTCTGAAGGCTTGGCCGCAACCTTCGGCATCTCAGCTGCATTGGATGCTTTCCTTGCCGGAATTGCTGAGACAGACCCTGACACTTTCGCCATCGCTCGACCTCCCACTCAGGATTCTGACTACCTTGCGTGGCATTACCAGTATTGCACTGAGTTCGGTATGCCTCCTCCCCTGACAAGTGTTCGTAGTCTAGTCTAATTGAATGCGCATGCATAGGTTTCTTCCAGGGTTCTAATCCTTACAATAACCGAAGCATCCAGTCACAGTTCTTGACCCAGGAAAACATCCAACGAGACTGTCTGTACACTTTCCCAGAGGGGTCGGTCCCCCCTCGACCCAACGTTGAGGTCCTCAACCGTGTTTATGGTGGATGGCACATGAACCCTAGCCACGTTTTCTTCACGAATGGCCAAATAGATCCTTGGAGGACTCAATCGGTCGCTAGCTTCGAGGACAACGCCCCGAAGAGGATCGGAACCACAGCTATCCCTGCGTGAGTGTCATAGCGCATAATGCCTCCTACAATCACTGATCGTCGTTCCGTTTCGTTCAGTTGTTACACTGCGCCCTATCCGTGGAACTACTTCGGTGTTGTCTACCGAGGAGAGACCCACGCCAAGGACCTCGCCTCGTATCTCACGGAGCCTGACGAGCCGTTCTATACGTCTCTCGCGTTGTTCCAGATGGCTCTGGACGAGTGGTTACCCTGCTTCTTCAACAAATATTAGACCCATCCTAAATCGGTTCACCCTTTTCAAGCGCTTACGGTATTCTTGTGGACCTCGTTTCTTCATTGGTGTATCAGCGAGTGTATAATAACACAATTGGGTTTTTTGAGTCCTATCTTATGCACCGGTGACTTCAACCGGTTTAGTTCTGAGCTCTTTGCCCCATCTCGCGGAAGCAGGGATTAGGCGTCTGATCCCGATAAGTACCATGAGCTGTACTCTAGTGACTTCCGTGCCCCGGCCAGACGAGAAGTGATGACCCCGACGTTCCGTGAAGCTTACATCCCTTCTTCCCCTATCACTCCATACGGCCCCCGCGTTGGTGGGTAGAGCTCAATACATGATTAACTTAAAAGCATGCACGGGTCAAGCCTGTTCAGTGAAGCCGTAGTCAGTGCCAGCATTTGGTACTTCAAGCTCCAAATTTTAGTACTCAGCATCTCATGGCCAAGAAGCATCAGCAAAACCGGAAAGTCACCCTGAGCCACTGTGCCGGCTCTGTGCTGCTGTGGCGTGTGACATGTGCTTGTGGTGCTGTGGTGTTGTTGAGTCGATCGCCGCAACCCCGCCCCCAGCAGCACCCCAGTAACCCAGATGACACCCACAGGAACCCAGCACCACAACAAGTTTAAAAATAGGGCCCGGAGCACAAAATTCATGCCCAGTGTCCCAGTGATCAGACTGTTTTGCTGATGAAGCTGCTGTAACCCTACAACAAATGGGAGGCATCAGCAAAACAGTCTGATCACTGGGATGCTGGGCGTGAATTTTGTGCTCCAGGCCCTATTTTTAAACTTGTTGTGGTGCTGAGCTCCTGTGAATATGGTCTGAGTTACTGGGGTGCTGGTGTTCTAGGATTGCGTATCGTAAAGATGTTTGCCGGGCATCTGGAATGTTGGGCTGCTGGAACAGAGTTGTTCGGAAGTTGCCGAAACCAGAGAATTCGGACTTAGCAAATCTGAGTCGTCCTCTTCATTCCGCTCCATTTCCACTAAGTTCAACCAAAGGGCGGGACCTCTGATCCACTTACAACTCAACATCTATAGCCCTCCCACACACCTGCCACATCAACAGTGTACAAAGCACGGACACACCGCTACCCTTTAGCCTGGCTTGTTGAACAGCCGGTTGTCATTCCACTGCGTCGCAAACCCGGGGGGCCCTCCCAGAAAAACCTGCCAGCTCAGCAAAAAAGTTAAAGACAGGG
>Ga0307515_10005492_pt1 | contig 25655 bp, 32 predicted proteins | sample 17_EM_MG_FD_194513 | JGI IMG/M metagenome (GOLD analysis project Ga0307515, IMG submission 194513) | Populus trichocarpa ectomycorrhiza microbial communities from riparian zone in the Pacific Northwest, United States - 17_EM | ecosystem: Host-associated > Plants > Roots > Unclassified | place... | reverse complement strand
TCCCATCAGCTTTCCGCCAAGCTCAAACTCAATGCCCCTCACGCTTACACCTGGCTCGAGATTATTGGTGCTCGTTGGGGAAAATTTGCTCACATCATTTTCCTCTTCTTCGGGTGAGCTTTTTTTTAAGAGGGAGAGTCTCTCCGAATTCAACTTCCAACGTATGTGTTCTTTTTTTATAGGTTGGCCACGAACATTATCGTCTCTTCCATGCTTATCTTGGGTGGTTCCGCGACCGTCACTGACCTTTCGGGAATGAGCACGATCGCAGCGTGTTTTTTGATCCCGATCGGAGTGGCTATCTACGTCGTCGTAGGTGGTATGCGAGCCACCCTCCTCTGCGACTAGTAAGGCCGCTTTCTTTCCAAAATAGTGGTGGCGGTGATCTAACTTTCCCCTACACAGCACCCACACGGCCGTACTCTTCGCGATCATTTTTGTCTTCATCTTCACCGTCTACGCCACAAGTGACAAGATTGGGAGCATCGGAAAGATGCACGAGCTTCTGACGGCCGCTGCGGCTAAAGCTCCTGTTCCTGGAAACGCGCACGGGAGTTACATCACGATGCGGTCCAAGAACGGATTGATCTTTGGTGTGATTAACGTTATTGGAAACTGTGAGTGTCGGCGTAGATCTTGTACCTGTGCTGGTGTTGAATAACCTCCTAGTTGCTACCGTCTTCCAGGATCAGGCTTATTGGCAGAGGGCCATTGCTTCCCGTCCTGCGAGCTGCGTCAAGGCGTACCTCCTCGGCGGTCTCGCATGGTAGGCTACATTTTACAGTCCATTGTCATTTGCTCATGAGGCCTGGCAACAGGTTCGCGATTCCTTTCATGTTCTCCACGACCCTCGGCCTTGCCGCTGTTGCGCTTCGCGATGACCCCGACATGCGAGTTCTCCTCCCCAAAGACGTGAGCGCGGGTTTACCGGCTCCGTCCGCCGCCGCCGCCTTGTTGGGCAAGTCCGGTGCTGCTGCTGTCCTCATTGTCTTGTTCTTAGCCGTGACTTCTGCGACCTCCGCGGAGCTCATTGCGGTCTCGTCCATCCTGACATACGACATTTACAAGGTAATCGTTCCGTCGTGATGACACGTGCGCACTGTTGACACGTTCTTTGCAGAGATACATCAACCCCGCAGCCACGGAGTCTCAGATTCTCAGGGTTTCCCATGCCTCGGTAATGCAAATCCTTCATTAATTCTGGGGTGCAGCGTTGTTCATGATGCATGATGCATGACGTATCGACAGGTCGCGTTTTTTGCAGTCACAATGGGTTTGCTTGGGTTGATCTTCTACTATATCGGGATTTCAATGGGTTGGCTTTATGTCAGTTTTTTTTGTTCATCTCCGGGGAGGTTGGTTCATTTCCATCCGTAGACATTTATGGGAGTCTTCTTGGGAAGTGCAGTCGTGCCGATTGCGCTGGCAATCACATGGAAGAAGGCAAACAAGTGGGGATGCATTGGGGGTGCCATCGCAGGCTTTGTGGTCGGTATCATCGCATGGTTGGTGACCACCGCCACCCTCAACGATAATGTTATCAATGTTACGGTGGGTCGTGTTATCGATTCTCGATATGGACCATTCTGGTGCTGAAGTTCGATCTTAGACCAGCGGGGGGGACTATGAAATGCTCGCTGGGAATCTTGCATCAATCGGCGTGGGAGGAATCGTTGCTACTGTCACTTCTTATATCGTGAGTTACCTCCCTTTTACACGAACTTTGATGTGATCATTAACACTGTTGGGCAGTGGCCTGAAGATTTCAACTTTGATGTCACCCGCGCGATCAACGCACCGAACACACGACACGGGCGAGATTCCGCCGAGGGGGATGAGGACGAGAAGAAGAGCAGGGAAGCGATCGAAGCCGCCGAGGTTGAGAACGACGAATCGGACAACGACCTCGATCCTGTTGCGTTGCAAAAGGCTTTCCGGTTCGCGGCCTGGAGTTCAGTTGCATTGGTGGGCCCATTCTCCTGTCTTGACGCATTCTTTCCGATGAATTGAGATGAACGACCTCGAACGTGAACCCAGACGCTTGTTATGATAATCCTCATCCCGCTTCCGCTGTTCTTCTCTTCAACCGTTTACGGCGTGGGGGGACTTGCAGGCAAGTAGAAATCTTGTTACGGTTCTGAAACGTCGTATTCAAACTGACTTGCACGTGATTTTTTGTTTTTGTAGCTTGGGTGGTGATTGGAATGATCTGGACGTTCTGTTCCTCGTTCATAGTGGTCTTGTATCCACTTTGGGAATCCAGGGTGGCTCTCACTCAAATTGCCACAGGAATCGTCAAGGTACGGTGTTTCTTATGAGCGCCCTTTGTGACCGCGCCGCTGAACATTCCTTTTTCGTTTGCGTGTTGTTTGATATGTAGGACATCTTTTCTCCTGGAAGCGGAAAGCATGTCCCGCCCACAGAAACGTCCAGGTCGTGAAATGAAGTTGGAGATACACGCACGATCTGTTGTTGATGTGTACTTTTATTACGTCTTTGGATACGAGATCGTAATTGGTCTATAGGAGTGCTTTTTATTGTGACACTCGAGTATTTTTCCGTTGAAGAGATGATGATTTTTTGTTGAAGTTCCGATCGGTTCTTTCAAGGTGAACGGAAACCCTCGAAACTACCGTGACAAGATGGGCGGGAGCCATTCCCATTGGCTAGCTCACACCTCTATTCAACGCCCCCTTCACTCGCTTTTTAAATTTTATCCTTCGGATACTGATTCAAACTTTACAATAAAGCCGACGAGTGAATACTCTGTTGCCACCTGTTGCCGCCCCGTCCTCGGAAAACCGCGCACTGGACGCTCGCGGCTTACCGTATGGGTTTTACTAACCGTGAAATTCAAGGGTCACATGTGTGTATCCGCCCTTCCCGGAACGGTGGGAGGAACGTCACAGCTATTATGAATGTCTTCGTCCAACTGAAATGGATCTTCCGCTTCTCGTTCCTGTGGTCCGACGGCGTGACGGGGTATAGGCTGTCCAACCGCACATCCAACCGTGGCCTTAAGGGTGAGATGAGAACGCCTTCCTCGCTACCTCCTTCCCTCCCCCTCCTCTCTCTCCCTCTCTCTCCCTCCCGCCCTCTTTTTTCTTGTGATATAGATGAGCGTCACCAACGTCTTGATTCCTCTCGTCAGTATGGCCTTTGCCTATGTCTACTTGACGAAGAAGCCCGGTTCTGGGTTACCTAAGCCACCTGGTCCAAAGCCACTGCCCCTCATAGGCAATGTGTTTAATCTGACGATCCACCAGTTGTGGCTTAGAGTCACCGATTGGTCCAAGACATATGGTGAGACGTGTGCGCCTTTGCTTGTTTTTTTTGCTACGTCTGACGCGTTGAGCGTAGGCAAGGTCGTCTATGTCCATGTGTTCGGACAGGGGCTTGTTTTCTTGAATACCGCAGGAGCTTGCACGGACCTCTTGGAGAAACGCGGGACGATATATTCCGATAAGCCCCATCTCGTAATGTGCGGTGAACTGTAAGTGCCATTCAATCACCCTCTGTCCCACGCTCATTCATCTTGGGGACCATTTAGGTGTGGGTGTGAGAACATGGTTGCATTCACGAGGTACGGCGACCAGATGAGAAGGCAACGTAAATTGATGCAGCGTGCGCTGGGCCCCACGACGGTTTCGAAATACAACTCGCTGCTCGAGATGGAGACGCCCTGGTTCCTGAAACGATTGTTGGAGAATCCAGAGGACCACATCTCACCTATCAAGCGGTACGCCGGAGGACTGACTTTGTTGGTGGTGTATGGTTATCAAGTCAAATCGGACGACGACGCTTTCCTGTCGCTCGCGGACCATTGCGTGGATTTGCTGGCCAACAAGATTGCTTCCGGTGGAGGAATTTGGCCGGTTGATATCTTCCCTGGGTGTAGGTTTAATTTCTGGAGGTCACGCTCTTTGTCCCCATTTCCGCTCATCTGCCGACTTCATTTCGATTAGTGCGACATCTACCGGAATGGGCGCCAGGGGCTGGGTTCCTAAAAAAGGCCAGGATGTGGCGAGTCAAGATGGAGGAATTTGTGGATAAACCTTACGAGTTTGTAAAAGATTCCATGGTACGGAGACTACTACACACCCTCGTCGTTGCGTTTCGAAGGCTTATTCGACTTTTAGCGCAAAGGGACCGCGTTGCCATCATTTTGCTCTACCCTTATTGAGGAGAACGAGGCTCAGGATGCGCAGGGCGACTTTGACTTGCGATGGACAGCAAACTCGATGTATTCTGGTGCGTGGACCCGTTGGATGCTTGGACCCTGGGACTTGCTCCTAATCCCATGGGATCTTTGCAGCTAGCATTGATACTGTACGCTGATCCCCCTCGAGTGTACGTATTTGGGATGGCTCACCAGTCCACAGACGATGGCGCTGGTCCTTCAGTTCTTCCTGGCGATGATTGAACACCCCGAAGCGATGACAAAGGCCCAGAAGGAGATCGATTTGATCGTCGGAAATGACCGTCTGCCGACGTTTGCTGATAGGGAGAATCTTCCCTATGTCGAGGCTCTATACAACGAATGTCTGAGATACGGCGTTGGAGTTCCCTTATGTATGTTCTCTCTCCCGCTTTTTCATTTGGGCAATCTTCTTACCGCTTTTGGCCAGCGCTGCCCCACAGGTTGATGGAGGACGATATCTACGAGGGAATGCTTATCCCCAAAGGGACGCTCGTCTTTGCAAACGTCTGGTGCGTTTAAAAGTATATCTCGCCCCTCGTCTATCTTCTAAACTTCCGATGGCAAACAGGAACATCCTACGGGACGAAACCCTGTTCAAGGACCCGCATCTCTTCAAGCCAGAGAGGTTCCTAGAACCTGTAGATGAGGAGACGGCGAAGCGCCGTGATCCCAAGAACTACTCGTTCGGGTTTGGTCGCCGAGTACGCCCTGCTCACCTCGCTATCTCCCGATAACGTAAAACTTCCCCTCTAGATCTGCCCTGGGAGACATTTGGTACAATCATCAGCTTGGATCTTGGTGGCGTCGTTCCTTGCAACAATGAACATTTCCAAGACGGTCGACGCAAACGGGAAACAGATCGATCCAGAGATCAAGTACGAGAACTCGATCTTCAGGTGGGGAGAATAAACTGTTTTGCACGTTTGGTCGGTTGCTGATCGAGATCCTTTGACCAAGAATCCCCTCGAAACTCCACATGAACGTCAAGCCCAGATCGGAGCGAGTGGTTAGGATAATCGACGAACTGACTCATGGATAGCAATAAGATGAGGTTTTTACGTCTGTTCCACTCTTTCATTGCCTAGCCTGTCCCGGGTTTCTACTCACGATGTAGCCGCTGGAGGTGTAATTGTTATCTGGTTCCGGTTCGCCGGCGATAAGCTTTGAGCGTGCCGATCACTGATGAATACCCTTTGTTGTTCCACCACTGAGACCGAAAAGTGAGATGAGGGGTGGGATCGTCTATTGTTTCGCAACCATGCTATTGTCCCCCGTTCGCTGATTTTCCTGTCGTCGGACGGGTTTCAAGCAACGTTACCCGTCAAACCCGTCCAATCCAACGTCATGCTCGCCGAATCTCTCCCGCACGTTTTACGATTCGACCAATTTATATAACCTGCTCTTATTATCTTCTCGCCCTACCTCCCACATCCTCCTGCGTTGACTATGACGGTCGACTTTCTCATTGTAACGCTCGCCGGAGTTGTTGCGACCCTCTCCGTGCTTGCTCTGGCCCAGAGAGCTGTTGCTAAGAAGTTGCCTCCTGGGCCTAAACCCCTCCCGTTGATCGGGAATGCACTCAACCTGACTACCAAAGAACTATGGCTCCGGGCGACGGAGTGGGGCAAACAATATGGTTAGCGGTGCCCCTTGCGGCTGGGCTCCATTCATCTAACGGGTTATTTTCGACAGGCGAGGTCGTGCACATCAGCGCTGCTGGTATCCCAATGATCTTCCTCAACGACTTCAAGGCGTATAATGATTTGTTGCACAACCGTGGAGACATTTATTCAGACAAACCGAGGATGGTCATGACGGGTGAACTCTGCGGAGCTGAATACATGGTTCGTACATTCTGTATCGTTTTACAGTATATATAGCGGCCCGCTGATGTATTCCTTTCCCTACTCCTTGCGCAGGTCCCATTCACGGGTGCGGGAGATAGAATGAGACGCCAGAGAAGGATTTTGGTCAAGGCCATCGGAACTGGGTCAATCAAGACGTATGGGCCGATCATGGATGAACAGTCGAGAGATTTTGTCCATAATTTGACCAAACCTGCAATGGATTTCCGCGACACCCTCCTCCAGTTCGTTCATTTCCCCCCACTCCCTTGTGACCCGGACGGGCGGTTGATGGAGATATCTCGTGTTTTAGGTATAACGCCGGCCTGACGCTAATGGTGTTGTACGGTTACAAGGTGAATTCCGCCGATGACCGGTTCATGAAACTTGCCGCGGAGTCGACCGAAGTTTTGTCGAACAAGTTGGTCACCGGCGGAGGTGTTTGGGCGGTGGACATATTCCCGTTCCGTATGTCACTCAGGAAGGCATGCATTTGGTTTCTCATGATCGAAACATTACAGTGAGGTACCTCCCGTCTTGGTTCCCCGGTGCTGGGTTCAAACGGTCCGCCGTCGAGTGGAAAAAGCTGATCGAGGCATTTGTCCACGAACCCTATGAGGACTGCAAGCAAAAAATGGTCAGTCGTCTACCACCCACCCCCCCCCCCCCCTGCTCGCGTGCTAACGTCTCATCGGATGATACAGAAAAACGGAACAGCGACTCCATCTTTCACCTCGCTCGCGTTCGATAAGAACGAAAACATGACCGATCAGGAAGACTTCGATCTCAGGTGGACGACCAATTCAATGTACACCGCAAGCATCGACACGGTTCGTTATCGTTCTCGGCTCCTTCTCCACGTGTTCGGTGCTTAGCGGAAAGGTTTAACTTCGTTCTAGACCGGTTCTGCTATCGCCAACTTTGTTCTTGCTATGGTTCGGCATCCCGAGGTTCTCGCCAAGGCCCAGGCGGAGGTCGATTCTGTAGTTGGACACTCGAGGTTGCCGAGTTTTAGTGATCGCCCTTCGATGCCTTATATCGATGCCATGTTGAGCGAATGCTTGAGATACTCTACTCCCGCGCCACTCAGTACGTCATTCAACTTGAACAATGCGCGAAAATGGGTGTGTTGATCGCGTTCATCGTCACGTAGATTTGCCCCATCGCCTGATGGAAGACGATGAGTACAACGGATACTTCTTGCCCAAAGGCTCTTGGGTCATTGGAAATATCTGGTCGGTTTTCTATCCAATCTATCGTTTCAAACTCACGAACTAACAATGATCGGTACGGTAGGGCGATTTCAAGGGACGAGACTGTCTACCCTGACCCGAATTCGTTCAAACCAGAACGCTTCCTTGAACCCGTCGATGCTGAGACCAAGAAACGTTTGGACCCACGAAACTACGTGTTCGGCGCCGGTCGACGGAAGTGCCCTGGTATCCACCTCATCGAAGCGGGGTTGTGGCTCGTGATCGCCAGGATCGTCGCGACTCTCGATGTTAGAAAGAAGGTAGTGAACGGCGTGGAAGTGGAGCCGGAGGTCTCGTATGATAACGCGTTCTTGAGGTGAGATTCACTTCCGCTTTAGCTTTTCTTTTTGTTTTCGCTCGATTGTTCGTTTGTGCTTACGTTTCACTCCGTCCAGGATTCCAAGCGGATTCCAATTCGAGATGAAATCCAGACCCCACGTCAACTGGGACTTGTTGTAAAACAGTAAACTCGTAGGCAACCAACCCCTCTATTCGACCCTTTACGTACTCGCCTGTCTTTTCCACGCACCTCGCCCCATGTTTCTTCGCATTCGATCCATCCAGTGTTGTTTGTAGTCACCGCTCTTGGCTTGTACACACCCCTGTAAACTATTCATATTCTACTTTCACACCATGAATATTTGAAACCAGCGTCTTCGAACTGGTCCTGGTGCATGTAGTGTACGGTTGTCGGCCCGGATCCAGGATGGGGCCGATTGCATGGGGTGGATATCGCGTTCAGGTTTCAGTAGGCTTGGCTCCGTGTTCAGCATCGTAGAGCCGCTGTTCTCTGGCGTTTACGGAACTCAAGTACGTATCTGACGAAACAAAGTCAGGGTCCTCCGTGGAGAGATGGGGAACAAGTGGGTGGAACGTACTCCAGAATAAACTGACCACACCGACGAACACAAACCGGAGGTGCGAAGGAACGATGGCGAAGTTAATGGCCTGAGTGGGTATATATACAGCCCTGGGATTGCGAGTGAATAAAAAATTGAGCGGGGGGGGATGCATTTGAGAGAATCCTTCTGGTCGCCACGCACCAGTTACGCAACAGCGTCGGAACGTACGCCTGTTACATGGAAAGAACGGCACGGATGGTGAGCAGCCAGTCAGAAGAAAAGCGTACCAAAAACTCTGTAGACTTACATGACCGATCCTGTCGGCTGCCCCGGTTAACCCATTCCCTTCCAACACACTCATGCTCCCGAAAAAGAACGCGACTGCTGCCGGACTGAAGAACGCTTGATCCAGATACACCTGAGGGAGCGCAGGTTGATAGTCAATACACGCTCTGCCGGGCGAGCTGCGACGCGTAAAGGGCGCACTCGATATATCAGCGTTTTGGTCGGCGTACTGAACTGTAACCTGTTGAGGTGTTGATACCATTTGGTCATGATCGGGGCGAACATTATCCCTGGTCACCACCGCGCAGGCTAGTGAGCAGGGCAAAGGGTCGTATGAGCAGACAGCCGGCCGCCCGGGACTCACCCCCGTAAAATCCTAGCCGGGCGGTCCGTGTAAACTAGACGCAGGGTGGAAAGTGCGAACGAGGACAGAAACAGCACGATGGCTTACGTCGTGGTCTTTCCCTTTCCATTCGACCAGCTGTTGCGCTATCACATCTCCGAAACCAAACAAGAAGCCACCCGTTGCGCATTGCGCCAGCATTGGTCGACGAATGAGTGCGGAACTATCAAAATGAAACGCGTCGCTTCACCTAGGTTCCCAGCTTCGAATGCTGCAACTCACTTGTATGCTCGAAGGAGGGAGGCCATGATCGGGGAGGTGGAGGTAATTACCAACCGCCAATGCTTAACCCGTTCAAGGTTGATCGGCAACATTTGCTTTCGGGCCGGAAAGCGGCAATTGTCACACTGAGGGGACTCAAAGAACAAGAATTTCGTCCGTACGACTACGGGGGACAACACAGAATAATGTAGGATATCAAAGGTCAAAGAGAACAATAACATAACAGATGTCCGTGCGGCATCGAAAGGAATGCGAGATTACAGATATGAACTAGCTCCCACTCGCTTCTTCGCACTTGCCCCCCCAGACCTATTGCACCCACAGTCGTGTCCGCCGTTGACGTTGACCAAGACGTCAAGATTCAGGAGATCGGCCAAAACTCCGGACACTCCTGACAAAACCACGTCCACAACGGCCCCTGCGTTGGAAAGAGTGGCGTTCACAACAATACCGAGATCGATGTCAACAACTATTCCGTCTCCCGGGCCGAGGTTAGAGGTTGTGGAAGATGGGATTGGATTTGAATCAACTTGGATGGTGTCGTTGGTAGCTAGCAAGCAATTCAAGGTTTCACCGACAAGAGCGACGACTGCGGGGACCAATCCATCGGCGCCGTTCAAGGTATAACCCAGCCCAACGGACACGCCAACAACGAGGCCGGCGCCGGGATCGAGGCCATAGTCACCTAAACTGAGCCCTAGACCACCCAATATCCCTTCCACCCGCCCGAGGATGCTGGTAAGCCAACTCAAATTAGTGCCATTGGGGGTCCACGATGACGAGGGAGAGACGCTTGGATGGGGGATTACGACCGGGGTTGAAGGAGAGGGGAGCAGTTGACTGGAACCAGACAAAGTGGGGGTGGCGGAACATCCGGGGCCGCCAACGCTGGAATTGATGACAATCTTCACACCATCAAGGAGATTATTGAGGAGACTGGTGACTTTCTCTAGGGTTTTGTCAAGTGTAGACCCGAGCGAGTCACCGACGAGTCCGCAGACCTGGAGGTCAATGGATATGGTGTCGGGGGCGACTGAAGCAGAGCACGATGAGTCGACATTGCAGTTGAGGGTGGCCCCAAGCAGCGATGAGAGAAGTGAATTGACAAGGTCTGTGATGGTGCCGAGCAAACTCTGGGTCCCAGGAACGCCGGCTCCAATGCAAACGTAAAGGTCAACCTCCAAACCGCTGGAATGGTTTCCTCCAGGGATTGGCACACTGATGCGAAGGGAATCTAGTAATCCATTGACCAATGCGCCAATATCGATGTCATTCCCTGAGCCACTGGATTGGTTCCCACCGGACGCGGTTCCAGGGGAGCCTAACAATCCACTAAGCAACCCGCCGAGGTCGAGGCCAGATGAACCCCCAAGGTTGAGGTTGACATTTGCGTCCACATTCAGAAGACCGCCAGAGTGAGAACCGGGGGAACTCTTGCGAGAGGACGTGCTTCTTCGCGTTGGAGCCCTTGGGAGCGCTGAGGTGTAAAGCTGTTGATACGTCAGTCTCAGGAACGCGACAATTGGGCAGGGAAGTCCTGACATTCGTGGAGGAACCGCATCTTCCGTTGCGGACGGAGTTGGGAAGGGGGCAGACACATCCGCTTCCTTCTTTAATAAAGCCGTCCGTACAAGTGAAGGCGCAGACGTTTCCAGCGGTGCATTCGGGGGAAGCGTGATCAGGATAAGTACACTGTGTACCATTGTCCTCGACCTTGGGAAGATATCGTGAGAATTCGAGAGAGGCGAGCAGAAAAATATCACGACGTACAAGTGTTTTGAGAATTGCCTCAAGCTTGGTCTTACCGAGCAAGCTGACGAGAAGTTTGAGGTTGGCGTACAGGTCCAGATCGAGAGGGAACGCGGAGAGGCAGAGACAAATGTCACCCAAGAGGCTGTCGAGTTCGAGCCCGAGGACGTCCTTGAGGATCAAAGATAGATCAACGTCAGCGCAGACGTCGATCGCGGCCCTTGGATAATGGAACTGGCGACGGGAGATGGGATTTTTGGTGAGGCGAGAAGAGTGGGTGGTGGAGTGCAAAGGACTGGGAGCGACGAATGAGATAAAGGAGAGGATGAATACAAGGAGCGAACTGAAGCTGCGCATGATGGGCGACAGCGGTTAAAGGAGCGAGAGAGGGAAGGAGAAGAGCGAAGCGAGTGGAAGCCCTGATAGAAGGGGATGGTTAGCGGTGGCTTTTAAAAGAATAAGGTTCCAACGAAAGAGGAAGTTTAGTTTCCTATTTTGGAAAAGGCGCGAAGAGGAAGTAATGTATCGGAATGTTGGATCGGACGTGAGGCAAATCCGACACCGGGCTTCTCGTGCTTAGAGGAGAAGTATAAAAGCGAGGGTGAATTCCTTTTCGAACGCATCAACCACCCAGTTGGAACGCCACCAACGTCGCTATGTTCAAGTTGAAGTTTTTCGGAGTCGCTCTTTTCGTCGCCGTCGTCCATGCCGCTCCTATCGGTAAGATCTCCCGTCCTCCGCCGTTCCACGGTAACACCGGCTGACTCGTTGTCTAGGAAAGCGTGCTGAACCCTCCTCCAACCTGTCTCTTCCTTCAACATCTCTTCCTTCAACGCCTGTTCCCTCAATGTCTATTCCTTCGAATTCAATGTCACTTCCTTCAATGTCTATTCCTTCGAATTCAATGTCCATTCCTTCGAATTCAATGTCTATTCCTTCAATGTCTATTCCTTCTCTATCACTTCCTTCAATGTCTCTTCCTTCAATGTCTCTTCCCTCAATGTCTCTTCCTTCAATGTCTATTCCTTCTCTGGCTCTACCCACACTGTCTCTTCCGAGCGCATCTCTCCCTCCAATTCCGTCTCTTCCCATCCCATCCCTCCCTTCGATTCCGTCTCTTCCCGCCCCATCTCTCCCTCCAATCCCATCTCTCCCTACAATACCGTCTATTCCCACCCCGTCTCTCCCCAGCCTGCCTCTTCCTACCGTGTCTCTTCCCACTCCGTCTCTTCCCATCCCAGCTCTCCCTCCAATTCCGTCTGTCCCCGCACTGCCTATTCCAACCTTGTCTATTCCCACGCCGTCTCTTCCAATCCCGTCTCTCCCTATTCCATCTCTTCCTATCCCGTCTCTCCCCGCCCTGCCGACCCCTCCGGCTCCGCCTATCCCTCCCATCCCCCCAATTCCGTCCCAAGTTTTCCCTGGAGGTCCCAATATCCCAACTATACCACCTCTGCCACCTCTGCCTTCCTTCCCCTCTGTCCCAGGCCTAAATTTCCTCCCAACTCCGCCTCTCCCTCCCCTTCCACCAATTCCGTCCCCCGTTGTCCCCGGAGGTGGCCCAGTCCCCAATATTCCAATACCATCTCTGCCTTCCCTCCCAGGCCCAAAACAGGGAGACTCCCCAGCAGCTGCTTGAACCCGAGGAAATCTATCAAACGAGACGGACGTTTATTTGCTCATCCGGATCCATTTTTGGACATCCGTGCTCCCTTTCCCCAGGATTTGTCTCGTCATCAAAGAAAACGAGGGCGCTGCTTTTGTGACTCACGCTCCTTTCCATCCAACTTCCATAGCAATGCATGCTCCAAATCTGATTTACATTCCACCGTGTGATGTCTAACCCAATTGCGTAGACTGTTTAGCGTATGTCGGAAGGCACCTTCCCCAGCTGGGGGTCGACTCCCGCCTGTAGCCCGATGTTGGCTGTGAAGACTGCTGACTGGCACCTCGTCCACGGCGAAGCCTCCGGGTACGATGTCCAGTGTTGCTGACGTTGTATCCGTGATACAGCCGTGGGGCGACCCATCCGAGCCCGCGAGTCACGCGAGCGGGATGTTGGGACCACACGAGCCACCAAGACACCAGGGGTGTAACCCCGATCCAGGAGTGCATCGAGCATTGAAGTGTAGGTGAAGAGAGAAGCGGGAAGGGGCTCGCCTGTATTGTGGATCGTCTCAATCGGATCTCCTGAGTTAGGTGATCCGTTGTGTCTGTACCCTGACACCCAATCCCATCACCAAAATGCCACCCCCACCTTCACCCGCGACTTTGAGCGCAACTTGAGTGACCTCTTCAATGCCCTCACTTCTGATACGCGTTTCCAGATCTCGTCGATGCATCATTCGCCATCTGACCATGGTATCCTTCGTCAATAGACGGGACGCTTGCCTGTTTCCCCCGCGAGAATTCGGGGTAACCCCACTTGGGGGAGGTCAGAATGAGATCCCTCGTCAAAGTCCGTGTCATCATTTGCAAGGCAATAAATACCATTGGTCTCACTTTTCTTACACCCCTTGCCCCGAGGTCGTTCATCCGTGAGGTGCTTCAACTTGATTTCGCTGACCGATAAGGCATCCTCTGTCAAGATTTTCAAGTTGCTCTCTCCGTTTCCTCAGTTCCCAAGTACCTCCAAACCTGGAAGGGAGCAATAAGGTCAAGAGGGGAGAATCTTAAGCGCTACGCCGACTAGTGGTCCCCCGCGCGGACAATGAATGTGACCACACCATGGATAGTTGTCGTTACTTCGCCTTAGCTTCTGTGGACAGTTCGGACAGCATGCGTAGTCTCCTCTGCCCGAATGTAATCAACGGGCGTGTTCAGTTGCGCTGCCCTGTTCCCCCTGATAGTCATAAGCGAGCCCAGATGTCCCCCAAGTTCGGCGATCCCGCTTCGACTTTGGGTCGCTTGGGTCCGTTTCTGCCTCGAGGTCGATCTTCAATGCGAGGCACGCGATTCTAAGCCAAACGGGAAACTCCTTCAATGTCGTCGCTGACGAACTCTTTTTTCTCAGCGAGATATGACGCATGACGAATCTACACCCAGTGCGTGCCCCTTTGCTGGTGCGTCACGCGTCACTCGCCGCAGGCATCATTTTGTAGGGCAGTGGATTTTCATAAATTTCCCCACAGGCGCGAAGGTTCTTTCTTTCGGGGGATGTCTGCTGTATACCGTGATCCCCCCCCCCCGGGCACCGGATGTCGAGTCTCTCTTGTCCGTATCTGGAGACCATCAGACTTCTCGCCGCAACACTCCTGCCTGTTGTCCTAGCGTTACAGCCCTCAATCGATTCGAAAAACTCCCTTTCACTTCTCTACGCGTTTCATTTCACAGAAACGGTCGCCCAAGGAAATCAATTGATGTGCCCACTGACGCCGGTGAATGCAACGAACGACTGCATCCTTTCGTCCCTCGCGATGGGGTAGCCACTCTGGTAAAAAAGAAAATGGTCATTGGTACCTTTGGCTCTGAACTCTCTTCGAGTCTCGTTCCCTCCACCTCTCGTTGCTCGTTCAGAGAAGGAGAAAACTTTCCACCCCCATACACACGATCCGATACCTCCCGTTCTTTTCGCCCTCCCTGTCCTCGCCTCCGAGGATCTGTTGCCCGTCAAGCGCGCAGAGGGCGAGGCCCTTAATTACAGCTATATTGTCCTCTTGAAAGATGGGCCCGGTATTGCGAGCATGGACACCACCGCCCACTCGATCCCTGGCTCTGAGATCACCCACCGGTGGTCCATCATGAGTGGGTTTACTGCTACTTTGACTGAAGGGGACCTCACCAAGCCCGGATCCCGGAAAGACGTTCTGTCTGTTTATGAGAGCGCGCAATGCCGTTAGGAACTCGGAGAAACAGTAAGACGTCTTCGTTTTCTTGGCTTGACAAACTATATTAACGTTCCTGTGCGGATTGGGACCGATGCGCCGTGGGGCTTCAGAGGATAGCAGAGGATCAGCCACTATGAACCTATTAGCCGAAGGACCCCTTCGTCTTATCGCACACGTGCATTTATGACAACAGCGCCGGGGCTGGTGTCGACGTCTATATTATCGATTCAGGTATACAGATTGAACATGTGGGCATATTTTTATGGCACGCTTAAACTAACCGTAGGTGGTCAGCCTACATTCTGTGGCCGTAGTGTTAGCTGGGGTGCAACTTTGTTAGTCTGGCGAATCCATCCCCAAACCCCGGTACTGTCGGACACGGATACCTTTACAGCGGTATGCTCATCGCGTTCACGATTTACTCGGTTCGAATCCTGACCCATTATCCCCCCACCCCAATGTGGCTACCAGGTAAGCCCAGCTCGGTTTCTCGTCGCAATCACGCTCCTCCTAATGCCATATCCAGGGAAATGATGTCTACTGGTGCGGACTGTTTCTTAATCTGCGATGGCGATTCTAATTAGCGTTTAGACATGGTATACATTACACCGGTACCGTTGCATCCTACCTCTAATGTGGGAATATTGGGGGCTGTCGGCCATCTGTTGGCCACCGGTCAATTTCCAGTGGTATGGGCAAGGCTGCAAACGTGATCACGGTGAAGGTTCTCGGAGACGGTGGCTTCGGTTGGTGGTCTGGCGTGTGGACGCCATCCCATACATCGGCCTAGGTGCGGGTGCTGACGTTGACTTCTAGCACATCTGTTGTCGATTCAATCGCAATCACTGCAACATCAATTGGACGTCCCAGTGTTGCCTCGATGAGCGGCCCGCTTGGGAGGCAGTACCTTCGAACCCGTGCCACCCTGTCGCCAACGTCATTCACTTTTCTCATTCGCAAAGCCTTCCGCTGACGCTTTGAACAAATAGTTGGTTGCTTCCGGCATTCCCACCACCGTCGCTGGTTAGTCGTTGCTTACACGAGTAACCTGCGCGTTGGGCCGTGACAACTATTCGAACTAGGTTGAGGATGCCGGCTTTGTAGGATTGGTTCGGGCACCAATACCATCTCTGGAACCCCGATGATCATCCCACACGTTGTTGGTTTCATCGCCTACCTCTTGGGTACGGACCCCAGTCTGGGCGTCACAGCCATTGAAGTGACCATCGGCTGCTGTGTCACCAAGGACGTCCTTACACTATCTCCATCCGGTTAGTACCCGCCTTAACAACGCTTTTTGTGATAGTGACCCAGTGTCGCCCGTTACAGTCATTGATGCCGCGTGCTGGTACGTCCAACGAGTTGCTGTACAATAACCGCCACGAGTGAGGATTCGATGGTTTCGGGTTTCTTGCATAGACTTGTGTTTCATCTTATACTCCCTGCAAGTCTATAGACTACTGGGACTTGGCGTTGTTATCAATTAATGTATCTAAGAGTGGACGATATCCCTTCACGAATTTCAGCCCAATGTCGTCGTCGTTTCTGTTGACGTAGACAAGCCTTTCAAACATTCGAGGGTGCTTTAGTTGTGGAGGATCCGCCGACGACAACGGGGACCTCGTCAACGTAAGGAATTGGCAAATTCAATGCAAAGTTTCAACCGCCGGACTTGAAGTATATACATCCAATTGCTCTTGGATTCGGACGGGGGGGTATCTTCTGTGGAATTGTCGGTCCCTTCGACTAGTCACGAGGAGTTGTCGCGGATTATGCCGGCTGTGCCAACTTGGCGCGACCACACATGACTATCACCGACTTTGAATCCTCCCGTTGCGGCGTCACCCACCCCCTGTTCCAAGCCCGCGGTGTACGTGTACATAAAACAATCCGCCATAGATATGCCAAGGGACCTTTCTCGTTTCTCGAAAGGTCCAACTTCCCAGGCGGAGGGATGAAACGGTCCCGCCGTGTCGAGCTCGTTGGGCGCTGGTTCTGCACGGCATTTCGGACTCTCGCCTGTGCCAGTCGAGAGTCGAGGCTTCTGGTCAGCGCCTACTGGCGGTTTCATGACTGCAAGACCAGTCGGTCGGCAGGGTGAGCGCTGTTCAGCTAAGGGCTATGTTTGCGGCGGCTGAGGCGCTCTTTCCTCGACAATCCGGTTCGATTACAGCCCTAAAGTATCACCATCCTTGGGAAGGTTTAGGGACGATCGGACAGCCATACAGCGCTGGTGGAATAGGGGGACAGTACCTGCGAACTTGCGATATCCCTCTCGCGCGATGAGTACATAATACCGGACTCAAACCTCATGGAAGCCTCACTCCATCTGCAGCCGAGCTGCTAACATAGATACTCCCAGGACCAGTTGTTGTCACTCTTTTCATCTCCACCCCCCCAGTGATGTTCAAGCTATTCGTCCTCTGCTTTGCCATCCTATCTCTGATCTGCACGATCCAATGTACTCCTACTGCGGTGAAGAGGGACCAACCCTCTCCCAAGCCCGAGGCCCTTGTGGCCAGGGGTCACTGTGACTTCCAGTGCCCTCACGAAAACGTGGTGGGGAAGGAACTGAGCAAGTCGTCCGCGGATTCCGGACGGTTGTACTGCAGGTATGACGTCGAAGAGGCGGACGATAGGGCTTTTTGCATGTATAAGCGGGTAAGCTTAGAGTTTAGCCATCAAAGATCCTTTCGTGACGCTTACCTTCACCGATCCCGCAGAACACCGGAGAACTGATATCAGGCTCTTCCCTTTCTGAATGTGACGAGCGGGCGGTGTTCCATTGCCCTGGTACGAAGAGTGGCCAGCAAGAGGTGAAATTGGTACCGGAACAGGCCAAAGATCCACGCTCCGTAAATCTCCCACAATTCGTCAAGGCGCGTTCCACGGCAAGGAGAGCGACAGGGGCCAATACCGTTTAACCGTACCAATTTACTGTGGCATAGAATCGGGTGTTGTTATTCAGGCATGCTTTTTTTTTTGTTTACTTACGCTTGCGTCGGACTCCTTATGATACGACCCTTCCCACGACTTTCGTTTCTTTTGTCCCCTTCGTTTACTTTGCGCGGGCGTTCCCGCAGAGATCTTGTTACTCACGTTTCCTTCAACATCTGGACATATATAATCATAGAGGGCACCATTAGGACATTTTTTTGTACGCCATGGACTTTAGGAAACCGATTATTCTTGTTACCATGTATTAAACTTCAACCGGGCGCGCGTGGAATCAGAGTGATCGGAAAGTTGAACCTCGATCACGTGAGGTTTGGTTCGCGACGCGATAGCAACGCCTTGCCTTCAACCACCTTCTTGAAAATCGCAGAATATGGAGTCTACGGCCCCAGTGTCGCTAACATCGCTGCTAAATTCCCTACACTCTCATCTCCAACAACAGACACAACTCCTGCCCGCTCTCCACTCTCAGCTCGGACTCCCACATACAAGCCTTGCCGATGAACTCTCAGCGCTTGAACAAGAATTGACAGCGTGTGTGGAAAGGCAGATCGACCTACGACGCAAACAGGTCGACGAATGGATGAGCAAATGCGTCGTGGTCGAGAACGACTGTGCGAGGTACTCTAAAGCGCTAGGTGGACACATCAAGGTCACTGGTAGTGGAATAGGGGAGTTGAGGAAGGAGCACGTCCTTCCGAAACGTTACGATGCTTTGACAGAGCACCAAGAACGACTACGGCAAGTGAGTGCGACATTCTACCTCTGCCGGGTCGCAACGGAGCTGACTATATGCCGATCCTTACAACAGCTGTACCATTCGAAACTTGAACAGTTGCAAACCCTCACGAACCGAATCAATGTTATCTCACGGACCCTCGGAAGCGACTTTTACTCGCGGGATATCACTGAGGTGGCACTAGCACCAGGATTGAGTCCAGGGGACTCGAATCCGTTCCGGGATGTGACCGTCGAGAGGTTCTCCAAGCTCGAGAAGGAGCTCGTTCGGGGGAAAGCTGAAATCGTACGTAGTAGTTATCCACGACCTACTTTTTTTCACCGTCTAATTATCGCGATCCATCCACAGAACAAACGGTTGACTCAACTTTCTGCCTCGTTCGTTCACATTGATTGGTTGCACACGGAACTCGGAATTACACCTCCTGCACTCGACGAGTTTCCTTCTCCTTCGTATCTTGGTATCCCGTCCACAGTTTCTCGCCCCTCTTCTTCATGTAGCAATTACCCCAGCATGAACTCCGATCCTTTCATCTCTTCCACCCCTACACCCGCCGGCCGAGCCAAGTCACAGGTCCCATCTCTCTTCACCCACGATCTTCCAGCTATCCCGTCAGAATCAGACCACAAAGCTGTGTTTGCTAGGTTTGTTGCTCGATTGGAGGAAGCCGAACGGGACGGCGAACCCATTGAAGGTACACATCTCGGCCTCGAAGGAGTCGATCCAACTCCCGCACTCCTCGGGTGGGCGGAGGTGACCAAGGTGGAACTGGAGGAGGTCAAGAGACGCCGCGAGACACACATTCAGGCTATGTACGACCAATTAGAGGCCTTGTGGAGGCGGTTAGGGGTTCCAGAAGAGGCTATGGATGAATTTGTGGATGAACACCGTGGCAGCACCGAGGACACGGTTAGCGCGTACGAAGAAGAGTTGGAGAGAATGCTCGAGCTGAAGCGAGAAAGGATGGGAACTTTTATTGAAAACGCCCGAAATGAGATCGTCAAGCTCTGGGGCGATCTCATGGTTGGGGAAGAGGAGCGGGAGGATTTCGCTCCGTTTGCTGACGGTTTGTGTTCCCCCATTGTGAATGTTGACGTGGACCTGACAGAAGTTTTCCAGATGAACACACGGAAGATCTCCTCGCATTACACGAAGCTGAAATTGTACGGCTGAAGGAGGAACGAAAGCTCAAGGGTTCCCTCCTGCTCAGCGTCAGAAAGTACTTCGATATTCTGGAAGATGAGAAGGAACTTGCCGCCGCCGCATCTGACCAATCCCGACTGTTGGGTAGGGGACCCCGTGACCCTGGTCGCCTTTTGCGAGAGGAGAAAATGAGGAAACGCGTGACCAAGGAAAAACCACGGGTAAGTCCATGTTTGTGCTGTTCTCCCTCATTCACCTCTGACCCTGGTTTCAACAGCTGGAGCAAGAACTGACGATTTCAATACCAAGATGGGAGGCAGAGTATGATAGGGTTTTCCTTGTGCATGGGGAGAGTATTCTCCAAACTCTGAGGGATATCTTGCCTGAAGCGGTTGACAAGGAGAACCAAGGCAGCAGGAAAGGTCGCGCAGGATCCGCTCAACCCAAGCAACGGGCAACCACCCCCTTCTCCGAAAACGTTAACCACCACAACTACGTGCCTACTTCATCCGTTAATGGTAAGGGGGTCGTTACACCTGCTATACGACCCGCCCCATCCTCAATAACCCAATCGGCACCGAACAAACGGCAACGTCTTGGGGATTCCGCTGCAGCTCCTCCAATGAATGTGACCCGTTCGGTGAGCAAAGGCCCGCCTCCCTCCAATCCCCGAACCACGACGCGAAGCAAGACTCCGGTATCGTCACTACCACGTCCGGTCCCCGCTCCTAAACCCGGAACCCAACACTACGCACTTGGTCACGGGCGCATCCCTTCGACGCAACGCCAGGCGCCGCCATCTAGGCTTGGTTCGTCTACACGATCCACCAGTTCCTCGCTACATTCTTCGAGGAGTGGAGGTAGGGTAAGGCGAGAGAGTTTCAGGCCAAGACCCAGCACAGATGGGGATTGGGCTGGTGCTGCCGGGCGGTGGAGAACGAACACAGTGGTGAGGGAGGAGGAAGAGGTGTACTGAGTTTTTTATTGAACCGTATGATGACCCTAAATTCGCTTTCTTCATGCTTTGGTCCCTCAGTGTAACACCTGTATACTAGTTATATGACCACCCAGGATGACCCATACTCCAAGCGCTGATACCCCCCACGCCCTCAGTGTGATCGGATCATTGGCGTTGTTCTCCCACAGGTCGCGTCGAACTCTCAGCTGGTACCCACTAGCGTCCCCTCGTTGTCACCGCCCGCCACGCAACTGCATAAAACATGCCATTGCCACACGACCTCTGCTCGCTCGTCCAAAACGCCTTCCGGGCGCGTCACAAACGTATCGCCGTAGACCACACCACCCAAAACCTCGGCATCCTTTCTATCCTCCTCCGAACCGGCTTCGTTAGCTCCCTTACGCGGGGGACTATCGATGGACCTTCTCCGGAGACGTTCCATACAGCGGGAGAGGCGCAGAAACGGATATGGGCCGAGTTAAAGTATCGCGAGGACCGGCCGGTCCTCAGCTCCATGTCGCTCGTTTCAAAACCGAGTCGGAGGGTGTTCATGGAAACCTCTGAAATCAGGCGGATTTGCTCGGGGCGACGAGCACAAACCATCAAACCTTTGGGCCTGGGGGAGATTGCTGTCGTCAAGACGAAGAGCAAGGAGCACGAATGGTTGGAGGCGAGGGAGGCATTGCAGATGAGGTTGGATGGAGAGGTGGTGTGCAGAGCTCAGTAGGCCTGGCGAAGTCTCGTTCAGCTGTAAGCACCCGTTCAGTCACCCTTTTTTTCGAAACGTTTGTTCTGAGGCTTCGCTAAAGAACCAGCCATGAGATACTACTACGTAACCTCCTACACTAATTCGCTAATTCTGACGCGGAAGTGATTTGTCAAGTTCATTCCTATTCTTCATGGCAAGAGTACAACATTTAATGAAGACATAATTCAAGAGCACAAAACAGGAGGCGAGAGATGAGCATTTTACTGGATGGCCATTAAGCTGCCGATAAAAGTCATGATCTATGCGCCCCGTCAGCGAGATTCATCACAACGGCGTGGACAATGCTTACCAAACGAGGACGGATATCAACAATGTCCTCTGGAACGAGGAAAATAACGGCGTTGAGCTTCCTAGCAATGGAAATCGCAAGTTTTGCTACAGAGAAACAATGAGCCCCTTGGAGGAGTTGTAGTGAGTTGAGGAACGTACCGTTCTGTCGTCGCGACTCGTAATCTCCTGTCTCACTGACGTTGATAATCAAAGAAGGGTCGACAATACCCGGTCGTAACGCCTCGAGCAGGTCGAGGAAGAAAATAGCGGTCGTGAGTGACGAATCCTTGAATGACCGGATGGCCCTCGCCGTGGGCTTGGCCTTCTGGACGGTGGTGTTTGCCCATTTCAAGATCTCTTGGTCGCTGATGGGTCGACCCTGGCTACCCTTAGAAAGAGACTGAAGGGTCTTGGTGATGCTCATCCTCATCAGTTGCCAAACGAGACCGAGAACCAGTGTCCTGCTACCGTCCACGATGTCAGCGCCTTGTATACCGACCAAATGCATGCCGTTTTGTTTGGCGAGCTCGACGGAATAGTTGCAGTTCTCGACGCGTTTAAACCTGGAGAGCGAGGACTGGTTGGGGGTGACGCCGATATCCTCTTCTCCATCCTCCCCCTCGGCAGGTTCAACATAAGGTTTGACCCCCCCTTCCTTGGGTTTAGCGACTCTCCTCCACACCACAGATCCCGGAGCAATCTTATCGAACGCCTGGAGGATGATCAGCCCGTCTTTCAAGTCGTTGAACAAATTGAAGACCGCGGGCTCGACGCCAAGGGAGTTGAGCCAGAGGGTGAACACGCGAGCTTCACGTTCACCTTCGGCATCGAAGTCCTCAACGACGCCGTAGTCCTTGGCTTCTTGCTCGTCCAAGGGCTCGAGTCCTGGGTGGTTATTGAATAAGTTGGCGACGAAAGCAAGGTTGAGGCGCGGGTTTCCAGCGAGCAATGAGCCTGGAGTGAGGTACTTCCGGCAGCCAATATTTCCGGCGTTTGTAAGCACCTGTTCAGCGCGAGTGCGGAGATCCGCGGTCTTGAGCGGGGCGAGGGAGCACTGGTCAGGTTTGAGTTGATTGAGAAGAATGGTGTAGTTCTCCCCGTCCTTTACGTCCTTGCTGAAGTTATTGACCCTAGGTGGCGTGTGGTTCAGAAAAACCCGAAATTTATTTTTGCAGCGTTAAATACCTTCGTTTCCATCCTGCAGCCTTCAGATGATAGTTGAACCACCGCAGAAGGATCTGATCTGGGGTAAGCCGCAACAAATCCTCGATAGTCTCTCCTTCTTCACAGAGGCGGTACAGTTCGGGGTGGAGCTTGATATCGACCTGGCTGAGCAATCCACGTCGTATAACCTGCCAGATAAGACCGAGGATGAGATGTTCTCGGCCTTCCTGAATATCCTGGGAGCCAATGTTGACCACAGAGCATCCGATGGCCTTTGCAGACGAGATGACGACGTTGTTATTCTCAATCATTTGGAAGGCATTGATTTGTTTGCGGGGTCCGGGCTTGTTCAACACACGCACATCGATCGTATCCGGGACTGAATCGTTGATGAGTTTGCAAAGGATCAGCCCGTCGCGGCATTCATCAAAGAGTTGCATGGTGTCCGTAGGGATTGGCAGCCTGTGGCCAATGTCCGCATCTCCTTCGAGCACGGAATTTATATGATTCGTGAACTCGGATCGTTCGTCCTCGTTAATAGTATGGCTGACGTTGGCATTCGAACCCTGAACGGTGACCTTGCCTGCCTTTGTCGCCAGGCCACTGGCAGAAGTCTTCATTTTGGCGTGGAGCTGCGGATCACTCGTAAGCGTTCGGATAGATACCACACAACCCGATGGACACTACCTCAACCCAATCCTCGAGTTCAACCTTCCCGCTTGCGTCGACACTAACGTGCTTCAGGGTCTCCCGGGCGAGATCGTAATTGGCACCGCTGGATTGAATAGACCGGAGGACCTTGGCCTTATCAACACGGCCAGGTTCGTTTGTGTCTATTGCGCTGCAGAGAATGCATCAGTCGATACTTGATACAGGAGATCTAGCGGCCTCTCTCCGACCCACTTGAAGCGGTTAATGAGATCAAACATCTCATCCTGAGATATTTCAGGGTGTTTTTTCTGTAAACGGATCGCTTGCATTTGGGTGAAATGAGCGCGGGCGGGGAGGAAAGCGGTGATTCGGAAGCGTCGGCGTCAGTGGTGACAGGGTTGTCGCTTGCTTATATCCCTTCCACGGGATGCCGAAGCGCAGTAAAACTGAGTCGATCACAGTTGTCACCACGCTCAGCCGCTGGGTGACCAATGGCTGCGCCCCCAGTCAACTCCTCTCTGTGACGACATGAGATGCGCAAGCACCAAAGGGTGAGCAGCGATCCGCATGTCCATGTCAGATCCGGGATCTGTACATCCGTTGGTCCGGCGCCCGGCTCGGGATGCGGTCGTGGCAAGGGAGGGTCGCCTCAGCGTGCGCGACCTGCCCAAGGTTCTGTAAACCCTTTATCCGAGTGGGAATGCCATCATTGGCGCGGTGGAGCCAACGCCTGAGGCGGGGTCCCGCAGATGACAACCCGACGTGGCAACGATTCTCGAAGCAAGCATAAAAACCAGCCCACACGACTCGCTTCGATACATACTTCTCTCTTTTCCACCGCCATAACGCGAGCGTCATGGTAGCCCAAAACCCCCTCTTCAGTGGCTCTCTTTCATGGAAGAAACTCCAGGCTACTGTCATCAATGACATCTGGCCGGAGGTCCTCTTCTTCACGGCCATTGCGACAGGTAAGAACCCTCGCTCCCTCTCAAGCTCCGCTGACATGGCGCCATAGTGGTTACCACTGTCGACACGCTGTCCGACAAGGTCTCTTTCAGTATTGCAAACCAGCTGTTGACCGTGCTGGGTACAGTGTTGGGTTTGGTTATCGGTTTCCGAACTACATCCGCCTATGAGAGGTGGTTTTCCTTCATCCAATGCCACGATCACACTCTAAAGGCCTGTTCAGGTTCTCTGAGGGCCGCAAATTATGGGCAAGTGTTATGGTGCTCTGTCGCAACGCCGCGCAACTGGTATGCTAGAGCTCATTGGTGGACTCGCCTAGCCACTCACCCTTCTCAGATTTGGCTTCAAGTCCCTAACGAACGCCCACACAAAACCGACCCCGCTCTCTCTAAGCCTGCTCTATATGGCATAGTCGAAAAGAAATCGATGATTAACCTCGTAAGTCGTATAATCTGTTTGACAATAATCGATAAACTGACCCCGGTTCAGTTCCAAGGCGTTGCTGTCGCGCTGAAGGTTTGAATTTTATCCCTGACCATCGACTCCTACTCACCTTCTCAAAAGCACATGCTTCGTGAAGAAACTGGTGTTTATTACGAGGATCTGTACCCTCTCGTCTGCGCCCTTCCTCGGTATGCATATTCTACCGATGGAACCAAGCCCAGCGACCTTCTTCCCATGTGGCAAGCATCGCTGGCCGGTAGCCTTTCGAAAAGGAAGTCTCCCTCGCTCAAGAAGTCTGCGACCGCCCTCTCCGTCAGCGTTAGCCTGGATGACGTCGAGAAACAGGGTTGGCACAGCACCTCTAGGTCCAGGGCTGGGTTCGATCCAGAGAAGGTTCTGCCAACGGTGTTCAGTGACATTCCTCTCCGACCTTCTCGTGACCCACCATCCGAAGGTTTCTTCTCCTATTTCCCTATCTTCCGCCCAATCAAGCGTCTCGGAAAAGTTTTACCTCGCCGCAGAGAGGGTCACGACGACGGCGGCGACTATGAACTTGACTCAGCAGAAAGGAAGAGGAAGAATAGCCAGCCATCCGATTCCAACGTCCCCTTCGAGATAGTCATGTATATCAACGGCTACAACGCTTTCTTGCTGAAGAACGGCCTCCTCCTCCCCCCCGCTGCGACTTCTCTTACCAACACACTCTCTGCCCTTCACGACGCGATCACTGGCCTTGACCGTATTCGTACCACCCCGATTCCGTTCGCTTACCAGGCCCACTTGAAGATGTCCTTGTGGTAAGGTGGTCGTGGATCGTTCGCGTCGGCGTAGAGCTGACCCGTTGTCCCCAGGTTATACTTGTTCTTCTTGCCCTTCCAGATTTACCAGTCAATGTTGTGGGTGACCATCCCGTAAGTCCTCCTGATTCAACCGCACGTGAATTGAGCTTTAAAAAAAAGTGCTTAAAGAG
>Ga0307515_10005491_pt1 | contig 25659 bp, 4 predicted proteins | sample 17_EM_MG_FD_194513 | JGI IMG/M metagenome (GOLD analysis project Ga0307515, IMG submission 194513) | Populus trichocarpa ectomycorrhiza microbial communities from riparian zone in the Pacific Northwest, United States - 17_EM | ecosystem: Host-associated > Plants > Roots > Unclassified | place... | reverse complement strand
GTTTATTTTTATTATTATCTAGAAGATCCTTATTAAATCTATCCTTCTATAAAAGTAACCTGGGCGTTATTACTGCATTATAGTACGTAAAGTAGCTGCTTAAGGAGCTGCTGGCCATTTATACTAGTTTTTTCCCAGTAGGAGAACCATCTTCTCTTATTTAACTATTTTCTGCTAGAATGCCTCTTCTATTTCTAACACTATTATACCTTTTATACTATATAGAAATTTAAGTTCTTTAGTTTTATGATTACACTTTATATATTAAATTTAGAGCTAGCCTAAAACAGCTTTTAGTTTTCGGTTATTAAAGTTAATAGTATCCCGGTTACGGCGAATAAGAAAATTTATAAGAATTAGGCCACTAACCTTAACTAATTCTTTATATGTCGCAGACTACAAGGCACTTTTAGGGTTGCTCCTTCCCTGCTTTAAAAATTAGGTCTATAGTTTAGCTATTTTATTGACTTCTACGGACGTATATTTTCTAAAAATATTAGGTTAGCTTAAGCGGTTACCCAATCTATATCTTTAAGGGCGCTTATAATAAACCAGCACATATCTATAACATTATTCTTTATTACTATACTGGAAATAGCCTAGGTAAAGAATCTTAGGTATAGCAGTACTACTTTTTTTTAAAAATAAAGGAATTAGTTAATATAAGTTTCTTAATTTTTTTTATTATAAAACTTATCCCATAAGATTCTGCTAAAGAGCGTAGTTATAATAGTCTATGTACTTCTATAGAGGGCCATTAGAGAACTATAAGTAGGGCGTTTTCTTTTTACCTATAAGAGTCCGACTATTATTTATTGCATTGTAATTTAACTAGTCCCCTAAAGTCCCTATTTAAAGCCATTCTTAAGGGTTTAGTCGCGCTATTCCTTTAAATATACCTTCTATCTTATAGTATATTGTAAACCATAGTAGCGTCTACTCTTTTATTATAAGCATAGAGTCCTTAAATAATAAGATATAATTATCTCTCTAGCTAGTAATTATACTTAGAATTACAATAACTAGATTTGCACTATGCTGTCTTCGCATTATAGATATAGCGTTTTAATTTATATATAAGTATAGAAAAGGCATCTTGTCCTAGCTAGGACACTCGGCGTCTTCAGCCTAGTTATCCTTTTATAGATACTAATTCGTATTCCCAGCCGCTTAATTAGCAGCCACTTTATCTAGGTTTATAGCATAGTGGTAACTAAGGATAATAGTTAAGTACGCGGTTACGATTTTTCTAATTCCTATATATTAGCAAAAACCCCACCGTTTAGTTGCGTACGCTCTTAGTAGAACATCTTAGATACGCTATACAGCTAGTATAGAAATGATTTAAACTTTGGATTTAGACCCTATTTACTAGGAATAGGGTTTAGGTTCTTTGCTAAGACGGCCTTTTTAGGAACTCTATATAGCTTAGCCGAATGTTTATATATCTACTACTCCATTCGTTAAACCCTGCCTCTTACTTTAGCTATAGCGGCCTCTTAAAATCTAAAAAGAGCTAATATTAGTCTAATTTAAGATAACTATATACTTATACCTTTACGCAATAGGCATTATAGCCTATATCTTCTTAGCTTAGGTTATATTATCCTTAAGCGCATTTTTACCTAAGGTATTTTAGATCGTATTAATTTCTATAGTTTTACTAAAAGCTTTTTATAGGTATAGAGTTTAATTATTATATAGAGTCTGAGCTAATTAGGGATATAAAGTAGTTTTACTTTAGGAAGTATTATAATTGTCCTTACCGTGTTCTATATCGTCGGGATTATCTATAGGCTAAATACTAGATTATTACGGCAGCTTACGGCAGTTTGCCGCAGTTTACCCGTAGATACCTCTAGTAGGTTACTCCCTTTTATAACTACGTTTCTTTAGACTTAGTAAACTTAGAATGCCGCTGCGTATTAATAAGATAGATAAAGCATCGCTCTCATTCTCGCTGTCTTTATTAGTAAACTTAACGTCTAAGTGCTTACGGATTGGCTTAGGCGTGATCTTCTGCCGTTTCTTAGGTGCGGCCTTAACGCGCGAATACTAGTGGGTTAGAGTATCGGCAATTCTAGAAGGGTTTGTACCCTACTTATTTAGTAATTAGTACAATACTTTTATAATTAAACGCTTAGCTGCAATTATTAGTATATAGACAGCTAGATGTTATTAAAGGGACTTATAATCCGTACTCTTAAGTAGAAATTCCATTCTACTTCTATTGTATAGTATATACCACTAAAACACGGCTTATAATAGCCCTCGCTAGGTAATATAAACCTCCTTATTAGTAACCACATTAAGCTAAGTAATTTCATTCTTATCTAAGATGAAACCTACTAATACTATAACCTCTTAAAATAGCAAGAAGCTAATTTCTTTAACTATTAGAGTTTCTATATTGCCTTTTAAATTTTATAGACTATATAAAGCTCTACAGTGCTTTAAGTAATTAGGTTTATTCTTTAAAACTAAAAGGTTATATTTTTAAGTAAGAACGGCTTATTTAGTAATGTAAAACTATATAATTTAGAGATTGGCTTAAAAGCAAATATATATACCAGCGTTATTATAGGTTTAAATTAGGTTTAACTTCTAGGTTCTAACTTTATAATGTTTTGCCGTTTAGTAGTATTAGTTCTCTAGGATAACATAAAAGGAATAATAGCCTATTTAGACTAGCTATTTAAAGCACGTTCCTTCTTAGGTAAGTTATTAAGAATCTTTTAAATAAACTAATTATACGGTACTTTATCTTTAGTAGTATAAAACGTAGATTTTTTAAGCCTAGCCTCTTATATATTATCTAGGATTATATTTCTTAATTTCCTTAAAGTAATAAGTATTAATATCCTATCCCTTTATAATATTCAAGTCCTTTATTATAATATATAAAGATACTAAAACAGAATAAAGAAGGAGTAGAGCGTTGCTATATAAAAGTAGAAGAATCTAGTTAGTGCTTAATAAAGGTATAAGTCTAAAGTAGGTAGGTAAGATAAACCGATTATAAGAGTTAATCTACTAGGTAGATTGCCGTAGTTTTAGGGAATAAGTCGCAGCTTAAAGCAGTAATTAGCGGTTAAACTAATTAATTAACTAATTAATGTCGCGTAGAGGTGCCGTGCAAGAGTTAGTTAAGGTAGTAGAGGTAAAGAGTAAAATAAAGTGGATAAGCCTAAGGTAAATGCTCTTGCTAACGGAATATAACGCGCGCGCGTTAAAGGGCAATTTGCTATAGTAGATTGCCGCTAAATACGCTTCCTCTAGTTATAGAAAATATTCTTTATAAATAACTAGCATTAGGTGGAGTTAGAAGTATATTAGAATATATAACCTAAGAATAAGGGTTAATGCGCCTAGGACGTTTTGCCTACCTATAATTAATATTTTAGCTTAATTAAGATCGCTTTAATACACCCTTTTAAGTAGGGCTCCTAGTAAATAATTAAGACTCTAAACAGTATTAGATTTAAAGCTATAAGGACTACTACTATATACTACATATATTCGCGACCGTAAAAACAATTATATCCTTAGAGGCTTTAAGCGTTTGTTATATTATATACTTTAAAAGTCCTACATTCCGAACTAGTATAATTATTAGTATATTTACCTATAACTCCTCCGTCTCTAGGTTAACTCCAATATCCTAGGCAATATTAAGAAATTTAGGAAAATTTAAAAGACTTATCTACCCTTCTACTAAGTTAGTTCGAAGTAGGCTAGTACTTAAGTCTATATAAATTATAGACCGGGGTATATTCTCTAGATCTTAATATATATAAATTATAAAACCCTAAACGTTATATTTATTAACATATTTAGGTAAAAGAGATTAATATACGTCCTAAGGCTCTGTATAAAGGTACCCTATAGCAGAATTTATAGCTCTATGCTAAAGTCCTAATTTAGCACTAGCCCGGCTAGCTTTCTTACGCATATTTAACTGCGTGCGAGTAAGAAGATATTAGGCCACTTCCTTAGTCCACCTAATTAGAGTATTACTAGACTCTAGGATTTAATTAACGATTTTAGCTATAATCTTACTTTAAATAGCGTAATTTATACGGTTTTAGAAGCGTATAGATATTGCATTGCTCTTATTTACAATATCCTTAACTGCCCCTTTAATCTTATATAAATAAGCGCTACTAATACTAAACCCGGATATAATCTACTTATCCTTCCTAGGAGTTTTACCAGTAGACTTATACTATACCTCCTTTATAGTATATACACCATCTAATTATATTATTGCCATGCTAGGTATATATAGTATTAGTAAGGGACAGAGATTAAAGGTTTATAAATATTTGGCAGTTATAAATTAATTATAATAGGTACTATAGGATACAATACTGCTTTATATATTATTAGCGCTTAGAATAATATACTACTTAGTATATTTAACTTACAATTTAAAAAAAGTAAGCCGTTATAGTTAGTTATTAGGATAGCTAGCAGATCGCCGCAGATTACGGCTATTAGATTAGTTATGCAACCACTACCCTTTTTAGGCATAAACCCACCTATCTAATCTTAATAACAACGTAAGGAGCCGTATTTGTCGCTATTATAATAGGCTTAATAAATCGCCAGTGCCCTAAATGCAAGCACACGATTTCTACTATAGGTGGATTAGTGCGATATAAGCTATACTATAAAGCTATAAGTATAGACTATCTTAATTAACGGGATAATATCTATTTTATAATCTAGGCTCAAGCGGATATATATAAAGACGACAAATTTACCATAGAATAATGGGTATATAACCTTATAGTAACTAATACCGCTATTAATAATACTTCACTAACTATTATAGGAAATACCAGTATAATATTAGTAGAGGAGCTAAGCTATACAGTACTAGTAGAATAACTAACTAATACTAAAACGCATAGTTATACAGCAATAAGCCTCTTTACCTTAGATATTTATTGTACCTAAACTTATTATAAAGTAACTGGCCGCTATATAGGAACCCCGCTTAGCCACCTAGAGGGGAACTCTAATTAGCAGTCTGCTATAGATCGCAACTACCTGCTAAGGCCTAGCTAGTCAGCAGATAGAATAAACGAAGGTAATAATATATTCTATCCTTTTATAAGCTCTATAAAATGGGCGTAAGTTATCTAGTAGGTACGTAATAGTATATTAGTAAAAGAAATAGACGCGTGGCTATAAGACCCCCGTATTAAAAATATAAGGGACGGATATATATTATACTAAAATATAAAAGAAGTTAAAACAAAACTATATTCTATTTCTAAAGGTGTAAGTAATAATAGCTAGCGAATTACAGAACTTAATATATACGGCAAAAACCTAAAGATATACTACCGTAATATACTTAGCGTGGTGGCCTTCCTAATCGGTTATTTCCCATTTAAAGGTAATATAGTTTATTCTCCTATTCGTTAATTTAACGCAAAAGGTAATAGAGTATATAATGAGGTATATACGGCCGACTGTTAGTAGGAGATCTAAAATTAATTACCTAATAGTGCGACGGCTATTATAGTAATACCTAGTAGCGACTAAACTAAGCTAACTACACTATCTAGAGACAAAAAGGCGCATCTGGTTTATATTATAATACTTAATATCCTATTAAAGACTTAACGTGCAGCTAGTAGGCTAGTAATACTTCTGCTAGGTTATATACCTATAAACTTACCAAGTAACCAGATAAATAAGCTAGATGTATACTATTAAATAATAAGCATTATGTTTAAACGTAAGTATTTACCTTAGCAGTATATAGGTACTTAAGTTAACATAAAAACTAGCCCTTAAACGCGCTGCTAGGCGTAGCATGCTAATATAATACGTGGATAGGTTTATCCGGTAATACTACCCTATACTTACTAGGTTTATAGCGGACTATAAGGAGCAGGTTATATTAACAGGAGTAAAATTAGAGCAATACTGTATAATATATTATATACCGCCTTATAAACGAGGTAACCTACTAAGCACTATATCTAGTAAATAGCCGTAAAGGACGTATAAATTGACTATTAAATAACTTAAACGACAGTAAAACTTGCAGCTAAATCGCAGCAACCCTAAGTATATTAGGCTAATTTAAAATTTTACCTAGTCCTATTATATAGCGGATATACACGCTATAATGGCCCTTAATTTATTATACTAACTATATAAAGGTGTTACGGAGCATTTAATAAGCTAGCTTTGGGCACTACTGCTTAATATTAAAAAAGGGAAAGGGAGGGTTTTAATAACTAATTATAGTGGTATAAAAACCCTATTATCTACTAAGGATAGGGTAGAACGTCTTCTAACCGCATAATTCGCCGAAGTTAAACCCTTTAAGGATATAATTAGGTGGGATAACTTTGTAAAGTTAAGCTAATAGACTGGAAAGATGTATAAGTCCCTTCTTTATCAGATTGTACTAGTTATAGCACCATTACTATATAGGCACGAGGGGGCAATACTGTTTATTTATACTATAGTTAACTTTATATTATTAGCCGAATATAAATCATATAATAAAGATATAATTAAATACCTTAAAGCTGTATTATATTAAATAGATAAGACTAAAGAGGCGTTTTTGCCGTACTGACCTAACGACAAAAACCTACCTAATTTCAACATACCTAAACTTTATGCAATTTCCCACTATCTAGAGATAATTTGTATATTTGGCGCCCTAATAGGAACTATAATAGAGTACGGCAAAAGGGTATATATTTCTTAGAAGAATTTCTATTAAAGATTAAATAAGCGTAAAGGGTATAAAGAGTAAATAATTTATCTTAATACGGAATTAATAAATACTATAGTAATATAAGAGATAGAGCTATAGGAAAATATAAGGCTAATACTAGCAGCTAATACTATAGAAGATTTATATATTATATTATATTATTATTAGGTATAGTTAACCTAACAGATAAGCTATATAGATAGGATTGCTACCAGTTAATTAACTAAATGTTTTTAATATATAGAATAAATCCAAAGTTATAGCGCAGAGCCTACGAAATTTAAACTAGGCTAGGTATTAATAAATTTATTATAAAACTAGCTTTATTTATACGGGAATATTGTAAGCGAGTTAATAGTATATAAGCAACGGATTTAAACATTAAGCGCCTTAAAAGAGATACAGCCTAGGCACAAGATTTACCTATTAGTATTTATTACTCTATAATATGCTATATTTAACGCAGTAAAGACTTTTATAATCTTAACCGACTATATAAAGTACGGGTACGCTATAACCTAGTTTAAATGCGGACCACTGCCCTATAGAGGGACTAAGTTCTTATATAAGAATATAAAAACGCACTAAATAGAATAAAAGAAACGCGGGCTGCCTATTTAGAATTGCTAGTATTAGTATAGGACTTAAATTAGATAGATAAAAATGGCAGATACTAAGTATACTATAGAGCACTTCTTAAGCTATTCCGTCTATGTAATAGAGGTAAGGTAGATCCTTTTAATAGGATAATTAAAGTAGAATAATTTCCTATAAATATAGTGTAAAATAGATGAAACCTAGACGGCTACTAAATATACAACATTTCCTATATTGAGAGACCTATATAACTAATACCAACTTCGCTAAATAAAAGAAGAACGTTTTAGATAAACTTATATACAGATTAGGACATATATAATCGATTTTATAATAACAATTTTCTTTAGATTAATAGTATACGCGTAAATGAGTTTATAAAGAAATAAAAATCTAAAACTAAGCTTTTAATTAAATTATAGGAGGCTTTAGAACGAAAATAAAAACAAAAACAGCTAATATAATTAATAGGGAATTTGGTATATCTAATCCCTAGGAATTTAGGCAAATTGGCTATAAAATAAGGTAAGACTAAAAGAAGTTAAGAAAGCTATTAGTTAGCTTAAATGCGGAGGCAGCGTATTCAATATGTGGGTAAATTAAGTAGTAGAAGGGCTTGTTAGAGTGGGAGGCTGGCTAGCTATATATGTTTTAGCAGATTTTGTATTAGTAGAGTAGTGTAATAACCCCCCCTCTTCTGCTTTTCTCTTCCGATTTACCGCACGTTTTTCTTTAATAGGCCTTATTTTTATAATAATCTCTACCTCTATAGTCTAAGCTTCTTCCATCTGTTTATAACTAAGTATATTAACTCTATTAATACTTAGAGCTAAATTAATAGCTAATCTTTGCGACTATCGCTTCTCAACATATAGAATAGCCTTATATTGCTCCTCTGCAAAGGCTCTCCTTAAGTTTTAAATATAAAACGACTTTATTAGCTTATCGCCTAAGCTAATACGCTTTAAGGGAGATTCCAGGTAAAAAAAAAAGGCGGAAATAGCGCGATTAAACTAACTTAGCGTCTTAGGTATATCTATAGGCTAACTAGGTATAAAGGGAAGCTTTAGAGTACGTTTTAATAAGAGAGGAGAATAAGGACAACCGTTAAGCACTTATTACTTAGGTGGTGTTAACTTACTAAACTGCTAGAAAAGGTTAGCCATATCTATATAAATTAGTTTAATTCTTATATTTTTATAGGTAGTTATAACGCTCTTACTTATAAAAATCAGCTCTAGTACTTGCTTACTAGTAGGAATTCTTAATATTGCGTAGCTAACGGTAAGATAATGCGGCAATCTGCCGTAATTTACCCTAAATAGGCTGGTAATAGGCCTAAGCTCCCTAGCAGAACATTAAAATCTGCCCCTTTACTCCTCCGTTTCATTAACTGCATCTATACTAGCAAATATATAATTTAAAAGTGTTATACTTTATCTTTATATCTTTATTAACTTCTCTAATTTCTCCTACGTTAGTTATGCCGAAGGTTTATTAACCTCCACTATGCCGAAAAAATATAACTATAGCTTCTAAAAAGAATAAGGTATAGACTACCCTCTATATAGCTGCTTAAAATACTAATATATACCTAGGACTAAGGTAAAGATAAAAGAAATAATACTGCTAGTGCGGGAAGAATCTAGAAACGTATACGCGAACGGCAGTTAGGCTAAAGTACTATAAATAGTACATACACGGTAGCATGCAGCTAACTTTAGCAGATAGCTATATAAGGCGATAGAGTATCTAGGGATAGCGTCCTAAAACGTTAGTTAGATACGAATAGCGATTTTAAAGAAAATAGAGGCTTAATGCCCTAGGGAAGAACGCATCGTTAATAACTCTAGTAAAATTTAGATAAAGAATCTCTAGATCTATATATATAGAATTTAACTATAGTATCTATTATATAGACCCTATTACTTTACACCCGCTAACGCTTTAACAGCGGTTATAAGTCCCAAATCGCCCTAATAAGCGGCTTTAATGCTACCGTCCCTTTACTAAAGAGCTTATCTCTAGTACTAAAGATAACTCTATAGCCGAGTCGTTTTATACGGCGCCTATACGCAGTAATAAGCAGCGGAAGTCTTAATATAGTATAGATACAGTTAGAAAATGGCAAGAAATAAGTTGTGGTAGTAAACTTAAACTAAAACCTATGGATGAACTAATATTAAAAGCTGCCGTGCGCTTCTTTTAAATGTTTATAATGTTAGGCAAGGCTCCTAAAGGTCTTTCTCTTACGCTATAGCTGGAAGGGAATGTAGCGACTCTAGAAAAGACGATGGACTTAGTATAGGATAAAGTAGTAGAGTATAATAGGGTTTCTAAAGGCGATAGTTCTAGCGAGGCTATATAAGAACCGTCGCCATTAATATATCGCATAGTAAGCTACCTTTTATTGCTTCTATATATACTAACATTAAATAGATATATAATAGTATTAGCTAGTTTTGGTTTTACCTATTAAAACACATATAGGATTGCGTAAAGACTAAGTACTTATTTAAAAAGCTCTCTAAAAAGGAAATAACTACTAAAGTGGAAGAGCTACTTTATATAGATAACTTTTAATACTTTAAGATAGTACGTATAGCTAAACTACCTTAGCACCCTCCTAACTATTTACAGGATAAGTAATCCCACTTTATAGCACCGGTTATTATAGCTAATCTCTCTAAGTTATTCTTTAAAGGAAAGTAGTAATTTAGATTTAGTATAGATACGCAGCACTTTCTACGCCTAATTAGCCCAGGGGCTGTTATACTAATTTATATAGTAATCCGCCACGTTATTAATAAATAGAAAAGTGGTAGTTTTATCCAATAAAAGTTTGAAGTAGGTACCAATCTTTATAATAATTTATTCTTTCTCTACCCTCGTTCTAACTACCTAGACTACGCTATAACTAACTTTAATATTAGCTATATAGGAACGGACAAAGGCTATATAGGCAGATTAGTTAATAGAGCGCTAGAACCGGATTTTAGGGCTTTTATAATAGGGTATCTTAAAAAGACTCCGAGTAACTATATATAGCGACGACCCTACTATATAAGTAATTCTAAATCCATTTAAATATAGTCTTGATAATCTTTTTAACCTAGACTCTAACTATAACACAGGATTTAATAAGTAGCGCTTTAATATACTTCCACTGGTATATAACTACTTATAATAATAGTTCTGGACTAATACTTATATCTAGGTACTTAATATATCCCTTTCCTTAAACCTAGACACCTCTTACCCTTCTAGCACTATTACTAAGCCTAACATATCCTATAATATGTCGCCTAATTAGACCGACTATAGTACTAATTACTAAGGCGGTAGGCCTAATGATGTTAGTAACCCTAATAGCGGTATAGATAGTAGGACTAATATAAATAAGTATTGTAACGGATATAGCGGAGTTAATATAGATAAAGATAGTAATGCGGATAATAAAACGGATATAGCTCTAGGTGGCAATATAGATAATTAGAATAGTATAAAAAAGGGGGGCAACGAATATAATAAAGTAGATATAGGCAATAATGCCGGCGTAAATAGTGGAGAAGATATAAACAAGGATAGTGGCGCTAGTAATAATTTTGGAAATAATACCTATAAGCTTATCTTTAAAGGTATAAAATCGCGGAATTGGAAACGTACTATTAATATACTATATCGCTAGAATTATAAACAGTTAATGGTTGCAGTTAAGCTATTTAGAAAGACGCTTAGGGCTAAACCTAATATAAGTCTTTGGTATACTATTAGAAAAGGGGTTAAGTCTATACTATTTAATAATAAGGATTTAGATATCTTTAGAATAAGGGTAGAGGAGGGGCTAGGTAGGGCAAATGCTTTATAGTCTATAATAGGTTTAAAGGAGTAGCTATTTTATATAGTGGTTATAATATAAATATATTTTTAAAGGCATATTGTAGCAATCTATAGCAATCTATGGTAATCTATAGCAATCTATAGCAATCTATAGCAGTATATTATAATTTAAAGAAATATATATAGTTTATACCGTTTATACCGTTTATATAGTTTATACCGTTTATATAGTTTATACGGTTTATATTATTTATACAATTTATATAGTTTATATAGTTTATACGGTTTATATATAGTATAAATATTATATAATTTATACAGTTTATATAGTTTATATAATATATACAGTTTACGCGCTATTTATTTATAGGGTAGCAATTTGCTAGCATTAGTTTGGTAGTTAAGCGTTTTGCTATAATTTACTAGCGGGGGCTGCAAATTTGTTGCGAAACGCGCGGTTTGCGCGAATCGCTAACGACTATATACGACCACGTAAATCGCACAGTTTGCAGCAAATTGCCGCAATCTGCAATAACGCGCCCAAAAAAAAAATCCTAATGTTGCTAAGTTTTATTAAGTTCTGTTAGGATATTAACCTCTATTAAATTCTACTAGGTTACTAAAATCTATTAAATTCTACTAGGTTGCTAAAGTTCTACTAACTTCTATTAGGTTATTAGATTCTGCTAGGTTGCTAAAATTCTACTAAATTCTATTAGGTTACTAAAACTCTACTAAATTCTACTAGGTTGCTAAAATTCTGCTAACTTCTATTAGGTTGCTAAATTCTGCTAAATTCTACTAGGTTAATAAGTTCTGCCGAATTCTACTAGGTTATTAAAGTTCTACCAACTTCTACCAGGTTACTATCTGCAAAATTTTACTATATTCTGCTATCCCTATAGTATTTATCCTCCGTCTCTTAAAGCACTTCCTAGCCTCCTCTCTTTACCCTAGCCAGCTCTCTAGCAAATAAAAGGTGTAATAAGAGGTTTGTCTATATAAACCAGTCTATAACTACCTTAGCAGCCTTTAGTTTAGTTAGGAGCTCTTTATATAAGAATGTTCTAGCATAGTAATATATTTCCGCCCGGCTAGTAGCGTATCTAGGGCAGAATACCACTACGTATATTATTAATTATTGGCTATAGCCGTATAGGCAGGCCAGGGTTGGGTGCCCTGGTACTTTTTAGTAGTAGAGGTATCTGTTAAGCCCTATATACTTAGTTCTAAGTAGCGTATTAATTGTACTTTCTACCTTTATAAGCCTCGCGTAGCGTTTAAAGACCTCCTTATTCTATAGCTCGGCCTAGGCCGTCGTATAATAGGTAAGCGTGCTTTAGTATTTTTCCTATTCCCTTTTCCACCGCTCCTTAAACACCTCTTATACCCCAGCCCTTCTACTTCTCTTATACTGCGCTTTAGATAAGTTTATTAGCTATATATCTATCCCTAAAATAGCGGCCGCTATTCTCTTAAGCTTATCCCGTCTAGTGGGCCGTATTAGTAGCTTTATTCTAGGCCGGAGTTAGTAGGCTATTGTGGCCCTTATAGTGTTGCATTCCCTCTTAATATACTTTTTTACTAGTCCTTCCTGTGTCCTTTCCGCGTAGGCTATAGCTAGCTCTTTAAGGTATATCTAAAGCGGCGGAAATCCTATTTTATACTCTAGTACTGCTATTAGCGTTAATTTATACGTCCCTGTAATGGTGCGGAAGTATAGGTTCTGTGCTACGCCTAGCTAGCGTAGCTTGGTTTTACTTATCTTCTTAGGCTTTATTTACTCTAGTAGCGAGTACCAGATACTATATCTATATAAGATTACTAGCTGGACTATGGTGGAGTATATTATCCGCGCCTTTTAGAAGGAGGTGCCCTATATAGAGGTCGTAAGCTAGGTTAGTGCGGCCATTTAGGTAATCGCCTTTGTCTTAACGATATTAACGTGCGGTCCCTATTTAAGCTTTAAGTTAACTTATACCCCTAATATACGTAGGTTACTAACTAGGCCTTTTATAAAGCTATATATATTAGCTGTAGCCTTTATATTAAACTTCTTATGGCTCCTTATAAAATGGATAAGGTGGTACTTTTTGGGGGTAAATACTACCCTATACCGGCGTGCCCACGCTGTATATACCTTATGCGCCCTTTTTATAGTTCTGTAGTTTTCCTCTATAGTCTTACTATACGTTAGTATATTAGAGTCGTTGACAAATCCAAATACTGTAGTGGTTCCCCTTTATAGCTCTAGTAGGAGTATATAGGCAAAAAAGAGGAATAGGATTAGCGATAGCGCTGAGCCTTAGGGTATACCGGTGTTCGTTTATATTATTTATGCCATATATCCTCCAATTAAGAGCCTCATTGTTTAATCCTTAAGGAAGGACTTTATAAACTATACTATCTAGTAGGGCACGGCTTGGGCCTTTATATTATGGATTATTCTTTTATAGGAGACTTAGTTAAAGGCCCTGGAAATATTAAGGCTAAGTAATAAGGCTACTAGGTTTAGGTTACTCCTCTACACTATATATACCTATTAGGTTAGTAGCTCTAGTACTATCTACGTTAAGCGCCCTAGCCTTACTCCTATCTAACTAGCCAGTAGCATACCCGTCTCCTCCGCAATTTTAGATAGTTAGCTGGCTACTATTCTCTTAAGTAGCTTCCTAATGGTATTAAGCAGCGTAATTAGCTGGTAGGCCTTTACCGTAGTATAGGATAGCTTTTATAGTTTTTAGAGGACTACTATAATAGAGTCTTTAAACAGTTTTAGGTAATATCCAATTACTATATAGCTACTAAAGAGTTTAGCCAGTACTAGGGCTAGCTGCTCTCCGTACGTCTTAAGGAATTAATTAGTAATCTTCTTTAGACCTAGGGCCTTATTAGGGTAAGCCCCTTTAGGGCCGTAATAATATCCTCCTTCTTAACTACTTCCTTTACTGTTTGCGGCTCCGGGTATATAAACCCTAGTATATTACTAAGGTCCGCCTCTATTAGCAGCAGGAAGAACTACTCTATAAAAATAGTGGCCTTTTCCTTATTATTATAGTGTAGGGTTTTCTCTCCTAGTTTGCTAATAGGAGGAAACTATAGTAGGGCCTTTGGCTTCCCGTCCGCTATACGCGCCCATTTTGCTATCCTCTACATCCCTTTAGGGTTGTTTGTTAGCTTTTTAATAGTCCTCCTCTATAGCTTATTAGCCTCTTATCGGATTACCCTTTTCTTCTTATTCTGTGCAACTCTATAGTTAATTTAGTTAGGTACTAACTAAAAGACCTTCCACGCCCGGAAGGCCTATTGGGTTTCCTTTACTACTTTTATACATTTCTCTAACCATACTTTAAAGGCTTGCGGCGAGGGCCGCGCGTTAGGTACTATTTTTACTATAGTGTTCTTAATTACTTAGTATATGGCCTCCGCTAGTATATCTAGTTTATCTCTTATATCGCACGGGAGTCTATATAGGGGCTAGAGTCGGCCCTCTAGCTCGCTCTATATTACCTTCTAATTAGCCTTCTTCTATAGCGGTCTTTTGGGTAAAGAGGGCCCCTCTAGCGTCTTTACGTCCACCTCCGTAATAATAGGAAAGTAGTTAGACCCTATATACCAGCGGTCTTGTCTTTAACTCTATAGCAGCCTATTAGTAATCTAGGGGGAGGTAAACACTAGGTCTAGCGTGCTCCTTAACATACCCTTTACCCACGTCTCTATACCCGCCTTAGTGGCTAGGCTTAGGCTAGCTGCCTCTATAGCGCGGATAAGGTCGTCTACCACGTTGTCCGCGTATATTACTGTTACACCCCCCTAAAAGGGGTGGTGTAGATTAAAATTACCTAATAGTATATATTCTCCTTCGGCCCTTAGTAGCTCTGGTAGTATATAGATACTACTATTTATTTATTAGGGGTTATAAATATTATAAATCTAGATAGTCCTCTTGTAGCCCTCTAGCTTAATTGTATATACGTCCGCTAAGTAATATATAGGCGCCTACTTATTTATGTTAATAGCCTTGTTTATATAAAAGTAGACCCTTATATTGCCTACTCCTATATATACTAGGTAGTAGGATTTTATAGTATATATTATATTTCCTTAGTCCCTCCGCTATAGCTCTTAGATGGCTAATATATCTAGCTAGGGGTCCGCCTACTTTACCTCTTATAGGAAGTAGAGCAGTACGCCGTTTCTACTGTTATTAGTATTATACTATATAATTGTAAGTGTTTTCCGGTGTCCTAATATAAAAGGTCTATACTGGCCTCTAAGTTAGCTAAGTTAGTGCCCTTTAGCATCCGTTTGCTTCCTTATAATATAGTTTTAGAGCCTCCGGATGCCTCTCTCTAGATTTAGGCTTCTACTTCTACCTCTATATTAAACTCCGTATTTAGTAAAGACTCCTAAGTTACTAGGATTTAAATTAGGGCGTATATACTACTATATAGTGCTATTTAGAGTGTTAATTAAAGGGTCCTCTAGCCCATTTCCTTTCTAGAATAATTAAAAGTCTATAGCCGGCCGACCTTTTAGGGGGCTTCCTCTGCCTATATAGAGCTCTCTTACGTAACTATCTCCTTTAGCTTCCTTTTCTTAGCTCGTTATAAGACCTCCTTAGTAGTAATCTTATACTATAATTATAATTACTGTCCGCTTATAGGTGCCTTATAGGTGCCTGCGTAGTGTATTGGCGTATAGGCCCTAATTACTACAGCCTTCTTTTGCTGTGTCCGCTTAATATTATACGCCCCGTTCTATACCTTGTGGTCTGCTTTATAGTTAATACACTTTTTAGGTGGATCTCCTGTACATTCACTAGTATTATATTGCCTAGCGCAGCGTCCGCATCTAGCTTCTCTCCTACAACTCTTGGCTATATAGTTAAAGCCTTAGCATTTAAAGCACTGCGTTACTAAAAATGTTGTCTCGTGCCTTATAACTAGGTAGTAGTCTCCTTCTAAGAAGAGGCCCCAATTAAATAGCGCATTTGCTAACTCTTCTAACTGTATACCTATAATAAGTAACAATTTAACCTTTTGTCCCGTTTGGACTCTTCCTAGCCTTTTCTACGCTAGCCTTTCTACTATAAGCCCCGCTATAGTACAGTTCTGCTTTATTATATCTTCTATTGTCTGCTTAGCCTCTAGGCCTTAGATGGCGAGACTTGTAGGTACCGCGTGGACCTCTACTAGTACTAGCGGAACAGCTAGTGTAATAGAGCGTCTAAGGACCTTCGTCCACTCTGTTTCTTATAGCAACCTATTTTTTACGTCTTTATCCATAATATACGCCCTAACGTTACCGCTTTATAACTTCTTTACGGCCTGTATCCTATAGGTGTCTAGGGGTCCTATGGCCTAGAGTTTATATACTAGGGCTTGGCTGTTCTACTTTAAGGTTTCCTTATAGTCAGCGGCGTCGCCTATGCGGATTATAATCTTATATACTTTTATAGGTTTATGGGCAACTTGTCTTATGGCTTAGGGTATTATAGGTATAGTAGCAGCGATGTGTGCGTATAATAGCGGGCCTATAGACATCGGTCCGCTCTTCGTAGCCATCGTTGCGGCCTTCCTAAGGGCGCCAATATCTGTCCGGATTGCCTTTATGTTTTAGGCATATTACTCCTAGGTTCCTTAGGTCTAGATAAGCTCCGCTAATATAGTAAAGGCTGTCCGGAGGGTTATAATCGTAGTGGTAAAAAAGGAGAGCATAGTGGAGCGCTCCTCGTCTATATTAAGAGATCGTTTCTATAGTACCTACTAGGTTTATTCTGCGGTTTATATAGTCTGTAGAACGCGTTCTTAAAAGGCGCGCTGTTTAATTAGGGTGGTTGGGGTTAGGGTTGGGGGTTTATTTATTTGTTATGATCCGGTTTTAGGGGCTATATATTAGAAAACACCACATATACCTCCACTAACGCCGAATTAGGGTGTGTGGTTTTAATAGGAAGGGTTTCTATAGTCCTCTGGAGCTCGTGGGAGCTCTATTAGGCTTGTTTCGCAAGTTTCTTTAGCGGGCGATTGTATTGTATGTGCTTTAGTAATACTAATAAGAATATAAAGGTACTAGGAGAAGCTACTAAATATATTTATATAATTTATTATCCTAATATTATACCTATACCTTTGCTAATATATATAATAGTTAGTATATAAGTTGCTTAATAAATGCTAAAAGTAATAGTAATATATTGTTTTAATTGCGGATATACTTCTAATATAAGCGGAGTATCTATAGATATTCTAATTTTATATAATAGCTCTATGCGGATATTATAAGAATTAAAAATGGTATTATAATATATAATCTTCTAAATAAAAATATAGCAAAACTAATACCTTATACTCCAGAAACTTAACCTTTAAAATAAACTCTCTATTTAAATATCTTTATCTTAGCTTATACGGATATCTTTATATTAGCTTATATAGATATTATTATCTTAGCTTATACGGATATTACAATATTAATTAAGTATATCTATTAAATATAAGGCAGAGACTTAATTCCTATATATATAGTAGCAAAAAGGTAAGAGCTACTATTTTATTATTATAAACTAGTAATAATAGTCAACCTATAGCAATAGCTAATTTATATCTACTTATATTTAATATCTGGTAGCCTAGTATTGCGTATAAGTATAATAATACCACGCCTTAGGAACGCAAGCTTATCCTTTATCTTACTAAGAGAATCTTTAAACTTATTAAACCGGCGATCTATACCCCAAATATCTTTCGCTATATTAGTTACCTATTTATAAACTATATTAACGCGCGCAGAAATAGCAATTACTAAATATACCCTAACAGACCCGGTGCTAGTAAAAGCAGTAGCAGTAATAGTAGTACCTAGCGTGCTAGCAATTAGCGAAAGAGTTAAAGGAGTAGTGGTAAAGCGGGTGCCTTTACAGCCGTGCGTACTACTATAAGTAGGAGTCTTAATAGTGGGGGAGGTCTTAGTAGGGGGAGGTGTAGTAGCATAGGCGGGGATAGTGCGAGAATGAAGCTATGTAGATATTAGCAATATCCGTATTATTAATACGTAGATATTATACTTTCTTAGTAGGCATTTTAGCTGGACTATTAGCAGAAGCTAACCCTATACGTTTTTTGCCCTAAGGTATAACTGGCTCTAGATTTAGTAAACCTTCCTATACGCGTGTTAGCTGATAGAATAATAGTATACTATTAGTATATACCTTTCCGTATAACCTGCTACCTATATAATATCTTAAGCATATATCCCTAAAATAAGGCCTAGAGTCCTTCTTATAAACGCGATATTTATAGCTATGCTTTTTGTATAAAGTATATAGCGGATTACGTAGCTTACTAAAGCTACCCTTAATATTCTAGACGTATATTAATATCCGCTAGCAACTTTCCTTTATATTATCCTAAACACCAGCTTTTAGAGTATACTATTTATTCGCTAACGGTACTTAAATAGGAAGGCGCTTATTTATATTAGGAGTATTATAAAGATTATAAGGGCTGCTAAGATTTTAAGGGCTGTGGAGATTGTAAGGGCTACGGAGATTATAAGAGTTAGCGTCATTAAGGTCTTTATCTTTATTACTATCTAAAGATTTACTATTTAAAAAAACCTTATATATAGTATTTAGGTCACTATAAGAGGTAAATTAGTAGATAAGATACTAAAATAGTATAACTAATATATACGATTTAATGGCTATCTTAAGCTTTATATTTGTATTAGTAGCCTTTTTAGCCCGCTTTTTAAGAAAAGAAGACAAACGAGCCTTATTAAGCCTCTTTTTAGAAGTATTAGGCAGTAATAGTAGAGAGGTAGATAGTAAAGTAGTAGATAGCAAAGTAGCCTATAGCAAAGATATAGGCAGCAAAAAGGTATCTAGTGAAAAGGTAAGCAGGTTTTTAGCGGATTTTGCTCTATCCTTATTATTATTATCTACTAAATCCTATAAAGAGCGCCTTAGTATATATTTCCTAAATTATATTAGCTATAGGCACAATTTAGTATTAAAAAGCTTACTCTTTAGGAACAGAGCCTAAAGGCTTAGTAAGAGTAGCTATAGCGTACTTAATAGCATTAAACTCCTTATTGTTAACGTCGCGTATATTAAGTTCCTTAACTGCCTAGTTACTATTATTTATATTAATATTATTTAGAGGTATAAATAAAGGCATTATAGATTGTAATATTCTAAGGGATAGTATATAAAACAACAATAATAAAGTTTACGGTGCGGTGCTATAAGGTAGAAGGTTAATAGAGGAAAAAGAGGTACGGAAGTTAATTAAGGTAAATATCTATACTGCCGATTTTATTAAATTAGCTTACTAATAAATAATCGCTGCTATAGTAACTTACCTTAGTAAATATTAACGGTGTAGATATATAAATATCTCTATTTTAGCTTATGTGGATATTCTTATCCTAGCCTATATAGATATTCTTATCCTAGCCTATACAGATATTATAATATTAATTAAGTATATCTATTAAATATAAGGTAGAGACTTAATTCCTACGTATATAATAGCAGAGAGATAAGAGCTACTATTTTATTACTCTAAACCTATAATAATAGCTAACCTATATTTACTTAAATTCTATATCTGGTAACCTAGCGTTATATATAAGTGTAGTAATACCACGCCTTATAAACGCAAGTTTATCCTTTATCTTACTTAGAGAATCTTTAAGCTTACTTAACTGGCGATCTATAGCCTAAGCATCTTTCGCTATCTTAGTTACCCGTTTATAAACTATATTAATACGCGCGGAAATAACAATTACTAAATACGCCCTAACATTTTCTGTGCTAGTGGGAGCGGTAGTAGTACTAGAAGCAGCACTACGCGTACTAGGAATTAGTAAAAGAGTAAAAGGAGTAGCGGCAGAATGGGTGCCTCTACGGCTGTATATATCACTATAAGTAGGAGTCTTAGGGGGAGGGGAGGTCTTTAGAGGGGGGATGGTGCGGGTATAAAGCTATACGGATATTAGCAATATCCATATTATTAAAATGCGGATATTATACCTTTTTAGTAGGTGTTTTAGTCGGACTACTAGTAGAAGCTAATTGCGTATATTTTTTACGCTAAGGTATAACTGGCTCTAGTTTTAGCGAACTATTCTATATATGTGTTAGCTAATGGAATAGTGGCATACTATTAGCATATACCTTTTTATACGACCTACTACTTAAGCGATATCTTAAGCACGTACCTTTAAAATATAGCCTAGCGTTCTGCTTATAAACGCGGTATTTATAGTCTTACTTAACGTATAGAGCGTATAGCGGATTACGTAGCATATTAGAGCTACCCTTAATATTCTAGACATGGGTATATATCCGCTAGTAAGCTTCCTTTATATTCTCTTAAGCACTAGCTTTTAGGGTATACTATTTATTTACTAACGGCACTTAAATAGGAAGGCGCTTATTTATGTTAATATCCGACATTATAGCTTAGGCTATTTATATACTATAGAGCTTGTAAGGGCTATAGAGATTATAAGAGGATAGAGGAGGGCTTTTAGGAAAGTTAGCGTTATTAAGATTACTCTCTTTATTATTATCTAAAATCTCTAACATTTCTATTAGGTTACTATAAGAGGTAAATTAGTAGATAAGATACTAAAAGAGTATAGCTAATATATACGATTTAAAGGCTATCTTATACTAAATATTTTGCGTAGTAATTCTATTAGCCTGCCTTTTAAGAGAAGTAGAAGTATAATAAGGATTAAACTTTTTAAAAGTAGTAGGCGATAAAGAAATAGGCGGCTTAAAGGTAGGCGGTAAAGAGGTAAGCGGTAAAGAAGTAGGCGGCAAAGAGGTAAGCAGTAAAGAGGTAAGCGGATTTCTAGTGGATTTTATAATAGCATTATTACGGTACTCTACTATATCCGATAAAGAGTGCTTTAGTATATATTTCCTAAAATTATATTAGTTATAGGTATAATTTAGTATTAGAAAGCTTACTCTCTAGGTAGAAATTCTAAAGGATTAGTAAAAGAAAGAGCGTCCTTAAAAGCGTCCTTAATTATTTTATTATTAACATCGCGTATATTAAGTTCCTTAACTAAATAGCTATTAGATGTATTTAGAGGTGTAAATAAAGGCATTATAGATAGTAGTATACTAATAAACAGTAGATAAAATAACAACGGTAAAGTTTACGGTGCGGTGCTATAAGGTAAAAGGTTAATAGAAAAAGAGGTGCGGAGGTTAATTAAAGGTAAATATCTACGCTGCCGATTTTATTAAATTAGCTCGCTAACAAATAATCGCCGCTATAACTTACCTTAGTAAAAATTAACCACCTTATATACGCTTATTTGTAACGCATAAATCCTTTATAGTTAAGTTACTACTAATTAAATTAAGTAGGCGCCGTCTAGTTAACTTACGAAGTAACATTAATATAGAATTACTGCTTAGCTAAGGTGCTAGAGAAGGGTTATAAGCGGATATTAGGCTTACTTAGTAAGCGGATTTCTTACTTTTAAAGTACGCAGATATATTCTTTTATTTTCTCTTACTGTAAGGCGGACCTAATATTAGCTAAAAGGCTTAAGGTATAGTAGCCTAAGAAGAATAAATAATATCTAGTTAAGAGGATTATAAGACACTTAAACTAAATAGCTAATATAATATAGGTTTTATAGATTATAGAAGCTTTAGATATAAACCTTAGTATCCCCTTAAATAAGAATCTAATAGACTATTTAAATACGCATATAGAGATTAACACTTAATACCTAGATATTAATTAGAGCTCTGCCCTAGTCTTAGTTAAATTAATAAATAAGTAAAACGCCGAGGAATATTAAATACTAATATACTAAAGCTGCGTTATATCTAAAACTAAGGGTAAAGATTAGGCACTAGGCTGTAGGTTTTAAGCTACACTTAGTTTAGAAAGTAGAGATTAAATATTAGACTGCAAATTCTAAGCCGCACCTAATTTAGAAGGCGGGGATTAAATATTAGTACGTAAATTCTAAACTGCGCCCAGTTTAGAGGGCGGAGATTAAATATTAGCCTGCAAACCCTAAGCCTTAGAGTTTCCTAGGAGCGGAGATTTAGTATTACAACTTAAATCTTAAGCCTTAGAATTTAAGAGGAGCGGAGATCTAATACTACGTTACGAATTCTAAATTTCCGGATTTCCTACTACCTAGGAACTAGTGCTACACTGCAGATCTTAAACTTTAGAATTTTTCGTAATTAGAGATCTAGTACTATATTATAAATATTAAACCTTAGGCTTATCTAAAAGTTAAGACTTAGTATTATACTATAAGCTCTAATACTTAAACTGCCCTAAGGATTTAGATTTAATACTATGCTATAGGCTTTAATATCCGGATTGCTCTAAGGGCTAAATATCTAGCTATTAAGAATACTGCGATAGAGTAGTATACGTAGTTTAGGACTAGTTCGCTTATAAGTCTTAAGTTAATATAAGCTAAGATATTTAAGACTTAGTTATATCCGTTTATAAGCTAGATACTAATAATAGCTATAAGGGTAGTAATACTTTAGTTTACAGCGGTTAATTAAAACTAGCACTTTTTGTAGTTAATATACTAATGGGTTTTCTTTAACCTACTAATAGCAAAGGCGTCTATAATAAGCTTCTAGATACGTCAATATATCTACTAAATTACGACGCAGCCTATAAGATACTAGTACTAAAGTATTGTGTTTCTTTCTTATAAATAAAGCAGATAAATATATCTACTTTATCTCCTAGGAAGCTGTAATCCTATTTAGGTAATATCTGCTTAAGACCCTTATAAGTTAGCGGAGGTTAGATATAGAGTATATGGATTTAATTATTAGATATAATATAACTAGAAATTAGACTCTAAACTGTATCTTAGTATATTATATTAAGCTATCCTTTAATCCACTTTTTAACACTTATAAATAGATCCTTTAAGTACTTACTCTTCGCAATCTTCCTAGTATATAGTGCAATAATATTATACTCCTTATAAGCCTATAACAAATTATTATAATTAAAGTAATAATATAGACCTTTAGATAACGGACTCGTCTCCTTATACGGCTTAAGTAGAATATTATATAGACATCTAGTAGCTTTATTCGCGAGCTCGTATAATATATCTAAAAGTACCGCCTATTTCTCTGCATTAGTCTTTACCCTCTTCTATTTTTCTATATACTTAATTAGTAGGGCTAATAATATTATATTCTTATTAAGTATTTAATCCTCCTCCTCCTAAGTAGATACCTGCGAGATAATATTACTATTAATTATAATAAATAAAGCTAGATCGCTGGCGAAATCCGCTGCCCTATCCTTCTATATCGCCATTCTAGTAGTAATAAAGTTATGGCCGAGTTGGGTAGATAGAGAGGCTGTAGGTTTTTAAGACTTTTGCTTTAGCAGTATAATATCCATAAGAGCGCCCTTATACCAGTCTTTAATAAGGATAATTATATATTTAGTAATACCGTTACGTCTAGCGGCCCGTCTAAATCGCTATAATATTATATTTAGGCTTTTATTAGGATAATAACTATATATAATAAAACGGATAATATCTGGAATATCCGCACTATGGGCTAGGGCGTCTAACGTAATAAAAAATATAGGTAGGTAAGTCTTCTGTATAGAAATTTTAATACTCCCTACTCTTATTATATTCTAATAATATTACATAATAACTCCGTACTGCTATTTTAGCCTACTTAATAGTATAGCCCTTAGTTATAAGCTACGAATGGATAGTATTTATATACCTATAGATATGGTTTTTAGCATAAAGAAAGATTATTATCTTAGGAATTAATTCGGGACTTAAAACCTTTCGCCCCTTTAGCTATATAATACCTCCTACTAGATATTAGATCTGCCCGATTAATTAATAAATAAAGGTAGTGGATATTTAACTAGGAGATGCGGATATCCTACTAGGCGCTACAGGTGTTTAGCTAGATAATACGGATATCTAGCTAAGGGTTGCGGATGTATAATCCTTCTCTACTACTACCTCCTTAAATGCCTCTTTAATAATAAAGAATAGTGCCTTATAATTATTCTTATCCCTTCTCTTAATATAGCCCCTAATAATGGATAGGTTAGGCTAATTAATATCCGTTTATTTAAGATCTGTTATACTCTAATAAAACCCTACTAGCTTTATTACCTTTATATACATCTCCTTATTAAGTATTACAGTATATATAAACCACGGTACTATTAAACTAAGTAGTAATTATACCTTAAAGAGCTGTGCGTAATAGGGCCGGAAGCTCTTACCCTAGTTAGCAACTAAATAATACTTATTAATTATAACTAAGGAAATATGTAAGTAAAAAGCGGGCTAAGTAAGGATATAGTGGAACCGTTTACTTAATAGTAACTCTAGCGATACTAGAATATACGTAAACTAACCTACCTTAATATATTTTAGGATATCCGTATATACTTTTATTACCTCCGTATATATAAATACGGGATTTACTTCTAGGATAGCCTATATCTTTAATAGCTGCTCCTCTCTAATTATGTTTAGAGGTAATATAATAATAGTAATAAAAGCTTAAATTAGTAATGGAATCGCCTGTATTATTATACTCTTACCCTATAATATCTTCGCCGCTAGGAATAAGTCCCTCCGCCTATATATTACCTATCTTAACACCTTAATTTAACTAGGTCGTCCGCTATACGGATATAGAAGCTTAATAGCTCTATCTATCACGCTTAACTGTTTATCTTTACTTACCTCCTATAAGGCTAGAAGCTTATCTTATACGTTTTATAACCGCCTCTTTACTAGGGACGTAAGATCCTCCTATATATAATTATCTAGCTCCTATAAGCTCTATAAGACCTATTAGCGTTCCCGTTTAACTATAGGCTTCTAACCCTAATATTTAGTAGATTTCTTTAGAGCTATAGTAGGTTTTTTATATAGATATAACGCCTAGTAGTAGTAGAGGCACTCTAGGCTAAGGGAGGATATTTTTAAGGAAGGACCTAACTATAGCACCTACTAGGTGTTGTAATGGCTTTAAGTAGTAGATATCTATATATCTATATAGTTTTATTAATATTAGTAAACTATTTAATAAGATAAATATATTCTTAGGTTTTTAATAACGCGTTTTTTAACTTTAACGAAATTGATATTAGGACTAAGTAATAGTTGTATTATAAAATTTATACCATTTAGAAGCCCTAAGTCTTAAAAATAATATATAAACTTTTGGTAATAATAACGCGTTATATAAATAAATTAATTAGATATCCGCAATCTCTATTTTATGGATTTTATTTAGGATTTTAACAAAACTCGCAAAACGCCCTTAGACGTGATTTTGCAATTCGGAAGACGGCGTAGGTTATTCCGATGCTAGCTAAAAAATTACGTCTGAGCTTGCTGAGGTAATGTCAGCCGTTATCTCGCTTAATTTGGCCCACTAC
>Ga0307515_10005490_pt1 | contig 25661 bp, 3 predicted proteins | sample 17_EM_MG_FD_194513 | JGI IMG/M metagenome (GOLD analysis project Ga0307515, IMG submission 194513) | Populus trichocarpa ectomycorrhiza microbial communities from riparian zone in the Pacific Northwest, United States - 17_EM | ecosystem: Host-associated > Plants > Roots > Unclassified | place... | reverse complement strand
TTCTATGGAAGAATAAAATTAATAGGATTCTAGAAGGAGTTAACTCCTACTAGGCTTCTAGGTAAAAGATAGTAGAGAGTAAAAGGATAGAAATAAATTTCAAAAGGATAGGGACAGGGGTTAGTTTTTCTTATAGTTTTTCTTACCATTTTCTCATTCCCTAGTAGTTGTAGTATTTTAGTATTATACTAGGAAACTATAAACTCCTAGTTTAGGGGTTTATAAACTACTAGGATATAGCTACTAGTATATATTAAGCTGCCTAGAAAGGATTTATGTATATAGAACTATAGCGCTATAGCTTAAGGCTGCATGCGCAGTATTGTACGTAGTATAATACAATGGATATATAAAAAAAAAAGAAAAAGAAAGAAAGAACTCTATACTAATAAAGATACTCTCCTAAAGCGCTTTATTTAAAAAGGACTCTATATACAAAAGCGGGATAGAGAGTAATATAAATAACGTCTAAGTCGCGTAGATCTAACCGGTATAGAAAAGAACGTATTAATAGGATATAAGGGATAACCTCCGAAAGATGCAATAGGAGCTAAAAGGAGTAATAATAACGCTAATACCCTAGAAGCCCCTATTATTATATAAACCCCCTATAGTAAATATTGCTATAATTAGCGCTATAGCGTTCTACTTTAATATATACCGGAAGGATAATAAGGTCTTTATAATAAGCCTATATAAGATTAACCGAATTATTAATAATGGGGAGGAAAAGCTAGCTAAGGAAACCGATAAGGAACTAGTTAAATGCCTCCTTTTTACTATTTATATAGATTATAAGGATATATTCTTAAAAGCGGCCTTAGATAAGTTACCCCCTTACCAGATATATAATTATAAGATTCAATTAAAAGCTAATAACTTGCTAGGCTATAGCCCCCTCTACTAATAATTAATAGATAAGCTAAAAGTAATAAAGTAGTACTTAATTAATAACCTAGATAAAGGGTTTATTAAGCTAAGTTAAGCCCCTTTTACTTTCCCTATCCTATTTATAAAAAAGCCTAATAAAGGCCTTTGTTTTTATATTAACTATTAAAAGCTAAACGCTATTACTTAAAACGACTAGTACCCTATTTCTTTAATTAATAAAACCCTTATATATCTAAGCTAGGCAAAGATCTTTACCAAACTTAATATCCGCTAAGCTTTCTATTAAATTAGAATAGACCCTGCATCTAAAGATTTAATAATATTCCATACCCGTTATAGGTCCTATAAATATAAAGTTCTTCCTTTTAGACTAATAAACGGACCGGCTATATACTAAAGGTATATAAATAATGTTCTTTTTAATTACCTTAATAAGTTCTACACGGTATACCTAGATAACATTCTTATATACTTAAATAACGAACTTAAGTATTAAGTTTATATTAAGAAGGTCCTAAAGAGACTATAAAATGTAGGCTTATAAGTTAATATTAAGAAATGCGAGTTTAGGGTAAAACGTATAAAATACCTTAAGTTTATTATAACTATAAAAGGGATTAAGGTTAACCCTAAGGAGGTAAAGATAATCTATAACTAGAAGCCCCTTTATATAGTAAAAGGAATCCAATCCTTTCTTAGGTTTTATAACTTCTACTACTAGTTTATCCACGATTACGGAATTATAGCAAAACCTCTTATACAACTAACTAGAAAGGATACGCCTTTTATCTTTAATAATAACTATATAGAAGCCTTTAAAGAGATAAAGGATCGGCTTCTCTCTTTACCAATCCTTTGTTACTATAGCCTAGACCTTAAATTAATGCTAGAAATAGATGCCTTTAATAGGGTTATAGCGGGAATCCTATTACAGTTATATCTAGACGGCGAATAGTACCCTATTACCTTCTTCTTAAAAATAATAGACCTGGCTAAGTATAACTATAAAGTATATAATAAAGAAATACTAGCTATTATTTAATTACTCTCCTAATAGCGTGTGGAGCTTAAAGGTATAAACTCCTGGATTAAGATATATATAGACTATAAAGCAGCTTACTAAATAATAAGCCTAGTAGGCTAAGACACTCTTCTAATTCTTCTTTATAATTATATATTATTTTAGTAAGTAAAACTTTAAGGCTAATACCCTAACTCGAAGAGAATAAGATATAGGACCCTAGGATAAGCTAAAGACCTAATATTGGACGTGCGCCCTCTTTTATCCTAAATAGCTTAACCCGCGGATCCTTAAGGAGCTAGACTTTTAGCTAAATGAGCTAGTATTAATAAAGAAGACCTTAGATAAACTAATAGGGCTAATTAACCGCCTCCTAACTATAAACCGCACGGCTGATGCCCTAAAGGCCCTTCGTAATTAAGCTATAAAAAGAAACCCTAATTTTAAAGTAGAGGAAGGGCTGCTCCTATACTAGGAGCGGCTTATAGTCCCTAATATTAATAATCTATAGACTAAACTAATCCGTAAAGCTTATTACTAAGTTTCTACAGCATACCCTAGCAAGAATAAAACCTATAAAATTATTAACTGCCGCTACTATTAGCCAAGAATAGCTATAGATATTAATTAATATATACGGAACTATAAAGACTATAGGAGAGCTATAATCCTACGGAATAAGACCCTAGGATTACTTAAGCTACTCCTAATACTAGAGCGCCTTTAGTAGTATATCTTTATAGACTTTTATAAGCTACCTAGGGACTGTAACGGATATAATATAGTTATAGTTATAGTTAACCGCTTTAGCAAACGCCCGTTCTTAATTCCCTATTATAAAAATATTAATGCTAAAAAGGCAGCCCGGCTATATATCTATTACGTCTACTAAATTTACGGACTACTAGATACTATTATATCTAATTATAGGCTATAGTTTATATCGGCCTTCTAGAATAAGTTTACCTAAATCCTAAATATTAAGCTAAAGCTTTTTATAGCTTATTACCCCTAAACAGACGGTTAGATAGAGATTATAAATTAGTACCTAGACTAAAGGCTTAGGCCCTTTATTAACTATTTCTAGGATAACTAGTCTAAACTACTACCCTTAATAGACTACGCCCAAGTAACCTTACCCTATAACTCTATAGGGTTTGCCCCAATTTAGCTAGAAATAGGATACTTACCCTATATAAGCTTTAACTAGAAAAGGCTAGAAGAACCCTAGACTATATAAGAGAAGTTATTCTATACTAAGGCCTAATAGTACACTAAACGCTTAGAGGAAGCCTAGACAGTAGCCTATAAGAACCTAGGAAAGGCTTAAAGGTTAATAAAATAGTAGGCAAATAAACACCGTTAAGAGCCTAACTTTACCCCTAATAATATAGTCTAGGTTATAATAAGGAATTAAAAGACTAAACAACCTAGCCATAAGCTAGACTACTAGATAGTAGGACCGTATAAGGTTCTTAAGAAGATAGGCAACTCGTATAAGGTAAAGCTCCTAAATTTAATTAGGGTTTACCCTATTTTCTTACTAAATAAGTTATAGAAAGCTATAAATAACCTATTACCTAGATAAAAGAATAAGCCTCCCCTATTAGTTTAAGTAAACGGTGACGATAAATAGGAAGTTAATAAAATATTAGCCTATAAAATAGTATAGGGAACGCTAAAATACTATATTTAATAGAAGGGCTACGATCTAGACCTAACCTAGTACCCTATATAGAACTTTATAGGCTACCCCTAAAAGCTTAAAGAGTTTTATAACTAATACCCTAATACACCTAGACCCCTAAAGTACCTAGGTAAATAGATAGAATACTAGTATAATAAAGATAATAAGTTACCGGAAGAATATAGGGACAAAAACGCCCTAAAGCCCTAATATAGCTATCTGCCAAATTCTGCTATATTCTGCCGTTTTCTGCTAATACCGTAAAATTTTAGATATTTAGGAACTTTGACCGCCAGTTAAAGTTATTTAATTAGTTAGATCTGTGCTAAGACTTTTAGCGGCTATTCTTTCTAGCCTAGTACTTCTACTTAGCCTATAATCGCCTTTTTTATACTTAATCTGGACGCACTTATATCCCCTTTATCTCCTTATCTTATATTTTGTAATTCTATATTTATAAGCCTAGTACTACCCTATTTCTAACTAAGCCTAAGGGCAGGCTTTCTTTTAAAGAGGGGGGTAATGTAACGGCGCTATCGCACATTACCTGCTAAATTCTGCCATATTCTACTAACCTATAATTAGCTCGCCCAGAGCTAGCGCCTTAGCGGCTTACCCTATATATTTGTTTACATTAGTTCTAGCGACCCCTTTTTCCCTTCTCTTTAGCTTAGTATCTTTATAATATAGCATTCTACAAGCTTTGGTTTTAAGGCATTTATATAAGCCGTGATATATATTATAATCTATTAGTAGTTCCTTCCAAACCTTCTTTAAAGGTAATAACCCCCCATAATGCAGCCTTTCTTTCCTTTACCCTCTTCTCTTCCTACTCCTTTTAAAGCTTTTTATCGTTCTTCTTTTGTACCTCTACTACTAATAAAACTCGTGTCTTCCTATAGGCGGCTTTTGTCTTACTATAACGCTCTATCTTCTATCTTTTAAGAAGCTCCTAATTTATTCGCTTAAGGATTATATTATTAGCTACCGTACTTAATATAAACTGCTAAATATTATATATAATTTAAGAATATAGGGGTAATATACCTTATAAGAGCTGCCTAAATATTTTAGTAAGTCTTTTCTCTATAGAAGGAGACATGGGTATATTAAATTTATAGCTATTTTATCTATAAAGCTTATATAGGAAGGAGTTGTTAGCCAAATTTTTCCTAAAATAATTAAAGGATTAAATGGTAGAAGGCTAGTTACCCACTATACGCTTACTATATTAGTTGGTAATATAGCTTTATCTTATACAGCTTAGTAATACTTAAGGAACTTAGGCTTAATAATATTAACGGCTTTATAAAAGACGAAGTTATAAAGGCGCTTTTAATAGGCTTTTAATAAGGGGCTAAATGTAAGGTAAGGATGTGGATAGGGAGTCTAATAATAGAATAATAGGTATATTATATAGACAGAGACAAATCCTTAAGGGAAAAGGAGGAGTCTGTGTGCGAGGTAGGAAGGGTTTTCTCTAGGCACGTGCTCTACACATGCCTTACGGGCAAGTTACCCCTAGGTTGCCTTAGGGTCGCCCATACCTTACGGCTATATAACTATCTACTTAGGTTTTACCTAATAATGCCCCCCCCTTTAAAAAGGGTCGTCCCCGATCCTTTATATACTTAAGCCTTAATAAAACCCCATAAAAAACCTTAGTAAGGAAAAAATTTAAAGGGGAAAGAGCGTTTTAATTTTGCGTATAGAGAGACGGGTATATACACGCGGCGCGAAGATATTAAGGAACTTTGACCGGTAGTTAAAGTTGTTTAATTAGTTAGATTTGCCTTGCCAAGACTCCCCCACATTTAACTAAGCTAGTAGCGATTTTATATACCCGGTATAGAAAATCCTAATTAGTCTATTTAATAGGTAGAGCTAGTGGAGCTTAATACCGTTACTTAACTTCGGTAAACCAGAAATATTCTAAAGCTCGCTTATATAGGTAGGTCGCTAGTACCTCGCGGGTAGGTTGTAGGTTATTTGTATACAGCTAGATTTGTAAATAGTAAGGCTATATACCTATTAAATCCGCTACTAACCCTACTTTGGCCTTACGCTATACCGGCGTAGCGCCGTATATACTTTGTGGGTAGGTTATAGGTTATTTATATACAGCCAGATTAGGACGGTAAGGCTATATACCTATTAGACCCGCCACTAACCTATATTTTAGCCTTATACGTTATTTGTGTAGTATATATATAGAATAGTATATAAGTTATTAGTACAGGTTACCACCAGTAGGTTACTAGTAGGTTATAAACCCCGGTTAAATAGACCCCGGTTATAGACGGGCCTATTCTCTAATATATAAATAATCTGCTTAGCTAGCATAGAGTAACGGACTAGGTTTAGGAAGGGTGCTTTTTAAATTAAGGCTATAATTCTTACAGCAATCGTTACTTATTCTTTAATCCCTTAGGACGTCCTTTACTCCACTTTAATGCAGGTTATATTTTAACAGCAGCGCTTACTTTTCGCCTGCGCTTTAGCTGCAAGGCTAGGGTGTCCCGCTTACGGTACTTATCTAGTAGTTATTAACAATTCTTAAGTTCTATCTCGTATTTCCATTTATTATACTTATTTAACTATCCTAGCTATTTAATAAGGTACTATAGTTGTCTAGCACGATTCTGGTAGGCAATAATTACTTCTACTTTCTAGCTGCCTTCCTTAAGCTCTTTTACTGCTAGGGGTTAAAACGTAGGGCGTAACCTATAAGGCTCTAGTAGGGAGATATAGAAGACTAGGTGGAGCCATGCTATAGTAGGTGGAAGCTCTAACTTATATACTTGCTACCCTACGCGCTCTAGGATCTAAAACGGTCCCATAAACTTATAGTTAAGCTTTTTATAAGGACGTTTTATGTAGATATTCTTAAATAAGAGTAGGACTTATTTACTAACGGCGAAGTGCTTAGCTAGGTGGTGACGATTATAGTATTTTACTTAAAGCTTTTAGGCGTACATTATTAACGCCGCCGCTGCCTTATATGTAAGGCGCAGGCGTTATAAATACGTCTTTATAAGTTGGACATTTATTAACTTAGACCCCTCCCTACCTTACTAGGCGTCTTAGACGCTGTCTAAGACTCTATCTAGGATATTTAGTAGCTAGCTATAGGCGAGCTTAATAGGGGAATGCTTTATTATAGTATAGACCTTAGAGTTATAGGTAAAGGCTGCTTCTTTAAGTAGGGAGGCCTAATTAGACTATTCCTAGTTTGTAAATATACGTAGGTATACCTTAAGCTCCTAGTTCTAACGCTTTATCTAACTATCTATCTACGGGTAAAATATAGTACTAAGTTTATGTTAAACGCGGAGATAGTAGTATATAGTACTCTAGTATTTGCTTATAAATATACTACCCCTATTAGAGACAATATTATCTAGAGGCCCTATTTATACAAAGACTCTAAATAAGAGTTCTGCGAGTTACGTAGCATTAATTGTCTTACGTACTAGATAGTAGCGTACTAGCTTTATAAAATGGTCTACAAAGATAAGGACGGAGTTATACTCTACGCTATTAGGAGTCTTAAACTCTGGGAAATCCGTAATAAAGTTAAGTAAATAATGCTTCTAGGCTTAGGTGGGGGCCTAGAGAGGCTGTAGCTTACTATAGGGTTTATAGCGGCGCGATTTAGAGCGTTAGTAGGTATTATAATTATCTAGGTATTTGCGGAGGTCCTAGGTAAGGCCGTTCTAAGCGTACTTTCGCGCGATTACCTTAAAGGTATAATTAAACCCATAGTAGCCGCCTATAGGATTGTTATAATTTCGCTTAAGGATCTCTATTACAGTAGTATATAATTCGGCACCTAGACCTTATTATTTTACCTTAGGAGTCCTTAATTATTAAGGGTATAGTCCTTATTACTAGTAGGAACTTATTTCTAGGTTAACTAATTATATATAAAGCGTATAAAGGCGTCCCTTTTTTATACTCTATAAATAAAATTAACCAGTAACTTAGGGGGGTATTCTATAAACACCGTTTCGGCTAAGGCAGCTACTACTACCTTTTGCTATAGCATAAGACTTTGCGCAAAGTTAGTGCTAGCGAAGTAACGTGTAATATATAGGTAACTCGCTGGGTTGTTATAGGGGACTATAGCCTAGGCTAAGGGGTCTTCCCTAGGGTTAAGCGCCATTAGGCCAGTTAAGGTGGTCTTAAAGAGAACAATAGGACGCTTTAGTCCGCCAGCGCTAAGTTTATAAGGGTCGCTTATATACTATACGCATACTACTTACTAGTTTAGTATAGTAGTACTAGGGCCGCCCATAAGGCCTATAACCCGTAACTTTTACTATAATATAGGCAGTATAGCATTAAGGATTATCCTCTTACTACTATCTTTAAAGCCTTTAGTATAATCCAGGCGCCAGGATAGTATATTAGTAGGATTTATTTTACCTAGCTTATATTTAATCTTAAAATTAAACTTAGCTAGTTCCTTAGCGTACTAGGCCTAGCAAGTAGATAAGCTTTTAGTGATTATAAAGTACCTAAGATTATTATAATTATAGAGTACGCGCGTTATATACGCGGCGTATTTAAGGTAATAGCGCCACGTCTTAAAGCATTGTACTATAGCGAGTAGTTCTTTATTATACGTATTATACTATACTTCTAGGCTAGTAAGCTTCTAACTACAATAAGCAATCGGGTGCTAGTAGAGTTAATCTCCCTACCTTAAAGGCTGCAGAAGTATACCGCTATAGGTATAGTTAGAAGCGTTAGTAATCACCATTAGGGGTAGATTAGGGTTAAAGTGGCGAAGTAGAGGAGCTTATATAAACGCAGCGCGTAGCTTATAGAACGCTTACTACGTATTATCAGGCTAGGACCAGGGTTAATACCATTTAGTAGGCCCTTTTAACTTACGCTTTTTCTTTTTCTCCTTATCTAGTATTAGGTTGCAATATACCTATACAAGATATACGTATAGGGGGTATATAGTATCCGAGTAGTTCTAGATAAATCGCCTATAAAAGTTAGCAAAGCTAAGGAAGACCTAGATATCTCTATAGGACTTAGGCTTAGGCCATTCCTTAATAGCTTTTACGCGGTTAGGGTCCATTACAATACCCCTAGGGGTAATAATAAAGCCTAGGAACTTAACGTTCTTAGTATAAAAGATGCATTTTAACAGTTTAGCGTATAGGCCTAAGCGCGGAGCTGTCGCAGTACCTGCTTAACGTGCTTAACGTACTTATCCTCGTTATTTAAGTAGATAAGAATATTATTTAGGTAAACTATATAGATGGTATCTACTAGGGTTCCTAGAGCTTTATAAATATAGCTCTAGAAAGTTATAGGGGCGTTAGTAAGACTAAAGGGCATTACTAGGTACTTAAAGTGACCGTAGTATATCTTAAATATAGTCTTCTATTCGTCTCCCTTTTTAATACGAATCCTATAGTACATATTATAAAGATCTAGCTTTATAAAGATCTTCGCATAGCTAAGCCTATTAAAGAGCTCGCTAACCAGCAGTAGGGGGTACTAATTTTTAATTGTAATCTTGTTTAGGCATCTATAGTCAACATATAGCCGCATTATACCGTCTGCTTTTGGCACGAAGAGGATAGGCGCTTTAGTAGGCGACTTGCTAGGCCTAATATAGCCCATTTTAAGAGCACTGTCTAGGTACTCTTATAAAATCTATAACTCTTTCTATAAGAGGTTATAAAGGGGCATTTACGGTAACGTCTTACCTTCTTCTAAGTCAATTGCATAGTTATACTTAGAGTTCTGCGGTAGCATGCTTACTAGCTTATTAGAAAAGACATTAATTTCCTCCTTATATATATCTAGTAGGCTAGGGGCCACGGAGGTCAAAGTAACTATTACGTGGTAGTGTGTTTCCGGGAGCCAGTAGAGAGCAGGGTGCGGCCGACATACGTTTTATAGGTGTACTCGCACTAAGAGTGCATACAGCTCTGCTACAGTATACTTAATAGTTTTAGGGTTTTAATCACCTTCCCCTTATATATAGGTGATCTGCGCTAGCACTGGAGAGCCTCTACGGGTACTCGCTGCCAGTAACAGCAGGTCCTTTACTATATTTATAACCGGTATCTCTACGTCTAGAGGGTTTACACGGGTACTCGCTACCAGTAATAATAGGTCCTCTATTATATTTATAACCGGTATAAAGAAAGAGTCTTCTAGCTATAGCGAATAGACTATTTCGCTAGCCTTAATATCTACTAAGAGAGCGTTAAGGGTAACTATCTAGAGGCGTCTAGGGTTTAAAGTACCCTAGACAAACTATTTAAAACGGAAGTTAATTAATAGATTTACTTCCGCAAGCTAATTCTATCTAAGAACTATATTATAACTATTAAATAAGCCGCCCTAAAAGGTCTGCGGGCCAATAGTGTAAGAGGTACCCTAGAAGTCGCTAGTGGTAACTATTAAATTATAAGCATCCCAGATTATCATCTGGTTACTATTAAAAAAACGTGTAATAGGTTTATATAAATATAGCGTATAGCGTATAGGTAGGTTAAACCTATAGACGACATCTTAATTAATAAGGTTAATTTAGCACCTATTATTGCATAAAGTATATAGGCGGACTTCGCCCTAAGGCGTATCTATTATAACGTATACCACAATACGTTTCTTCTCTCCCTCTATATTAGGCCCTAGTTACAATTAAAAGAGATACGCTACTAGGGCTTTAGGTTTTCTAAAGCTTAAGCTAACTTCTCTTTATTAGCCTACTTCTAGTATTCCTTACAGTAGCCGCCTGCGGTCCTTTAACTCGCCTACGTAGTACTAGCGTCTGGGGGGTCCCCTAAGCTATCTAGCTTTTAAGTAGTCTCCCTAGGAGTTTACTTAGAAAAGTATCGCCCTTTTTAGGTTCTATTCCCTAAGCCTAACTCTATAGAGCCTATACTATAACTACGCTTCATACGCGATAATATGCCGCTGCCACTTACGCGATCTTCCGTAAGCTTTGTGGTATTAAGCAATTACTCTACACAGCGGATTTCGTTAAAGAGGTCTTCAGCGGTTCTCACCCGTTAGGCGAAGTTCTGGCGGAAGAGCTCTGCTTATAGGTAGGCTAGGAGACATAATAACTAAAAGTCTACCTATTATTTAGGATTAATAAAAGGGGTATATAAGAAGAGGTCCTCTAAGCTACGTATACGGGCTAGGAAGACGTTAAACCTCTAGTTCTCCTTTATAATAGCCGTATAGTACGTTATAGCGTTATTAAAGCGTCTTACTATAGGGTTCCTAATCTAGTCTTAAACTATAGTCTTAAATTCGTCCTATAGTAAAGGACCCTTATCCTTAGTGCCTAACCGGCAATAAACTAGTTAGGTAATTATCTTCTCTTTTATAAGACCTTTAATGGCCGAGCGCGTACGTCACTTACAGTTATAGTTAGCGTTATTAACCTTAAATTAGTTCTTAACTGCGGCAATCTACCGGTTAAAATGCTATTAAGTAGTACCGCTAATATTAGGTGGTAACTTCTTAACTAGGGCGTTAAGATTTATTCAGCGTATGCGTTCGCTATATAACTTATACTCTTTACTAAAGAGGTAATAGGAGGGCTTTATTAAATCAATAATGCTCTATAAGTTGGCTATTTTCTTAGCCAGCTTATCTAGCTCCTTTATATTAGCGGTATGAGGTAGGACGCTAGTAACCTTACTAAGCTTTTATTAAGCCTAGGTATATAAGTCAAACTGGTCTCTAGCGTTTATAGATGTCTAATCGTTTTAAGGTTTAGAAGGTAGTTTAGATTCTACTAGTATACTTCTAGTAGTTTCGTCTGCACTAGATCCTAAGGCGTTTTACGGTTATATTACTAGCGTATCACCGTCGGGTATAGGCGTTGGTTTTCTTTTTAGAGGTATTGTAGAAAAATTAAACCGGCTATCCTCCTAAGGGGATTAGTAAGGATTTAAATATAAGGTAAGGATATAGATAGGGAGTCTAATAATAAAACAATAAGTATATTGTATAGACAGAGACAAATCCTTAAGGGAAAAGGAGGAGTCTGTATGTAAGGTAGGAAGAGTTTTCCCTAAGTACGTGCTCTGCACGTACCTTACGGGCAAGTCACCCCTAAGTTGCCCCAGGGTCGCCCGTACCTTGCGGCTATATAACTATCTACTTAGGTTTTACCTAACACTAAATATACCAATATTAAGGGGTTAAAGTAGGTGTGTTAAATAAGGTAGTAGATAAAGAGGGATAATCTTATAAGCCTTGCAATATTTAACAAACTATATTAATATATAGCTCTCGTGTCTATTAAGAATTAATAAGTAATAGATTCCTTAAAGGCGTAGCTCTATATATTAGTTAAAGTATTTTAACTAATTAACTGCGATGTCCGAATTTGTCCAGCCCAAATCGCTTACTTAAATTACTGTCTCGCGATTAAGTTTAGGTAATATCTAAAATCTTTATATTTGCTTCCCTTAAAAGATAAGGTAGGGAGGAAATTAATATTGACCTCCTAATTGACTTCCTAATATGCACTTAATAATAGACACCTAATCGCGATTGCCCGGCTCTATAATAAAGGCTTAAGCCTTTAATTAAGGAATAAGCACCTTAACCTTATCGCCTAACCCTATTACAATTCCTTTCTTATCTATATTATATTGATCGCCTAGGGAAATTGCGTACTTAGTAGTAGTAACTTTATAGAGATTAAACCACTCTTTAATAATCTCTAGATCCTTAGTATCCTTTCGCTTTTAATTAAGGCCTTAAGTAAATTAAACTTTAAGCTCTAGGTTTTGGGTAAGGAAGTTTTTATACTAGTATTAGCCAAGCTTTAAAGAACGCTTCTTTGCAGTAAGAATACTTTTGGCTATAGATTTAAGGTATTAAATTTAAGGTGGCTAACTCTAGGCTCCTATTATATTAATCTATTTAACCAGGGAGTCCTTCTTAATAACTAAGAGCTTTTAAAGCTTTTAGTAATACTCCTTGCTTAACTAGTGGCTGTTATAACAATAGTAAATAGAAGAAGGCGATAGACCGTATATTTGGGCAAGCAAACGACTAGATTAATTAGGATTGGCTTCCAATAATTAAAAAACAATTTGCATTCGATCTTCTTGGTTAAGCGACAGCAATTAGGGGGTAGTAGAGGATATAGTGGTGGTGTAGTTAAGGAGTATTTTGATGTTTTGATTTTGATTTTCGTGGGGGGCCCGTATACTATCTTGGGTGGGTAGCTAAGACGTTATAGGCAGCTGCATTTATATATTATTTAAAAAAATTTAAATAGTAATTTTTTTTAAAATAATATATAAATATAGCTGCCTATATACTGCTTAAGGCCTATAGTTTTTTTTAATATAGCGAAATATAGCGAGATATAGCGAAATGCAGGCTAAATATAGGTAACTTTTCCCTAATATATACAATTTATTACCCAGATACCTTACTTAAAGCAGTTTATATAGTTAATATAAAGCTTATTAGTTATATAGATTTATTAAAGAAAAGCACAGAAATACTATAATAAGAAAATACTAAGCTTTATAATAGCGCTGCAGAAAAAAGAGCTAAGAAGAAAAATAGGCAGGTAGTGCTTTCTACTAAATTAGTTCTTACTACTAAATTAGCTAAAGTACTTGTTACTATTAAGGTAGTAGTAGTAGGCAAAAGATACTAGGAAGCGCATTAGAAAGAAAAAGTAATATAGCTATAATTATATAGGCGTAGATCTAAGAAAGGAGGCTTATACTATTGTAAAGATAGCTAAAGAGTTTGTAAATTAATATAAAAGGAGTCTATAAGATGTAGAGAGGAGCTTAAAAAAGGTATAGAAAGCGTTAATAGTTATAAATAAGGCCGCTATTAAGAAGAAGATACTAGAAGCTTGTAAAGTAGCTATTAAAGTAGTAAAGGAGGTATAATTAATAATAGAGGCCCTAGCGACGCTATAGAAGTAGTAAAAGGACTCCTCTACTATAGCTATAGAGATTATAACTTACTTTAAGGCTCTATAAAACACTATAAGGGCCTTAAAGAAGGATTCTTAATAGGCTATATAGTCTATATAGGAAGAGAATAAGGAGGAAGGGTTAGATAGATTAAGTGGCGATAAGGTATTAAATAAGGACAATTCTAAAATAGATAACATGGTGTTAATTAAGGAGTAATTAGTACTTAAAATACTATAAAACGTTAATATAGAGCCTCTTTTATATATATAAAAAGCTTTATACTGCGTAGTAATATTATAATACTATACAATACTTTATACTAGTATTTTACCTATAATTGGACATCTAGTTAGAATTTTAATATTCTAAACTGTTATAACCCTATTATATACGTTATACTTAATTAGATATACAGTAAACCTAATTAGGAAGGCGGTAGGGCCCTACCATTATAACTATGCCGACTATTATAACTCTATTCTATTTATTGCCCAATTTAGTCCCTTTTTAGGTCTATATAGACTACTACCTTTCTTTATAGGAAAAAGCCCTATAAGGGGAAAAACCTAAGTATTTCCTTTCTGCTAGTCTTATGCGCTTCGCTTTCGCCTAGCTAGTATATCTTTATATCTTTTAGTCTACCTTATATACTATACTTTTTAGATACATTAGACGATTTAAAAGGGGGGAAGGATATAGTAGAAGGGTTTAGTAATTTGCTAGTATACTGCCTATAGCTAGGCGGGGGGTATTTAGTTATTAAGGGGCTAGAATAGGGCGTATTCTTTAATGTCCTCCTATTAGATCTTATATGCTATTTAAAACTACTAAAGGATTTTCTAGCCTATAGGCTATTTTATTACTACTTATAGGCTCCTACTTATAGATAGTATTTAGGTAATATTATTTATACCTACGCTAGTAAGTAGCTAGTCCCTTACTAAGTGGTGGCTATAGAATAGTAGTATATAGCGCACTAACTAAATAGGCCATCTATATATATATTAAGGTATAGTATTTAGGATATAGATGCTTAATAGCTATATACTTAGCCCTAAGACCTTCGTCTATAGCAAGAAAGCATTTATATATTTTATATTTATTAGTCCTTTATATAGGAGGAGAGTTAGTACTAACTATAGGGTATTCTATATAGTTGCGTCTTATATTTTTACTACCTCCTTCTATTATCGCTTCTATTTAAGATATGCTTATCTTATAATTAGTATAGTAAATCTTTATCTATACTAGTAGCCTTCTATTCTCTATTACCATTATAGCGCTTTACTAGTATAGTACTAGGTCTTCGCCTAATAGGCTAGTAAATTCTATATTTTTCTTTCTTTCTTTACCGCTTATAGATAGAGGGCTTCCTAGCTAATATACTTAGGTATATTACCCCTTTAAGGGGCCCGCGTTTCTTATATACGTTTTAGAATTTAGTATATCTTTTCTTCTACTAAGTAGCCTTATACTACAACAGCTTTTTATATAGCGGTTATATTAATATATAGGTCTAGTAGTAGGACTACTACTTTACGTTTAAGTACGGCATGTAGTGTTTTTCTATAGGCACTAGTTTTATAGCTTAACTAGTAGCGCTAGTAAGCTTTTTACTAGTACCTTACCGTCTAGTCCTAAGCCCTAAATCTAGGAGCCGTATAGTATTATTAGCCTTACCGCTACTATATATAGTAGTCGTGTATATCTAAAAGAGGGTCACTATATTAAGGTAGTAATTTAAAATACCGCTAATAATACTGCTACTCCCTTATAGGTTGCCTATATAATATATTTATTCTAGTTTAGTCTAGAGTTTATCTAGACTCTTAGGACCTTAAGGGTAGTTTCTAGTTTTACTTTATATCCCTAGATATTTACTATTAAGACTAGGTTATTATTTACCCTCCTTTTCCTTATAAAGTAGATAATCTAGTATTTATCTAGTATAAATTTAACGCCGTATTATTTTGCCTATATAATACACCTATAATATATCTAGTACGGTTTTCTACTACTATATTTCCCTATATAATTAGGTTTATATTATTAATAAATCCTAGAGCTATTATATTTTAACTATTATTATATATCTCTAATAGTTTAGATATAAAGAAAAGGAATAGGATTAGTAATAGAGGTAATCCCTATAGGATACCTATAGGTATAGGTATTAATTCGCTTTTATAGCCCTTAATTATAATCTTTATAGTATGCACCGTTAAAAAGGTTTAAATAAACTTAATTATCTAGTCTAGTAGGCCTTTATTTCTTAGAATCTATAAAAGTCTCTTATATAATATATTATTAAAGGCTCTGCTTAGGTCTAGGCTTAGTATAAATATAATATATCCTAGGCAAGCTTGCTATACTACTTAAATACTAAAGGTAATTAGGGAGAGGGCTAAGAGGGCTAACTGTTTCTTTTTTACGCCTATTTATATCTACGATAGCAGCTTCTATACTTCCGCAGCTTCTTATATATGTTTTATAACTATCTTTTCTAAAAGCTTTCCTATAGTATTTTTTAGGTAATTAGTTAGTAGCTTTCTAGAAGAAAGTTATTGTTTTTCTTTACCTTTTACAAGACGACTGTAGTTATTGTTTTAAAGTATTTAGGTAGTTTACCTCTTTAGAGGTAGGTAGTTACGGCGTTAGTAAATAGTATTACTACTGCTTCTACTACGGCTTTAAGTACCTTATTTAAAATCTTATTAGGCCCTAGCGCTTTACTACTAACGAGCTTTTATATAGCGTTTTTAAATTTTTTTAACTAATATTATATAGCTTATTTTAATAGGTAAGGGGTAAGATTAACTACTAATATCTTATAGGTCTACTCAGCCCGTATATAAAAAAAACCTTTTTACTAGTATTTTTTCCATTATTATTATTTATATACTAGTCCTATTCTATTTAGCGGAGTATAGGTAAATAGGGGTTTTCTAACGTCTCTGTAGAGACTTGCCTACTCTACTTTAATATACGCTAAAGTCCTTTATTATATAGTTTAGTAGGGTTTAAGGCAATTATCCTAGGAATTAGCGCTAGTTATTTCTACCCTCTTTCCATATTTTTTTCTTAAGCCTACTATTTAGGGCCTTGTAGCTTTATTAGTAGTAAGCTTTACGTATTATACTATACTATTACCTTATCCTTTTTACGCCTATAAGTAACTAGGCTACTTTTAGCAACTATTTATAGCGGGCGTGTTTACTAGGCTAGGCGTTTAGGTAGTATTCTTTTAAGTAGTTATTTATAATCCTTTAAATATCCTCTAGTAATACTTAGGGCGTAGTAGCTAAGCTATTAGTAATTTACTATATATACTTTTCCTAGTTAAGTTTCTTAGTAACATATCTTTAGTAGGTTTATTACGCTAGCGCGGCGATATTAAGCGTTATCTATATAGGTATATAGTCTATAGTATTTACCTATATATCTTCTAGGCCGTAAAACTCTAGTTAGTTTATAAATATTTCTTATATAAATATAAGGTTAATTATACTTTCTTAGGTTCCTCTTTTCTAGGTAGGTTTACTAATTAGAGTAGTTAGGGTAAGGCCCCACGTTTTTAGCTCGTTTAGTAGATAGATTACCTATACTTTAACTATAGCCTATTATCCTCCCTATAGTGTATAGTATACGTTAAAATCCCTTAGGACTATTACGTCGCCTTCTACTATGTTAATAGCCTATTAAAGTAGACTCTATACAGCAATTTAGGGGTTATTACCCCTTAGGTTATAAACGTTAATTATACTAATTTAGCCCCTATTAGTAGCTATTTATAGTTTATCTATATTGGGGCTAATATTATAATAGCTCTATACCTATATATTAATACATTAACTAACTAAAAAGTATATATAGGTAGCTATGTTTGCTTTATATAGAAGATAGTATCCTTTTAATTGGTATATTTTACGTATTTGCTTATTATAAGCCGGTTCTTATAGAGAGGGCTATTATCTAATTTTTTTTTTAGGTTTAGGCTGTTAAATAAAAGACGTATTACTCTATAGTTTAAGTATCTGCAGTTATATTATACTATTATTAGTCTTTTTATAGTATAGGTTAGTCTAGTAACTTATAGGTATTATCCGTTTACCTTTAGGGCGTCTTATCTAGAGTTATTATAATTAGGATTCTTTATTAAGATAGGTCTTTATTGGTATTAGTACTGCCTTATAGATGTCCTACGCTCCACTTTACTACTAGTTAGGTAGAAAGTGCCCCTATTAAGGTAAGTATCTTAAATCCTTTTCTTTATATAACTATTTAGCCGCTATTACCTATTACGGTTAGCTCTTTCTCCTTATATACGTTTCCTTATAGTATGGATATAACCTAGTATAGTTAGGCTTATTTTATTCTAGTAGATTCTAAGTATACCTAGAAGGTCTTATATACCGTTTTCTACTATACTATATATTTTTTTACTATAGTTTATATATCTAGCTCCCTTATTATTAGGGCAGTCCTTTATTATATATATATTGGCGCACTACCTATATCTTTTCTATCTTCCGTATATGCTCTAGGTATAGCCCTACTACTAATATTTAAAGCATTAGTGGACTTAGGCTGCGTAGTAGTATAGCTAGGCTTTATACTAGAGGCTATTTATAACTATACCTTTATAGGCTACTACCGCCTATATCTCCTAGGTTAGTAGGTTAATTATTAGGGTACCGCGTGTTTTAACCCTTTAAAATCCTGGCAATACCCCTATATATATTATACGTACTTTATAAAGCTATACGATTCTAAATATTATAATTCTTAGGACTAGTTTTTTAGTGGCCTCTATTATCTTTTAAATAAGTTCTAAGTTTATAGCGCCTTACCCGCTTTCTACTTATGTATTAAGGAGTACTCTAATTACTTTAACTAAGCAGTTTTAGCGGGGGATCTTATACTTAGGGATATCTCCCTAAATAATAGCCTAGTCCTTTACCTCTTAATTAGAGAGTATAATTTTTATATTACTACTATATAGGACCTTTACTGCTATTGCTTCTAGTATATATACTTTAGTTAATATAAGAAGCTATTCTAGCTCTACTCCTACTACCTCTAGTATTTAGACCCTAACTATAGACTTTATGAGTACTATGCTAGATAGGTACTAAAGGGGTGCCAGTTAGGCGCTAGTAGCGATATTAGCCTATAAGGGCTTATTATATACGTTATTAATATTCCCTATAAATTTATAGCATTCTTAATACCCCTAAGCCTATCCTCTATAGTGTTTTAGTTTCTATTATATCTTATCTAGAGTTTTTAAGCGATTTATCCTGCCTATTAGACTGTATACGCTACCCCTACGCATAGGTATTTGTCCTCTCCCTTCTCTAAATCTCTCTTAATGTCTTTTAGCATATCTATAAGTTTCTACCATTTCTAGTCGTTGTCCTTTAGTTATTGTAGTTGGATCGCCCCCTATTAAGTTAATTATAGTGTTATGTTTTACTATATATTAACCTACCTTTAAGTTTGCTACGTCCCTTCTATATTAAGCAGGCTTTCTAGCTATGCTATATATATTAGTTCTAGGGTATATTATGCCAGAGATTTAATTAGGAGTGATTATTTCTTTATTAAGTAAGTAGTAGACGTATTCTGCTATTATAACAGCTTTTTAACCTCTAAAGTGCTTATTATTACTCTATTACCTACGTTAATATTTTCTATTTAGATTTTAATAAATTATTATTATTATAAAGGTGAATATACTCTAAAGTTTAAATACTAAAATTTTAAGCGAATTTATATATAAAATCGAAAATTTTACCCCTTATCTAACTTTCTAGCTTTATGATAATTTTCTATGTTATTATTATAAAATACTACTAATAGAAAGTTTTAGTTAAAGTAAAAATCTACTAGTAGTTTTAATTTTAGCTTAATAAAATATCGTGGTGGGTATAAAATCTTAAAGTGTTTTAAGTAAGTTTTAGTATAAAAAGGCTTCTAACTATAGACTTTGTCCTAGTACTATAAAAGCCTACTAAGAGCCTATTAGAACGACTAAGATAATTAGGAATATTAAAATACTATTAAGAGGCTTTTAAGATCTTAGTACTTTAATAATTTACTAGTATAAAGACTAACTGCTAGTTCTTCTATAGAGGAGAACTAGTTTTCTTTATAATCCTTTTAATATATTAGTAAAACCTATTATCTCTTATCTATCTAACTCTATCTCCTTTAGGATATTACTAAAACATTATCTATTTAACTAGGTTAATAATAATTATATAACCCCTAAATAATACGCATATACCCCCTACCTAAACAGCTTAGATCCTTTTACTTTAAGTTAGAATATATTAGGTAACGAAGTCACCTCGCCTATATACATTGTTCCGCATAGCCGTGCCTAGCATTAAGCCAGTTACTTATTTACCTTTTATGGGTTTATATAGCTAGGTGGTGCGGAGCTTATTACCTTATATAGTAACTAGCTTAATACCTAGGGCCTCGTGGCTTTAAACCTTGTTTATACCCCAGGCTAACTTAGGGATAGCCTTTACCAGTCTACGACTAAAGCGCAAAGCCTTATAAACTTAGGGCCGGCGGTAGTGTTATAATTAGCTAGGCCCAACCGCCTATAAGTTAAGCTACATTATAAGGGCAACGCGCTATAACTGCTGGAGGTCTAGTATATATTATACGCGATATGCACGTCCGCGAGCCAATATTGCAACCAAAGCTTGGCACTAAGCCGCGCTCCTAAGCCTTACCATAGGACAGGGAATTGCGCCTATGGACAGTCGCCATTAGGAGGGATGCATTGTTAGGTAACGAAGTCACCTCGCCTATATGTATTGTTCCGCACAGCCGTGCCTGGCATCAAGCCAGTCACTCGTTTACCTTTTATAGGTTTATATAGCTAAGTAGTGCGGAGCTTATCACCTCACAGAATATTACTTGTATTTAACTTATTTACAGCTAAATTATAAAAAATTAAAGCATTAAAATATAACACCTATAATATATTTAAGATCGTCCTAAGTTAACTAGTAGGAGTAGGACTATAAAGTGCTCTATAAGACGCTATAGGAACTAAATAGGTGCTACTACCTCTACTTAATGTCTATAGATTGCCTTTATAGTATACCTATAACTGCGCCTAACCTAAACTTAGGTAAATTAGTATTTTACTTAAATGTTAAGAGCTCCCGCTAAGTAGAGTTATTAATACAATTTATAGAACTAGGTAGGCGACCACAATACCGCTCTATAATTATAGGCTCTTAGAGGGCAAATACGAGGTATTAATTTAAGTGTGGGCGCGTGGTGTTGTTTTCGCGATTTGGGTATAAATAAGTCTAATATATATAATATTCTAACTTAAAGTAGAAAGACCTAAGCTATTTAGGTAGGGGGTATATAATTATTATTAACCTAGTTATATATACGTCTCTATTAGTGACTTAGTTAATTAAGGCACGAGCACGGCAAAAGGGTCGCGTAAGCCTATATAATTGGATTGTCTATAAACGAGGATCTAAAGCTAGAGAAAGGAAAGGAGACGGGGGGCAGCGCCGCTTAACGTTATATATAATCCTCTAGTTACGTAACGGCAATTATCTAAAACTGTGTAAAACTGTCTGCGACTGTCTGCGACTGTCTGCGACTGTCCGCTATAATCTACTAGTTTCCACTAATGCCGTAACATTATCCGCTATAATCTACTAGTGTCTATTAGCTATAATCTACCAGTTTCCACCAGCGCCGTAATATTACACCCCCCTCCGAAAAAGCCTGCCCTTAGGCTTTATACGTCTATATTATATCTATAGGGTATTTTTATCTTTATGCTTAATAGGCAGCTTATCGTCTTTACTATTCTAGCACTTTATTTACTCGTTAAGGTACTTTAGGGGTCCGGGTTTATTGGGGTAACGGCTATAAAACTTTTAAAGCCTATAGGGACTACCTATAAAGTTCTATATAGGGTACTAAGTGGGATCCAGGTCGTACCCTTTCCAACTAATACGATATTTTAATGTTCTCCTTATAAGCTTATAGGCCAGTATTTCTTTAATTTCCTATTTATCGTCGCTATTAACTTAGATCGGTAGGGGAGGTTTATTCTTTTATTTAGGTAATAGGTTGTTTATAGCTTTCTATAGTTTATCTAAAGAGAAAATAGAGTAAACCTTAATTAAATCTAGGAGCTTTACTTTGTATAAGTTGCCTATCTTCTTAAAAACCTTATACGGTCCTATTATTTAATAGTTTAGCTTATAGCTAGGTCGTTCTGTCTTCTAGTTCTTTATTATAACCTAGACTATATCTCCTATAGTAAAGCTAGGCTCTTGCCTATGCTTATTTGCCTACTATTATATTAATTCTTAGGCCTTTTCTAAATTTATACAGGCTACCGTTTAGGCTTTTTTTAAGCGCTTAGCGTACTACTGTGCTTCCTTATAAGATAGTTTTTCGCGTACAGTTTAGGGTCCTTTTAGCCTTTTCTAGTTAAAGCTTATATAGGGTAAGTAGCCTATTTCTAGTTAAATAGGGCAAATCCTATGGAGTTATAGAGTAGGGTTGCTTGGGTATAGTCTACTAGGGGTAGTAGTTTAGCCTAGTTATCTTAGAAGTAGTTAATAAAGGGCCGAAGTCTCTAATCTAAGTATTAATTTATAAGTTCCGTCTAACTATTTATCTAGGGGTAGTATACTATAGAAAGCTTTAGCTTAATGCCTAAGATTTAGGTAAACTTATTCCAGAAAGCTAATATAAATTACGGCCTATAATTAGATATAATAGTATCTAGTAGTCTATAGATTTAGTAGACGTAGTATATATATAATTGGGCCTTTTCTTTAGTATTAATATTCTTATAATATAGGATTAAGAACGGGCGCTTACTAAAGCGGTTAACTAGAATTATAACTATATCGTATTTGTTATGGTCTATAAGTAGCTTATAGAAGTCTGTAAAGATATACTACTACGGGCGTTCTAGTATTAAGAGTGGTTTTAATAGTCCTAGGGTCTTATCTTATAGAATTATAGATCTATAGCAGCTGTTATAGTTCCGTATATAACGGCTAATATTTATAACTATTCCGGGCTAGTAGTAGCGGTTACTAATAATCTTATAGGTCTTATTTTTTTAGGGTAGGCTGTAGAGACCTAGGTATAAGCTTTAGTAATAAGCTAGGTCCATAAGTTCTGTTTTTTAGCTACTACTAGCTATTCCTAGTGCTTAAGTAGTCCGTTTTTAAGGGACTATAAGCTAGTAATATTCTTTACCTTTTTATAATACTCCTATAGAGAGGGGGTTGTTTAGTTAGCCTATAGTAGTTTATTAATAAGGTTAAGTTTAAAGGAGTTAATAGAATATATCTTGGCGCCTAAGGAGTCTATACTTAGTTCTGCCCGTATTTAGGGATTAAGGTATTCTAGTTATAGTAGCGTCTAGGTCTATAATAAGATCTTCATAGCCGTTTAATTATCTAGGTCTTATTTGCGCCTTATAAGAGTGTCTGCACGGGTTATAGCGCCTAGTCTATATATAATTAAGAAGTTAAACTAAGATTGGATATCCGCTTAGCATGCCTACTAGGCTATAAGGGCCTTAGTTATTATAAAGTATTCTAGGGCCTTATAATCTAAAACTACCTTAATTAGTTTAGGGATCTCCTCTAACTATATACACTAGTGCTAAAAGCTAAAGATAATAGCTAGCATTTCTTTATTATAGATATAGTAGTTTAGCTTAGCGTCTATTATAGTCTTTAAATAGTATATAATAGGGTGCTATTCTCTGTCCGGTTGCTTCCGGGAAAAAAATACTAGCTATTACGCTATCTAAGGCGTTAGTTTCTAGTATTAAGGGCCGTTTTAGGTTAAAATGGGTAAGTAAGGGAGCTAATACTAGCTGTTTTTAAGCTTATTAAAGGCCTGCCTATATATAGCGTTAAAGTAAAAGGGCTGGTCTTTTTTAGTAAGATAGTTAAGAGGCTATATAATCCTACTATAGTTCTTAATAAAGCGTTAGTAGAAGTTATAAAAACCTAAAAATAATTATACTCCCTTTATAGTCTATAGGGGTACCCACTGGTTAATTATAGCTGTTTTCTTTAGGTTGGCTTTAATTCCGTTTATACTAATAATAAAACCTAAGTACTTTATACGCTTAATACTAAACTTTAACTTTTTAATACTAACCTAGAGGCTAGCCTTGTGGAGCCGTTATAGGACTTTATAGACATACTCCTTATATTCTAGCTTATTCTTAGAATAGATTATAATATTATCTAAATAGGCCGTATAGAAGTCGTTAAGGTAGTTAAAGAGTATATTATTTATATACCGCTAGTACGTAGCTAGTCTGTTAGTTAGTCTAAAAGAAAGTACTTTATATTTATACGTTCCGTAATAGGTCTAAAATATAGTAAAATCCTTAGCGGATATTAAGCTTTATAAAGACCTTAGCTCTATTTATATAGGCTAGAGTCTTATTAAGTAGGGGTAGTGGATAACGGTCCTTATAGGTTATATTATTTAGCTTATAGTAGTTAATATAGAAGCAGAGTCCTCTATTTAGTTTTTTAATAAAGAGAATAGGTAAGGCGAAAGGGGCTTAGCTAGGCTTAATAAAGCTCTTATTTAGGTTATTAATAAGATACTACTTTATAGCCTATAATTTAGTAATAGACTGCTTATAGAGGGGGCTAAAGCTAAGGGTGTTTTTGTCAGATAATCTGTATTCTCTATGGCGTAGTACGTGCACGAGTCACGTGCACGAGTCACGTGTATTGTAAATATCTTCGTCTAAGCCCAGGGGCCCTAGGTTAAAGAGATGATTAAGATTATTAATTAATTAACCCATTTCATTAATAAATAGCTCCATATAAACTATCTAACAGTTATAAGCCCGGTCCGCCGACATAAGAAGCTATTTAGCTATTACTCAATCATTTAAAGAAATTCTACCTTATCGTCAGACTCTGACACCTTATCGTCACAAGACGACCCTGATTGAAATCCTACCTCAATTATCACAGGACGAGATTCCACGAGACTCCACGAGACTCCACCTTAATCGTCAAAGGACGATCCTGACGACAAGGACGATCCTGATGACAAGGACGATCCTAATAACAAAATACCATCTCAATTCCTCCTTTGCCTATCAGTCAAATGACTCCACCGTTAAGCTCGTTAACTACGATTATCCTCAATAAGCTAGAAGACTGGGAGTAATAGATCTGGCAACTATAAGCCCTTATAGACAAACGAATTTGGGCCTATATTAACCCTGCCAATACAGCACCTTAACGAGGTCTACTTTAAGAACCACCCTATCTAGAGGTTATAGATTTTAATGAGAATGCAACCTTATATGCATAGCTCTCGACAAATTAACAGAAAGCGTACAAGAATAGCAGATAATACTACAACTAGGATATAAAGTATTTCCTAAGATAGGAAGATTATCTTTAACAGATCCGCACCTAGATTACGTCCATAGTATTAATTTAGAAGAAGCTACTACTTAACCCTTCCCTTATAGTTAAGGAATAGCTAACTCAGTTAAAAGAAGACACTAAGCCCTTAAAGAACTTTATAATAAGGAAGGTATAACTATAGTATACAGAATCACTTAAGGGACTTAAGCAGACAAAGGTTACCTAGTGGCTTAACCGTTGGGAATATACAATGAAGATAGTAGAGAAGTATAACCTTTTATAGATAACTAATAGGATCTAGCTTATGGACCTTATAAATGCAATATAACCTATAAGCGAAACCTATTTTATTCTATACACAAAATAGGCAAATAATACTAAAAAGGCTTACTTATTAAAATACCGTAAAGTAGTAATGGAGCTACGGGAAGCATTCGTAAACCTCTTAAAAGTCATACCATCCTTAACTACTAGAGGGAGTGCATTTAACGTAGACTTCGCAGGAGAGTCTAAAGAGGATATCTCTATTACTACTAAAGTCTAAAAGGGAAGAGGGAACAGCTTATCTTATAGTTGAAAAAGGGCAGGGACAAAGTCAACTAAAGAGACGTCTTTTAAGAAGTTAAAGAACCTAAAATGCCTAGTATGCGATATAAGGGGACATACCCTTCCTAACT
>Ga0307515_10005489_pt1 | contig 25661 bp, 4 predicted proteins | sample 17_EM_MG_FD_194513 | JGI IMG/M metagenome (GOLD analysis project Ga0307515, IMG submission 194513) | Populus trichocarpa ectomycorrhiza microbial communities from riparian zone in the Pacific Northwest, United States - 17_EM | ecosystem: Host-associated > Plants > Roots > Unclassified | place... | reverse complement strand
CAGAGCTTCGCGCAGAGCCTCGTGCAGAGCCTCTGTACGTAGAGCTTCGTGTAGAGCTTCGTGTAGAGCCTTGTGTAGAGCCTTGTGTAGAGCCTCGTGCAGAGCCTCTAAGTAATAAGACTATATAAGATTATATAAGATTGCGTAATTGGCATATAACTTTACCTTAATTGTATGTTAAGGAATATACAGTTAGCTTTTAAAGTTGTTAAATAGGTTAACTGCGTGTCAAGGAATATATAGTTAGCTTTTAAAGTTGTCAAGTTAGTTAATTGCGTATTAAGTTAGTTAAATTGCATGTTAAGTTAGTCAATTGCGTATTAAGTTGGTTAAATTGCATGTCAAGTTGGTCAATTGCGTGTCAAGTTGGTCAATTGCGTGTCAAGTTGGTCAAATTGCATGTCAATTACGCGAAACGCGCCACACAAAGTCTACTTGAATCTCATCCTGCGAATATTTTCCCGATGATTTAAATCTTTTTAGGCAAATTAAGCAACCGTAGAGTCTTTAGAAAGCTCTCTATATAAGGAACCCTATAGTATCTAGTTATTAAATACCAATTTAAGTTCTGCAAGGGAGGAGCTGATTTGCTCAATTAGAGCTCTATATTAGGCCTTAACTTCGCCTAAAGCCTCCTCCTACTCCTCCCGCTTTATTTTAGTAGTACGTATAGTCTCTAATATACTAATTCCTACCTCTTAAAGCTGAGAGAGTAGCTTAACGCTTATAAATAAGTTATTAAGCCAAACTATATATTTATTTAATGGATAAAGTAGCTTATTAGTAAGGTCGTCTCTCTATAATAGTAAGTTAAGTACTACTACCTGCGTCTTGGAAAAGCCTTTCTCCTTTATATATACCTTATCTAGATCGTATAGACCTTTCTTATTACCTTTAGCGTAGAACATCCAGTTAAGAACGTAGCCTTAATTGCCTAAAACCTAGGTTTTAAAGCCCTCTGGCATTGGTTTAGTAGGAATATTAACAATTTTAAAAGCTCGGCTAGTAAACTATTTAATCGTCTTATTAATAGTAAGGTATATATTAGGGGTATAGAGCTTTCTATAGAGCACGTGTAGGTACCTACTAAGGCTCCAAATCCTTTCAAAAGTATTTTAGAAAGCTTCGTTATTATCTTCTCGTAGTTTAGTGTAGTAGAAGTAGCGGTTAATTTGGCGAAATCTATTAAGTCTAATAAAGTTCCGAATAATGTGTATTAAGCTATAACTAAAGTCTTTATGCTAATACTCCTTAATGCTACTTTCTATATATAGCCCTATATAAATTAGCACTACTAAGTATGCATACAGCTCTGCCTTTAATGTTGGCTTCCACTTCTGCAGGCGTTTCTTTAAAGTCTTATTCTCTAGGGTCTAGTGGAGCTCCGCGTTCCTATTTATATACTCTATAAGTTAATCTAAAATTTTATCTATAAAGAATAGCTTAAATAGCTATAGGGGGCCGCTATTATTGACGTTGGAAGGAAGATCTGGCTTACTATAAGTATTTTCGTTCTGAATAGGAAGAGGTTTAAAATTAGGTAAGGGCCAGCGCTTAGGAGGAGGGTTTTAAGACTTTTAAGACGTGTATTTTAGGTGTTTGGTATAAGGAACCAACTCTATATTATTACTTTCACAATTACGCATTATAATTGTAGTGTATTTAATTAATAAAGCTATATATTTACGACTTTAACACGAAGTTTCAATGTTCTTGACCGCGCGCACGGGCCACATTTTATATCACATTGACAATATAAGGGATAATAACGCTAGGGAGATTAAGCTTTAGGTCTTAGGGAGATATAAATGTAAGAAAAAGTAGTAACTTATAGACAGTTGTAATAGATAGACTTAAGGAGATTATAGATTGCGTTAATATTAACTAAATAGGCTTTAAAAAGAAACTTAATAACTTTAGAGTAATAAAGATAAAGATGCTATTAATCGAACGATTCCTAGGGGAAAGGTTAAAGCCTAAAGGATTCCTTATATAGATAAAACTTAAAATATAGTATAAAGGAGCTAAGCTACCTACCCTAACTAATTAGGTAGCGTATATAGGATTATTTTTAATAGGTTGGGCACTAGAATAGTTTAAACCCTATCTTACAAAGATATAAACTAATAGGTTAGCTATAACAAATTTAGTAGTTTGATATATGTTTTTAATATAGGATAGATTTATAGAAAGACTTATAGAGATATATAGAGATCTAGAATTAGCAGTTATAGCGGAACAAAAGCTATATAAACTTATGTAGAAAACATCGGCTATAGACTATACAACGTGGTTTTAAACACTAGTAGCGTAAACTAAGTAGAATAAAGGGGCGTTAATGGCATAGTACTAACGCGGGCTAAAGGTTAAAGTTTAAGCAATAATAATACCTATAGCGGATATAACTACTAAAAGGGAACTAATTAATTAGGCGATAAAGGTTAATAATAGACTTTACTAGTTAGAAAGGGGCGGTAAAAGTATAAGTAAACTAAGATAGATAAATAGAGCTTTGCAATAGGTATTAAAACTATAGTATAGCGAATTAGAGCTAATAGACCTAAGTAGTATAAAAGAAACTAAAAGGTAAAATAAGAAACTATAGAAACCTAAAGATTAAGAATTAAGTAATTAAAGAACTAAGGAGTAAAGGCCGAACTAGAGATCTTAATAGTAGAAGATATTTAGGTAGACTTTATAGTGAGATAAGTAGTTTAGAGAAGGAGCTTATATAAATTACGAAAAATAGGACTATTATGCTAGAGACTATAGAAGTAGTTAGAGTACTAATATAGTAAAAGGTACTATATTAGTATACTATAAGGGATAAAAGAGCAGTTAATTAAATGTTTTATGTTTTATTATAATAACGTATACTAAATTTATAAAGACGCTAAGTATAATATAAGCTATTAGCTATAAAAGCTTAAATTAAAAGAATTCTAGGGTATATAAGAATTAGACAATAAGTAATATAGGCTTTATTATAGGAAAGATATATATAAATATAATATGCCGGAAGATCTAATAACCCTATTTTAGAATAAATGCGGATTATAGTAATAATATAGTAATAAAGGTGGTTTACTAGAAATATATAAATCTTAAGGATATAATAATAGAGGTAGAGACTAAGATAGCTATAAAGTAAGGATTAGTAACGAAGATTAGAACTCTATTAGATATAATATCTATTATTTTATAAAATAGGAGGAGATAAAACTAAGACGGCTAAAGTAAGTAAATAACTACTAGTACTAACTTACTACGTAATAAAGGTAAAAGGCTATAGGTTTAAGACCGCAAAGAATAAATAAGAAAATAAGCTAGTTAAGAGCTAACTAATATCCTAAAAGAGAAATAAGGAAAATAATTAAGAATTTATAAGATATGGCTAAAATATTTAAGTAGACAGCTTAAAAACTTAGTTACTAAATAAATAAAACAGCTAATTACGTAGATATATAAAAAGGTAGAAGTATAAAGCCTTTAGAGGACTAAGATTTTAAAGAATGGGCAAGGATACCTATAATAGGCAAATAAAGTATTTAGCCTAATAGTTAAAAGATTAATACTATAATTAAGAGATTTAAGGATCTTAAGGATTTACTTACTAAATATAAACTAGAAGAAGACTAAATAGGGCTTAAAGTATAAGTTATAGTATAGTAAGAATTAAAGGGATACTAAGGGCTAAGTATACTAAATTACTTAAAGGATAGAGTATTTATATAAAAGGTTCCTAATAGGCTAAGGGTAGGTATACTAAAAGCTAAGTAGCTAGAAGAACTAGAAGAATATTTTTTTTAGAAATTTTAACTAGATTTAAAAAACGATATATAAAAGGCTATTATAATATAGTAATAAAAAGATACTTCCTTATAGACTAATTATATACACTTAAAGAAATATACTAAAAGAAATATAGGTAGCGTAATAGGGATAACTAGAACGATTTCTACCTATAGTTAAATAAATAAGTTATTTAGTACCGCTTAGGTGTAAGGGATCATTTAGAGGCTACTAGGGCCAGCCTTCGGCTAGGCCTTGGCACCTCCTTATAAGCTCCCTTAGGCTTACAGCCCTTTCTCTCCTTATCGGTTTGTCTCTCTCTCTCTCTTTATACAAGGCTATTGCCATAATCTTTACCATATTATCCTCTTTTATTAACTCTCCTTGTAACTTATACTCGGCTTACCTACTCCTAACTATACACCTAGGCAATATGCCTTACATTAGGTCTATTAGCTCTACGCTATACTATAGTTTAAATACCTACCATGGCATCTTGTTAATTTATATTAGTCCCTACTATATTCTACTAAACTTACCACTCTAGTATAATTAGTTATCTACTTTAATAGCTTTCTTAATTAGCCCTCTTATATCGTTTAGGTTGTCTATTTATATTATATAATCTATTACCAATCCCTTCTATATAAGTTAATAAAGCTTTCCTTTAGCTATTACTATTAATTTTAGATCTCTATATATCTATATTAGTCTACTAGTAAATCATTTTTAGCTTAAGAATATATACCGCATTTTTAAATTAATAGTTACTAACCTATTATGTAACCGACTACCGGTACTGTGCTGAGACACAAGACTGTAGCCTGGAAGGCTCCAAGACAGCATTCGCATTACCCTCGTATATCTCGCATAGCTCGTATATGGCTTAAATAAGTCATAAATCAAGTTATAGACCTTACGGTCAGGACTTTACATTTGTGTATATATTTCACCTAATTTCTATAGATTTAGAATCAAGTCGCTTATGTAATTCTCCCACACTGTAAAGCTTACAGTTATGAGCCCGGATCGCACTACCTGCTAAGCAATTACCTAAATCGCACTACCTGTTGCACCATCAATCTATTACCTTATTTAAGAAGTCACTACTTCTATCACCTTTATAAGTGTTTTGAGCTTCTTCCGGGTACTGCTCTTGTACTCGTAATTACCTTCAAATATTAAACGAACGGACGATCGACGCTGACGGACGATCGAACCCGACCGACAAACGAACTAACGAATCAAATCAAAGCTTCAGAACGTCAAAATAAGGTTCTGCCAAGACGCCAACTAGACCCTAACTTAGACCCTGCCTAACCTATCAAAATTCCAAAAATAACGACCTCTACCGAATCAAAAATTAACCTTATCCTTAACAAGCCATCTGATTGGATCCAATGGTTCTTTATTATTTAAGACACAGCTAAAACTAACGAGGTATGTAAATACATCAACCTATCTAAAAAGAAAGATAAGCTTCCAAAGCTGGAACCACCGAATCGACCTATACTAAAGGACATACTACCCACGGCTATATCAATAGCAAAGCTAGACCCTACCCAGCTTACCGCCTCTAACTAGCTCTACGCTAAATACAAAGACGATCTGCGTATATACGAGAAGAAAAAACAGGCTATTAACGGTATCAGCAATTACATCGTTCGCTCGACATTAGTAGCCTACCTTCCCCTTATCGACGGCCTCGACACGGTACACAAACGGCTTCAAGCACTAAAGACTGCACTAGCCCCTACCACCTTAGGTTAAAAGCATGACGTCCTTAATTAATACACGGCTTTAAAAGCCTACGATATAACATAGAGCATTAACAAATGGTTAAACAATTAGCGAAATGTCTATAAGCTTGCTAAGTAATTAAAGCTACCCAACGTATAAGGATACAGACCACATTATGATTTCATTCAAGCAATCAAACCAATCTCTTCTAGCTTTGTAGGAGTACTAGAAGTAGATCTCATTCGCAAAGATCAGAAGGATAAAGATGCACCATCCATCATTAATCTAATTGAGGAATTTAAAGAGCACTACCGCATGCAGCAATCGGCATCATCTTCTACCACTACAACTGCCAACCACTCTACATTCGCAACACTTTAAAATAATTCCCCTGTCTCACCAATAAAGACATGCGTCTGTGGTAAAGAACACCTATTTTAGGAATGCCAATATCTAATTAAGAGCCTAAGACCCTATAGGTGGGTACCTAATGAGAAAATATAACAACAAATTAATAATAAGCTCATGAGATATAAGAGACTTGCTACTACTGTTAAAAAAGCACAAAAGGAGGCTTCCCAGAGGATGCCTACTACTACTGCTAATAATAAGAATATTAATATCTAATTTTCTCTTTAAATACAGTCTCCTAAGAGGCTAGGGAGAACACCTCTTTAAATACAGTCTCCTAAGAGACTGGGGAGGACATATTTTTAAACACAGTCTCCTAAGAGGCTGGGGAAAACACCTTTTTAAATATAGTCTCCTGAGAGGCTACGGAGGACATCTCTTTGATCACGGCTCTATATCCAGAGATATAAAGCTAGGGACAACCATTAAGCCCTAAACCCCTTTGCTACTCCTAATTTGTATCCAAATTTCCTATTTTAATATAGTCTCTACCTTCATTTTTGTTTTCTACAGCTTTAACTACACCGTTAAATCTGGGGGGGTATGTAACCGACTACTGGTACTGTGCTAAGATATAAGACTGTAGCCTAGAAGGCTCTAAGACAGCATTTGCATTACCCTTGTATATCTCGCATAGCTCGTATATGGCTTAAATGAGTTATAGATTAAGTCATAGACCTTACGGTCAGGACTTTACATTTGTGTATATATTTCACCTGATTTCCATAGATTTAGAATTAAGTCACTTATGCAATTCTCCTACACTGCAAAGCTTACATATTAACTTATATCTCTATAAGGTAAGGTTTAAACTGCTTTAATACCTAGCCTATTAAGAATAGTCCTATATACTACTTAGTTCCTTTATGCCTAATCTTTAGTTTTATCTGCGTAATAAACCCTTTTAGCTTATACTTTTCTTCTATAAACCTTTTGATTAATAGCATTTTAATATTTTCTCTTCTTATACTTTATAACTATTATAGTAGTTGTCGGAATGTTAGTCATGTGATGTGGTCGCGAGACCACGAAGCGAGGCTAGCTAACCTGACCTTGGAGCAACCCCTTACTTCTAGACAATCATCAATAACTACTAACTTCAACACCGCATACGTATCATACAGTGATATTCGTGCACGTTGATAAAGCGAGTATACCGACACTGATCAGTAGACGTACAGATTAGGAAATACGCAATAGCAAAGCTCGAAACCACGCATTGGCTTAACTGTTAACGCGTCAGATCGCAGAGCTATCGCCCTATTTCAGTTGAAGGAGAGAACTACGTTACCCTCGAAGCTCGAGACCACGTATCAGCTTGCTGATGCGTCAGATCGCCTAGAGAATCGTATCTTTACTTAGAGAGAGCTACGTTATCCTTAAAGCTCGAAACCACGCATCAGCTTAACTATTAACGCGTTAGATCGCCTAGAGGACCCTTAAAGCTTGAAACCACGTATTAACTTAACTGTTGACGCGTTAGATCGCCTACAGGACCATATCTCTGCTAAGAATCGTCTACAGTGTCTAAGAACTGTAGATTCGTCGATAGGACACATATATACCTTTACACCCTTACCTCAAACCTTAACTTCTTTGAACTGACGACTACCCTTATACCTACAACCATGGAACTAACGGAAAAAGAATGGGCCGCGATGGCCAGTAAATACGGATACGGAATTAATGCAGATAAGGCTACAAAAGACGAGCTGGTAGAGTTTGTAGAAACGACAATATATCTAACACAAGACCTCACGGACAACGACTTATGGTACATTTTTTAGGAGCAGTTTAAGGGGTTTATAGTAAAGAGCTTTAAGAAGATACGCCCAGATATTAAATCTAAGCTACGAAGACATCTCCTTAAAAGAGGTATTTACGTAGGCAGACGTACTAGCAGAATTACTATATCTAAGCTATTATTTAAAGTTACATAAAAAGAAGAGCTGCATTAATGGACAGATAAGGAGATTGTAGCAACTATTAAGGAGTTAGCAGAACTACTGGCTACAAGAGCACTGCAAGACAGGTTAAACCACACCTATGACGGTCTATCGGGTTAACCTACAGCTATAGTTGCAATACCACCTAGGTTTACTATAACACCGCCCAAAACGCAGACACCTACCCCTATAATACCACAACCACCTATAGAGTCTCAACCGCAACTACCACAACCACCTATAGAGTCTCCGCCGCAACTACCCCTACCGCTAGCTACCCCAATTACTGCCCCCACTGCCCCTCCTACCCTACCTAGTCCTCCTCTTACCCAGTATTTTTACCCTAGTACTATTAGGGATAGACTAAACCATACTTTTAACGGTTTAGCTATTAGCCTAGAATTAGTTCAGCCTATAGCTATAGCTATAATACCGCCCGGAACGCAGATATCTACCCCTACGACACCTTAACTATCTGTTGCATCTATACCCCGGCAGGCTACACTAACCGCCTCTACCCTCCCTCTAGTAACTGCTCCTACCCTACCACCCGCTGCTCCGCTAATTCCACCAGCTATTCTAACTGCTACGCCACCAGTTATCCCGATCGCTGCTCCGCTAGCTACCCCAATTGCTGCCCCCGCTACCCCTACTGGTACTCCTACCCCACCTAGTACTCCTTCTACCCAGTATCTTTACCCTAGTACTGCTAATACCGACCCTACTATGCACCTGCCTATATATAGCAAAGAGGCAGCGACTATTATAAAGATCTATATAGACGACCAGAAGGCTTGCTAGGGAGTTCCTACCTATAGAACTGCCGTCTCAAACCCTAGAGAAGACTTATCTTAGCAGTAGTATAACCCTCAGCAACCTAGCCAACAGCAGTATACCCTACCGCAGTATACCCTACCGCAGTCTACCCTACCGCAGTCTACCCTACCGCAGTCTACCCTACCGCAGTCTACCCTACCGCAGTCTACCCTACCGCAATCTACCCTATAGCAGCAACTACAGCAGCCGCAGTAACCGCAGCAGCTATATATATATATACCACCTAAACTAGCCGTGCCTAGTATGGAGCGAGGACCTAGGCAAGGGCCTAGATATAGTAAGGAGATGGCTATAATAGTAAAGATATACACAGACAGCTAGGGAGTTCCTTTGTAGTCTCTAACCAATATATAGGAGAAGGAACACCCCAGTTAAAGAGTGTATACTACCTTCTTTACGGATCGCCGCTACTACAGTTAAGATTAAGGCCGAAACCACAACCGAAACAACCAAAACAACTAAAACTTTAGCCGCAATTAAATACTCTACGGACGCTATAACAAAGGGGTAGGTTAAATAACGAACTATAAAGTATTGCCTGGGTGTATAGTAGGGAGTAGGCAATACCCTTATATAGGAGAGAGACAAACCGATAGGGGAGGAAGGAGACTGCGAGCCTAAGGAGCTTATAAGGGGTGGCCAAGGCCTAGCTAAAGGCTAGCCCTAGCAGCCCTAAGAGCTCTTAGGATGTAACCAAGATAGTATTATAGGACTACCCCGTAACGCCTTACACACGCCTACCTGTTTGCACCGCTAAGACACCAGTATCTGATATCCGCAATATCCGACATCCGTAAGATCCGCAAGATTCGCAATATTCACAATATTCGCAATATCCGTAATTCTCTGCTAAGTCCGCCGAATTCAGCCAGAAGCCTTATTCGATTTATCCTTTGCTGCCTAGACTAATATCGTCTATTAGAGCTTAATTAAATATAAAAGAGTTATTAGAAGCGTTTTGGCTTCTAAACTCTACAAAATAGCTTACGGCTTTAATATCACCGTCGCTATTAAGTCTATGGTAGATAAAGTCCTATAGATCAACCTCCTGCTTATACTTTACACCGATTCTAAGTTACTATATAACTATCTTATACGACTTAGAACCACACAAAAGAAGCGATTAATAATTAATATAATATGCCTATAATAAGCCTATAAACGTCGGCAGATTACAGAGGTTAAATAGATTAATAGTAAAGCTAACCCTACGGACGCGATAACTAAGGGGAAGCCTTGCGTCGCCCTATAGCGACTTATTGATACGAACTAAGTTAATATATAGGCTATAGGTTAGGTGGAGCGTAAGGAGCAATAGAAGGTGGCTTACGGGTCGTAACGGTGCTAGGGTACGCCACCCGCCATATTCTGCGGACCCTAAGTTTAACCAGCCAATTAGGATTTTCTATACCCGGCATAGAAAATCGCTATTAGCTTACTTACCACTAGCGCCTTAGCGGCCCTCGCGACATATTAACCTACTACCCCTAATAACTCTTCTTCTTCTTCTTATTACGTATTAATTAAATCTCTAGCTATTATATATACGCTACGAATAGTCTAAAAGTAGACTTAACTTTAGAGTGTAGATTAGCCCTCTTTTTAGAGTTGCTCTAGTGTCGGAATATTAGTTATGTAACGTAGTCGCGAGACTATAAAGTGAGGCTAGCTAACCTGACCTTAGAGCAACCCCTTACTTCTAGACAATCATTAATAACTACTAACTTTAACACCGCATACGTATTATACAGTAATATTTGTGCACGTTGATAAAGCGAGTATACCAACAGTAGTACCCCTTAATTATTATCTGCTTATTTTATAAAACCTTTAAATTATACTATTATAACTAACTATAAATTGTTATCCCTTATACTAGTATCTCCTTTTAACCTTAAGGTAGTTACTACTATTGTCAGAATTAAGCGAGGGGTGCTAACTAAGCTCTGTATGCGAACTCTGCATGCAATCTACATAGACATCAACCGCATCTACTACATCACGAATCAATCAATATTCATCGTCTCCGTCATCTCTATCATCAATTAGATCCTCAAGATAGCTCCGCTGAGACCCCATGACCTTGTAATTCCAACAACTATAGATAGTGTTATAACTAGTGCTTTAGGTAGTATATTATTTAACTTTATTAATACTATAACTGTGAGGCAGTATTACTAGGGTGTACGGTAGGGAGCAGGTAAGCCGAGTATAAGTTATATAGGGAGTCGATGGAAGAGGACGATATGGTAATGAGGGTAGGTAATAGCCTCGTACGGAGACGAACCGATGAGGAGGGAAGGGCTGTAAGCTTAAGGTGCTTATAAGGAGGTGCCAAGGGCTAGCCGAAGGCTAGCCTTGGCGACCCCTAAAAGCCCCTAGGCGATGCAGCCGAGTAAGGGCCAAAATAACCCTTATAATAACTAGGTAGTAAATATATAATAAAGCCTTATAGGAATTGCTATAGTAGACTTACTAATAGGCTAGGGATATAGGTAAATAAGAAGTTAATAATATAAATATAACTAGCAGAGTAGGTTACTAAATAGATTAACTCGAATTATATTCTAAGATTACTATAAGGAAGAGAACTATTTAGGTAGGGACTATAGTACTTTAAATACACAATACCACGCCTAAGAAATATACTGCGTATGTTAGTACATTAGTACGTTGGTACAAGATACAGCTCGCTATGTTTGTAGGTCGTTTACTCACCCATCCGCTGATGGAATGCACTTTGCGCTCACACTATGTTCAGAAACTCACGACCTCACATCCTAAGAACGGCGCCTATACCGAGCTCTTTGCAGGAGTGAGCCTGACTATCCAGGGTTGGGTAAAATCTAATCTTATCTCGATACGATCGACGATCAACGATTGATATGATATCTCGTATCGATCAAAGTATCGTAATATTCTCTTAGCATTCCCCATAAAATTTTCTTTCATTAAATTCACTACTTTTTTACTGCAGTATTGTATAAAATATGGCTTTAGAAGCGGATTTATCTCTTCTTAAAAATACTTCTAGCTTAATTAAGAGCTCTAGCATATAATAGGCACAGCTTTAATCTTTAGTCTATAAATTTACTCGCCTACTATATAAGAATGAGCTAATATATAATAAAAAGAACCGAAAGCTTATATACTGCAATTAGTGCGAAAGTTACTTAGTACTATTAACTACAAATATAAAAAGACACCTTAAGAAAGATTATATAATCTCTATTAACTTAAAACAGCCTTATATAAAGGAGTAAGTACTTAAGAAGCTTTAGGAGCTTTAAGTATAAACAGTATTAGAATTTAAGACAGATAAAGTTAATTCTATAGTTCTTACGAAAGTTTTAAATAAAGAAGTTATCTAGTAAGCTTTTATTAACTTAGTTATTATATAAAACCTTCTATTCCGGATTATAGAGTAGGAAGAGTTCTATATCTTCTATTAGGCTCTTAACCTAAAGTTATCTAATTTAATAGTAATAACGCATAAAGAAATTTCTTAGATAATTACCCATTTCTTCTAGTTATAGAAAGACATTATATAAAGACAAGTTTAATTAGCGTTAATAAGTATTTATCTTTCTATTAATATCTAGACGTCTCTAAATAATCACCTTCTTCTTACAGTCTGCGCCTACTTTATTAATAGCTAAAAAAACCAGATAAAAGCTCTTTTTACCTTTTATATAGTACCTAGTTATAATAGAGCTAGGTAATAAAATACTCTTCTTTTAGTCCTAAAGGAGTATGGGATTATATAAAAGCTTAGAGCTATTATTACAGATAATTCTATAATAAATAATACTCTCTATTATACGATCTAGAAGTATCTTGCTAATAATAAGAATATTACCTAAGATCCTATCTAATAATATATCCGCTATTAGGGATATGCTATTAATCTTACTGTCTAGGCCTTCCTTTTTAAAGATACTTTTAAACTTAAGGCTATTAAGTTATATAAAAGGAATAATATAAGTAGAAAGGAGAGAAGTTATAAGGAAGAGATTAAGTAAAAATAGGCTTTCTAAGTAATGGGCCCACTTGATAAGCTTTATAATATTATAGTATACTTTTATGCCTTAGTAAGTCGTATAAAGGAGTTTAAGACTTTAGTTAGAAGACGAGTTTTACTTAATAATCGTATAATATGGAATAGCTAGTATTAAATGCTAAGCGTTTTACTTAAGCACGAGTTAGGAATTAATAACTATATTAAAAGTAACTTTAATACGCTTAAGGAGGATTATATCTTACCACAAGACTAAAAGCTTCTTTATACGATTTACGCCTTTCTAAAGCTATTCTACTATGCAATATTAGAGATATAAGGGGATTATGCAATACTTAATTAAGTACTCTTTATAATAGATGTACTTATTAAATATATAAAGAATTCTCTTATATAACTCTTCTTCTAGGTACTTTATTTAAGCTAAAGCTAATATTTATATAATAGGCACTCTTTAAATTAAATTAAGCTCTTTTACTTTAAGTAAAGAATATATAGGCGAAGTTTAATAAGTACTACTAGAAAACAGATAACTCCCTCTTTATACCGCTGCACTTATTCTTTACCTAAATTATTATATAAAGTATATTAAAACATTTTAAAACAAGGAATAGTTGAAAATAATTGTTAGGGCGTGGAGAGACTTTAGGGAAGATTTAAAGGAACGATATAAATTCTATCTAAATCTAAGGGTATATAGCTCTTGCTAAGAACAAGACGTTACGTAAAGAAGAGAAAGGAATAACAAGAAAATCATATAATTAAATAGTTAGGGGCTTAGTGGTTAATGCGTGCGTATATACGCACGCGGTCTTTAATGGATTAATTTAGCAGAATTTGGTTAAAGCGTTAGAATTTGTCTGTTAAGTGTTTTACTAAGACATTCTTACTGTAACTGGGCTAGTTCCGTTATAGTACCCCCCCTTTTAGCCGAAGGTCTAAATAATTTAATTTTAGTTAAGACTTATAACTTATCGCGTATTATATTTTCGCGTTAGGTAGCAGTATAGAGTTTTACTAATTCTATCGTTAAATAGGCTAATTAGGATTTTCTATCCCCAGGATAAAAAATTACTATTAGCTTAGTTAAGGCAGTGAGCAGAACTAATATCTTTATAGTAGGTCTTAGCAAGGCAAATCTAACCAATTAAATAACTTTAACTGGCGGTTAAAGTTTCTTAATATCTTGCGTATTATGTAATTATATTATAAACGTTATAACGTATTTTAAGTTTTTTATTTTATTTTAAGCTTCCTGCTATTGTGTTTTATATATTTATATTAGGTAATAGTCGTTTACCTTTATATTATGTCTATCTAGCTAAAGCAGGCCGCAAAGGATAGTCTTTATGGAATTCTTTTACTAGGGAAGGCGTGTCAGTTTTAATCTAGTTATAGGTTTCCTAAGTTTATATTTTATATCCTTCCTACTTAATAAGGAGTTTAAATTGTTTAGATTATATTTTCTATTATATATTATTAATTAAGTTAATAAAGTAAGAACCGTTACCGTTGTTAATAATTATAGGAGGTGGCGGCGGCACTTCGCGAGTTATAGGTTTACCCTTTAAAGGTTATAGTAAGCTTATATAAAATATTAGATGTATTTTTATTTTAGTTAGTAGTTTAAGCTTATAAGCGTATAGGCTTAGTCTTTTCTTAATTTAATATAGGCCTATAAACTTCTAATTAAGTTTCTTTAAGGGTTGTTAAGTCTTTAGGTTTTATATATTTAGGTAAACTATATTGCCTTCCTTAAAGTCCTACGTGGGAGCTCATCCTTTATTTATATGCCATTCCTATACCGTTTAAGCGTACGCTAATTTACTTTGTAATAGTTCCGTTAATTACTTTATTTAATTAGCAAAGTTATACGCGTTAATTAGTTAAATCCTCTTAATTATAGGTCCTGTTATATTAATTTTGGGTTATAGTTTAAATCTAAGTTAAGGGTGTAACGGAACTTTATAGCAAGTACTACAATAGGCTCGTTATTAGGCTAGGTGTGTAGGTAATGCAAATTAAAGTCAATAACGTAATAATAACTGGTGGAGTAGTTGCCTAATAGATTAACTCTAATTATATTCTAAGAATTACTATAAGGAAGGAACTATCTAGGTAGGGACTAAGGGTCCTTAAATATATAACCGTACTCCTAAGAAATCCTTCTTATATATAATATACGTATACTCTACTTACTCTATTATAGATTATATAGATTATATAGATTATATAGATTACATTATATAACTTATACTACTATTCCTTATTACATAGTTTTACCGGCTCTATTTTAGACCGTGCCCTTATTAACCAACTAGCTTCTTCTAACTCCTCTCTAAGTAGTTGTAGTATTATACTTAAAGCGTCTGTAACACTATCTCCCTCCTCTTTATCTTTGTTTTTAAAGATTTCTAATATCTCCAAGTTGTTTACTAGAGGTGTAATATCCGTCTAATTAATTTAGTTAATATTGTTACTTATAATACCTAAAGTAACTTCTTCTTCTTTTACAGCCCGTCGGTCTCGTACCGTTACTATAATATTATTATTAGGTGAGATTATGCCATCTCTATATTCTTATTATATAAAAAAGGGGTTAGTTTATATTACGTTGGTAAGTCCTTCCTCCTAGCAATCGTCCTCTTGTTTGGAGTGCACTAAAGTAAATATTCGTTTGTCCTATAACGTTCGCTTTATCTCTAACGCTAAGTATACGCGTCCAATTACTTCTGATAGTTATTAAGTTCCCTAAGTAATTTGTTATAGGGTTTTGTATTTAATCTGCCGCTATAAAGCTTAATAATAAGCTCTTAGTAGCTTTGGCGGAACTTCGTCATTCTCGCGACGCTAAAAAAGAGGCTGCTAATGCTTAACAGCGAGCTCTTAAATCTCGTCTTACCGCGTCCACTTAGTTAATCCGTCTCAAAAAGGTCCGTGAGAAGGTTTATTTTAAGGAGTAAAAACTTATAGAATAAGGTCTGTAGGAACTTAGTAATAAGAGAACTAACTTTCTTCCTGTAAAGGAAATAACTCTAAGTAGTTTAGCAGTCGCTCTTTCTAGGTCCCCCTTAAGTGACTTATTTTTTTGCGATTCTTTCTTATTAATATTACCTAACCTATTTTCTTCTAATACTCCTATACCTTTTCTATAGCATTCTTTAAATTCTCTAGTAGCTCCTAGGTAGTCTTATTATAGCCTATCCACTTTACCTCGTACTATATTTTATTATTAACGTCCTTATAACTAACGATTCTTAAAACTTACTATTTGTCTTCCTCTTGCCCTCTATACGTGTCTACCTTATAAACTAGTAGCTTAATATTCCTATATACTAGCTCTAGCATTATAATGTGCTATATTAGGTAGATTTTTATTTTAGCTAGTAGGTTTAACTTAAATATAACTAGTGAAATCTTTTAACTAATTTCGAAAGGTCCTAGTCTAATATAGTCCAACTTCTTGCTTAGTCGTTAACTCTTAAAATTTTTATATAGTAGCTATACTTTATCTCCCTCCTTAAGATCTAGTCCCTTAGATCTCCTAGCGTCGTAGTATTTCTTTATTCTTTACTATACTACCTTAGCTATTTCCGTAAGGTTCTTATAAAGATTTATTAAAGTCTCTATTTTTTACTTAGCTATACTACTTGTCTTCTTTACTTAATGTAGTAATAATAATGTCCTTAGCTTATATCTATAGTTCGCCTTAAATGGTAAAGTACCTATTCCTTCCTATGGTATTACATTGTATGCAAACTATATAACTAGTAATAGTAATACCTAATTATTCTATACGTAATTGATATAATCTACGCTATACTAAGTTTGGGTTGAACCTAAGTGTCTAATTAGTCAAAATTCGTTTGGGTTACCTGATATAGGGACGTGCCCTTACGTGCTACCCCATTAATTTAACCCATATACTTACATTATAATGCACCCCTAATAGTAGGTAAATATATCTACTATTTATATGGATTTATAGAGCTTATAAAGCGCTTTAAAATGGCACTACTTTCGTCTAAATATCTTAAGCCTAAGTAATACTATACCAATGTAAAGCTTAGAGCTCTACGGAAAATTTCGTAGGGGGTATACGGAGCTCTGCATGGAGCTCTATAGGCTTTGTAAATTCACAACCTCGCGACCTTGCTACCTCACGACCTCTTCTTACCCCTTACTGCTCTCTACCTTCTACCCCAGTTACTACTCCTTATCTACCGCCTAAATGCCTTCCAATTGTATCTTTTGTACTGCCTACAAGTAATATCGCTCTCCCGCTAACTTTACAATGAACCGTTGTGGAGCTCCATATAAGACCTGTATATCTTACGAAGTTCGTATTTTTCTTTAGCTTTATTTACTGCCTTTCTAACTTATATATAAGAGAAAAGAAGAAATCGGGCTCGGCGCCCTATTGCCGCTACTTCTGCTACTACTTCCGCTGCTCCTACTATTGCTTCTCCCTCTACTTCCTGCCTCCTTATACCGCCCGTATTAATCTAGCCACGACTACCTATATTAATTTAGCCACGGCCGCCTATATTAATCTAGCCGCGACTGCCTATATCAATTTAGCCGCGACCTATTACGGTCCGCCCTATTGCCGAGCAGCTAGATTATGGCCCTATTACTACCACCCGCCATATTACAGAGCAGCTAGATATCGGTCCTATAGACATTATCTATAACTTCTGCGCCGCCCTATATTAGATTAATAAACGTATTAGTATATTACCGCTTAGCAATCCACACTTTAAAGCCTACTATAAACACAGCGATATAAACCTCCCTTTATTCTAGCCTCCGCTAGAATATTTATATAATCTTTTATAGTCCCGTACTACTTCTACTAGGCAGTTTAGGGAGCGGCTTCGCTTATATAATGTAGCATTAGCTTTTACGTCCGTAAACTATACTATTACTAACTATAGTGTAGCCCGTAGCGGCCTAAATTGCTTCTAGATATATAGTAAGCTTTACTATCTATAAGGCCCGCTGGAGCCTCCTACTAATATTACTCCGCGGTATGCCTAGCTATACTTTTACAACCCTAGTTATGCCATAGATGTCCGCCTATAGGCCTATCCTAATACCTAGCTAGATATAACTATTCTATAGTGCCTTACTGCTATACTATCTAAGATACGGAACCCTTTTATTATCCTCTATTAAACCGCAAGGGAACGGCTTTAGGATTAGCCTACAATAACCCTATTACGGATTATCTTAAACCTATAAATATAGCTTATCTTAGAGGCTGGTGCTAATTGCCGCCGCGAAAACCTCCTAATAAGTAACGAGGTAGCCGTTATTATACCAGACAAGTACGGTAATACTACCTTCCGCGATATTATGCTTATAGAGCGTTATGCGCCTAATAAGCAGCCGTAATATTACCGTATTAACTTAACGCATACCGCATATATACCGCTCTACTACGTGCTACTCTTCCCTTATAGTGATACTGGCTAACACTAAGGTCTCTAGCTACGCGACTCTAATTAAGCCCGCTAGCGAGACCGTTTAACCTAGTAGGCCTACTTTCGGTTCTACCTATACGTCCGTATTAACTCTAAGTTAGTCCCTTTTACCTACTACTAGCTATTTTAGCAGTACATTATAGATGTATAGGCGCTATACGATTAGAATAAGCTTAACTAGGTCCGCTCTAACTAAATAACCCTCCGCGTGGAGCCATATAACGGCATTATAGACGCTCTTACCCGCGGTAATCTAGACCCTAAATCACTAGGCCGCCGTATAGTCCTTTTATTAAGTTTCCTTGGCGGAGCTTGCTTTATCGGCCAGTGCTATTAGAATTTAATGGCTATTGTTTATAAATACGGCCGTCCATGTTGGAATTACAAGGTCATAGGGTCACAGCGGAGCTATCTTGAGGATCAAATTGATGATAGAGATGACGCAGACGATGAATATTGATTGATTCGTGATGCAGTAGATGCGGTTAATGTCTATATAGATTGCATGCGGACTTCGTCCTCGCAATGTGTCTAGAGCTTAGTTAGCACCTCTCGCTTAATTCTGACACTCCCCCATACTGACAACGCTCTGCTCGTCTGCTCATCTGTTTCCTAAATAGGCAATTATAAAGCTATTCCCAAGTACCTTATAAGTGCCATTCGGCCTACATATAGAGGGAAAACCTATAGTAGGCGAAAAACCTCTGCTACTTGCTCCGTTAGTTGCTCCGTTAGTTACCGATTCCTAGCGTTATATAGTGCTGGTATATGTACCACTTTAAGTCGATCTCGCTAAACTATATTGTTTTGTACAAAGAGGTATTGAGTTTTAATATGCTTGGCTTTCTAGTGGTGCTTTATGTTATATAAAAGGTCAACCGTACCCTTATTATCGCAGTAGAGCGTAGGGATAAAAGGGTTGTCGTTATCTCTCTCCCCTAGGTCTCTTGTTAGCTTCTTAAGCCATACTACTAACCTTACTCCTTCTAACGCTGCTATAATCTCTACTTCTATTAAGCTTAATGCCGTTAACTTTTACCTTTAAGCTATCTAAATCACGGCTCCCCTATAGCGTATAACTGCTATACTTTAAAATAATATCTAATCGTATTTATTATATTATTATACTTAAGGGGGCGGATTGCAGTTGTAATCTTAATTAATTTAGAAGCCTATAAATACCTCTATAGGTCCTAGGTCTTTATATCTCCATTTTTTTAAAATTTTTATCTTTATAATATTAGGGGTCTACTTATCTCCCTAAATGTATAGTCTTACCTTCTTACGAATTACTTCTCCCTTAGCGTTATACTTGTGCTTTAAAACTATCTTACTTAGGAGTAATAACCTTCCTTCTAGTACTCTCCCCCTTATAATAGTATAGGTGTGCATTCTCTTATACGGGCGTCCTACCCTTAGCATTACCTTAAAGATTTAAGCGTCCTGCTTAATCTTAACCTAGGCTTTCTACTTAACTTAAGTGGCCCACTTAGTCTTAACTTAGGCTTCCCACTTAATTTAAGTAGCCTACTTGGTTACTATCTAGCCTACTTATAGTTCCCGCTACTAGAGTTTTTATTAGTACTTAGTCTTAACCTAGACTTCCTACTTAACTTAAGCGGCCTACTTGGTTACCGTCTTACTTACTTATAATTCTCGCAACTAAAGTCTTTATCGGCGCGTTTAAGGTAGTAGGGGGAGGTATAGGTTAGGTCGCTACTTAATTTAAGTATCCCGCTTAATCTTAATCTAAGCGTCCCGCTTAATCTTTATTTAAGCGTCCTACTTAATCTAAGCGGCCCACTTAATTACTACCTTTTATAGCTTAGCTTATAGTATATACCTAATATACTCTATAAGGGAACCTATACTTATTATAAGCATAGCACGTTTAGGGTTAGGGGTAGATTAAATCGCTATTAAATTCTTCCTTAGCTATTACTATATTCCCTACTTCCTCTACCTTAAAAGCACTTTAATCTTAATCTTTCTTCTTAGCGTTATTAAATCGGAATTGTCTAAGTAGGGGATAGTCTTCCTAGTAGTGGCCTTCCTAATAGTATACTCTACACTCATCTTTCTCTAATAGCCTTAGCTCCTTACTATAGCTATAGCTCTTGCTTACTTAAGACGACAAACTATAACGTAATAAGGAATAATTAAATCTATTAGCACGGCCTCTGCCCCTTATTCGACCTTAGTTTCCCCTTCTCCCCCTAGGTTTGTCTTTCCTCTCTTATATAAGTGCTACATTTTATACCTATATAGGGCGAGCAGTCTCATGCTCCTAAAGAAGGGTAATGCAACTCTTAAGGTCTTATTTATCTCGTAAACACCAGGTCTTCGCATTCTATCATATAATATCGCTTAGTAGGGCTAAGAGGAGTTACTCTTTAATATCGTTGTTAGTAAGTGCTTAAGATATTAAGGCTAGATTAATCTTAAATTAATTTAGTATATAGAGGAACTTAATAATTCGCATCTTTATAGGGTTAAATATAGTGCTATAGAACTCCCTGCGAAGTCTAGAGATATAGACCTTATTATTAGCCTTATTAAACTTCTTTATTCCTTCCTATATTATACGCCTTTATTATCGCACGCATTTCTTCCTAATGGTCGTCTCCTATCAAGTTATAGATGATCTTATTTGCTTCCCCTTATCTTCTTCTCCTATTAGCTAAATTAACTTAAGCTGGGTCTTCTGTACTAGTGATAAAATCCTATTCTTCTGCCATAATTAGGGCTGCCTTATAGGTGCGCTCCCAGTCTACAAAGTTATCTCCATTAAAAATAACGATTTTACCGGCCTTGTGATTGTATATAGGCGCCGTTAAGGTTAAGGTAGATGAGGTTATTTTAGGGGTCGATTTTCGAGTTAGGAGAGGTGTTGCTACCCGGGCTTATAACCTGTTAGAATTATAAGGTCATAGGGTTACAGCGGAGCTATCTTAAGGATTAAATTGATGATAGAGATGACGCAGACGATAAATATTGATTGATTCGTAATGTAGTAGATGCGGTTGATGTCTATATAGATTGCATGCGGACTTTGTCCTCGCAATGTATCTAGAGCTTAGTCAGCACCTCTCGCTTAATTCTGACAGTCTAAGCCTATTTATTACCTTTACTGCTAACCCTAAGTGGGACAAGATTACCTGCGAGCTACTGCTTAGTGTTACGGACGCTTTAAGTACGATGCTACGACTACTTAGAGAAGAGTTGAAAGAAGCTAGTTAGTTAATATAGGCACGGTCCAGAATGGACCCGATCGAGCTATGTGACGAGGAATAGTAACTAAGGTCACATAACGAGGTCTGTACGGTCTATAAGGTCTGCGAGGTCTGTTACGTACCTTATGTACCTTACATATATTACATACAAGAAGGATTTTATAGGAGTACGGTTGTGTATTTAAGGACCCTTAGTCCCTACCTAGATAGTTCCTTCCTTATAGTAATTCTCAGAATACAATTAAAGTTAATCTATTAAGCAACTACTCCACCAGTTATTATTACGTTGTTAACTTTTATACTTATATTTCCTACACACCTAGCCTAATAACGAGCCTATTGTAGTACTTGCTATAAAGTTCCGTTACACAATCACTACCTAGTTACAGTATTAATACAAGAAGTCGAACAATATGCCACCAAAAGCAGCCACTACAACGCCATCGACGGCGGCAACTACTTTAAGGTTAGGAGGTAACACCAGTATAGCAGATATTAATTCATAACAACCTATGATAGTCGGATAACTATAAGAGATAGTTGACCAGTTAATAGAAAATAATGCGACACTTAAATAAAGGATTAATAGGATAGGGGTAGCGAAGGTTAAGTTACCTTTAATTAAGAGATTCTTAGGGAAGAGATTAAAGCTTAAAGGCTTCCTTACGTAAATGCACTTTAAGGTTACGTAAGAAGGAGTAAAACTACTAATACCTGTGGATCGGATAGCTTATGCGGGATTATTCTTATTAGGGGGAGCACTTAAATAGTTTAAGCCTTACCTTACAGAGATATAAGCTAATGGAATGACGACTATAAACTAAGATATATGGTTTATATTCTTAAGTTAGGAGGGATTTATAGAGCGACTTATATAAATGTTTGGAGATTTAGAGTTAGTAACTATAGCGGAAAGAAAACTCTAAGACATTACGTAATAAACCTTAGCAATTAAGTATATAACGTAGTTTTAAATATTAGTAATATAGGTTAAGTAGAATAATAGGGCGCTTATAGCACAGTATAAATAGGGACTTAAGGCTAAAGTCTAAGATATAATTATTCTAATAGAAGATACGGACACCCTAAGGGATTTAATAGACTAAGCAATTAAGATTAATAATAGGATCTTCTAAAGGGAATAGGCTAAGAGAGGTTAGGATAGAGTTCTATAGTTATATAAGACGTAAAGTACGCAACAACTAAAGCTAAGTTAAAAACTATAGTATGGCGTAGAGCTAATAGACCTAAGTGGTACTAAAGAAACCTATAAGAGATAGAGTAAGAAACTATAGAAATCTAGAGGTTAAGGATCTAGTAATTATAGGACTAAGGAGTAGAAGCTAAACTAGGGATCTTAGTAGTAGAAGACGTTTAGGCGGACTCTATAGCAAAGTTAGTGGTTTAGAGACGGAGCTTATATAAATTACGGGAAATAGGGTTATTTCGTAAGGGATTATAAAGATAGTTAGAGTTACTATATAATAAAGGGAACCTAACTAGCAGAAGACACATATATATAAAGGGATAATAAGTTTAATATAGGCGAAATATTTACAGATAATGGGGTAATAAAGGCAGCTTATTAGGAGCGTGTAAACCTCGGAGAAGTTATAATAGAAGTAGAGACTAAGACCGCTATAGAGTAAGGTTTAGTAACGGGCATTATAACACCGTTAGATACGGCATCTATTACTTTATAAGATGGAAGGAGCAATATCTAAAGAAGATTAAGTAAGTAGATAACTACTAGTGCTAGCTTACCACTTAATAAAGGTAAAAGGCTAAAGGCTTAAGATTTTTAAAAAGAGATAAGAGAGATCTAAGATTCCGAAGATAGGATAAGGATAGCTTAAGGACCTATAATGGATAAAAACCGATAGAATAGAGCAGTAGCTTAGTTTAAAGACATACGAATAAGCTTGGGAGAAAAGTTTCCTACGGCACAAGATTCTTAAGACGAGATAAGTGAAATTTAAGACTTTTAAAACGAGATAAGAATACTATAAACGCCTAGTTGGACTAAGGCGGGAGCTAAACTTAAGTTAAAAGTAAGCTTAGGATTAAGAATCCTATAGGACCAAGATTTTAAAGTATAAATGAGGACCACTAATAAAATTAGAGAATCCGTAGTATAAACAGCAGTTAGATTAGGAGACAGATATATAGACCTAGAAGACTTATTAGGGGAACGTAGTGTTTAGCCTAAAGATTAAAAAATCGATATTAAGATTAAGAAGTAGGAAGACTTTAAAGATCCACTTATAAGATATAAAAGAAAAGAAACCATAGAGGAATTTAAAGTAAGAATTACCTTATAGCAAGAGCAGAAACTAGATAAGAGATTTAGTATACTAGGATATATAAGGGACAGAGCGCTAGTACAAAGAATTACTAATAGGCTAAAAGTAGGTATATTAAGAGCTAAGTGGCTTACTAAACTGGAATAAGAAGAGGATCTAGGGATTCTAACTAGGTTTAAAGAACGATATATAAAAGGTTATCACAACGCAGTAATAAGAAGATACTTCCTTACGGACGAGCCGTATATACTTAAAGGGTTATACTAAAAGTGGTATAGACAGCGATATAATAATAAGTAGGAAGATTTCTATATGTAGTTAGATGAAAAAGTTGTCCAAGACCACCCGATTATAGAAAAGGCTATAACTTATATTAAAGGAGCCTTAATTATAACGTTAAAGGATTTAGAGGAGCAATTAGAGGACTAGAGAAGTAAAAAATAAATCTTAGTACCTGTAAATAAAGTCGTAACGCCTAGATTAATAAGAGAAAGGTTTAAACTTAGGGATAAAGACGAGCTAAGAGTTGACCTAAGACACTAAGTATATTATATACTATTGTGGATAGCATATATAGATAATGCATGTAATATATATAGAGTACCAAAAGATAAGAATTGGAAGTATCTAGTAAGGATATATTAGATAATAGATAAGGTAAAATATTAAAACGCTAAGTATATGCATGGTTGGCGCCCTATAGAAGTTTAAGAATAAAAGGACTTAATACTTTAGCTAGGAAGATTCCTTATAGAAGAATGCCTAGATAAATAATAATGGTGGGAATATCTAGAGAACACCTATTTATAGCATATTAAAGATAAAAAGTAAACTAAGTATTAGCCTAAGTTAAACTAAGTATAACTAGGATTAAGCGGCTAATAGTTAAGAAAAGTGGAGGCCTATAGAACTAGAGGGAACTAGTAGTAGAGCCTTAGACCCTTAAAGGAATTTAAGGACAATACCTAAATTTATAAGTAAAGTAGTAAGATTAATAGTTTAAGGTATTAATAGATAGTAAAGTAATAAGGAACTATATCTTACTAGCAGCAGTTAAAAGAATGGGGTTACTATATAGGAAAAAGGAGTACCCTTACCTATTAGTAATAATTTTAGGAGATCTAATAGCCTATAGAGGAGGCATTATTAATCTTAAAATAGGACCTATTTAGTTAACCATTAAAGGGAGATAAATTAAGATATCTTTTAATATATTACTATTAGGGAATAATAAGGCAGTACTAGGAATGCCTTAGTTATAGGAATATAATTTAAGGATTAATTAGGTTATAGGTTAGGTTAATATTAAAAATACTTAACGCCGCAAAATGCGATAATAAGCCAAGTTGGTATAGTATTAAGTTAGAGCAACATATAAAGAAACCGAGAAAGGATTAAATTATATACTAAAGAGATACTATAAGTATAGTAAGAAACTATAGTCGCCGGAAAGTAAAAAGCTATTAGAATATATAGCATAGGACTATAAGATAAAATTAGAACTAGGAATAAGTCTAAGGTTTTTTTTAATCTATAAGCTTACTAAAGAAGAAGGTAGAGCGTTAAAGGAGTTTATCTAGGAAAACTTATAAAAGGGATATATTAGACCATCGCAATTATTAGCAGGTTATCTAGTACTGTTTATACTAAAAAAGAATAGTAAACTAAGGCTGTGTATTAACTATAGACAGTTAAATAGTATCACTAGGAAGGATAGGTATCCTTTACCCTTAATTAGCAAAATCTAAGATAGAATAGGTAATGCGCAAATCTTTATAAAGATAGATCTAAGATGGGCGTACTATTAGATAAGAATTAAGGAAGGCAATAAGTAAAAGGCAGCCTTTAGGTTAAAAGAAGGACTATATAAACTATTAGTTATACAATTTAGGCTT
>Ga0307515_10005488_pt1 | contig 25664 bp, 23 predicted proteins | sample 17_EM_MG_FD_194513 | JGI IMG/M metagenome (GOLD analysis project Ga0307515, IMG submission 194513) | Populus trichocarpa ectomycorrhiza microbial communities from riparian zone in the Pacific Northwest, United States - 17_EM | ecosystem: Host-associated > Plants > Roots > Unclassified | place... | reverse complement strand
ATGTTATGAGATTCAGGCATGATCCCTTGGTTGGCATTGGTATATTCTACCTTGCAATCAAGTCCCAGACGCTCAACAGAAGTAGGGTTGTGAAATGGTTGACGGTAATACAACAGCCCATTCTGGGGTTTAATAAATATACTGTCAAGGAGTACATTCTGATCGTATCCGAGCACGAGTCCACCAACTTCGTGTCCCCAGTCCTCTTCAATTTGTGCGCAGAATTGCTGTTCAAAGTTGGGAATTCCAAAGTCTTCTGATGCATCTCTGAGTGAGGTTAATTTGATACTTCTGCACACTCCGCGGACATGCGTTTCTCTCAAATCATATAAATGCTGTGATACAGGGCAGATAATGGGCTCGTCCTCAAATGTTTGGAGACAGAGAAGATAGGCTCTGCGGGTACTTCGCCACTTATTGGTAGCGGACAGTTGGTTGAAAACGTTTGCCGAGTCCATATCGTACCAGCCTTAGAGTGCAAGATATCATAGTGTCTCCTCCAGATAGTCAAGACCGGTACACCGGTCATTGTGTTTGAGCATCTGTCGAATGTAATTGACTTTGTTGGTGGATCAATATGCCTCTTTCACATTGGAGATATGTAGCCGTTCAGAAATATCGGTGGTGAAATTGTCACCGGAACCCATTGACCAAATTGACTCTGCGATATGGCTCACAAGATGCCTCTTTGCATATCCAAAATGTATTACGCGTTGTTCAATGGATTTCCGCAGCTCCTGAATGCCGATTATCTCCCACCAAGCTTCAAACTTGATCAAACGGACGGAGAATTCCGTCTTGAACCGCTTCTGTTCATTCGAGGTGATGCCATAAATGTCCCTCTGCAGCTGGGTAGTGACCCGCTCCATATCAGCCAAGCGGCAGGTCGTGGCTTCTGTCCCAGCATCGGATAGGCGGATCTGAAATTGCAGTCACTTGTTGGCGGTTATGTTTGCCGCTCTGTACGCCTCGTCTTCGGCGGCAGCTGTCATTAGGGCAAGGTCTTTGGGGAATTCGCTTCTGGGACCGGTTGCCTTGGTCACGACTTCCTGCAATAGTTGTCGCTCATGACGTTCGAATAATTTATCGAGAAGCTTGGGTTTAGCAGGTGTCACTTAATGGATTTCGCACTGCAATCGCTCTATTGCCTTCTGACGATCAGCATCTGACCAAGTCGTGGCCACTTGTCGGGCTCTGTTCAGGTGCACCTGAAATTGCCTATGTTTGGTTGTGGAAACCTTTTCAGCCCCATACACTACAGCCTCCATTGCTGCACGAATCTTATGAATCTTTTGTTCGCGTAACAGATGGGATTCCCTTGCCAACAGGTCATCCACTTTGGCCGTTGCAGACTTTGATATTTTCTGTTCGCAAAAAATACCCTTCTTCATGTAAAATCGCTTGAGTGCATCGTGCAGTGCTTTGAAGGATAGGTCCGACTGATTTTGTTGCCCTACAAGTAGAGAGAATTCACATGATGCCTGCGCTGCTCCCATTACCATTTCATCAGAGGCTGTTTCCGCCGCAGTTTTCCTGTCATCTTTGGAGCAGACAAGAATTGGAGCGCAATTCACTGCCAGTGTTCTGATTATTCCACGGATCTCTTTACCTTGCCAGGTGCCGCTTTTCAATGCATCGAATGGTTTAGAGATGTTCTGGACACCAGGATATTGTGGCACCGATGTAAATTGATTGTCAAATTGATCCTTGACATTTCTAGCTTTCAGGTATTTGAGCAGCCAGTGCAATAAGTCATTAACTAAACCCAGGAGCAGCTGATGCAATTCATCAGGCTGCCAAGGCCGATAGACATTGCACAGAGGGTATTGCCAGAACTGGTTGCGGATTTTGGGTTGACACCGAGAGTGTCCAGAGCATCAATATAATTGTCCTCCAGCAGCTCTGAGTAAACTTGCTCGTCTCTTGAGTTATCGAGTGGTCGAAAAGCGGAATGCCCCATTGACACACCTTTAGGAATTTCACACATCGGGCCTGAGCCATAAGAGAATTGAGCAATCATGACTTGTTCTGGATAATCCCCGACCCAGGCACCCAAAACAGGGTAACATTGTCGCTGGAATCCATCTGCACAATCCCATTTCAAGCCGGGGCCAGTGATTTCAAGATTCCTCGGTTGAGAAAGCACAGTTCCAAATGCGGAATCACATGCCTCGTCAATGTTTTTGGCATCTTTCGGGGGACATGGGATCAGCCCGTCAAGAATCCAGGCGTGCGTTTTTGTTGAACAGTGGATATCTTTTCGAATAGTATCGATCATGAGACACAGCGGCCAGGCATGCTGATCGTCCGAAAAATTGGTGAAGTGAGTCACATATGACTGGCACCATCGGCGCTCCTCCTGGAAGTTGATCCTGTGTATCCCACCACCAATCGCCCATGGTCATCTTGCTGCAGATTCAACGACCCTTGGGGTCAGCAAGGCGCACTGGTACAAAATCAAGGTGCGCCTGAAATGGGAGATGTGCCAAAAGGTATTAGATACATTGGAAAATATCTCTGTAGAGTAATGTTCCGAAGATATGTGAGTCATCTTCAATCCAACTATCATCGCCGAGCCCGAAATTGAGTTCAGGGAGCAGCTTTCGTATTGCATCTGCCGATTTCAATCATTCGATTTTGAAGTTGTCCAGTCGACGCCGGAGATGTTGATCTATCAAGGTTTTTGTTTGCTGGCTAAACGACTGAGCCTGCTGCAAGTTGTGAGCGGACCGAAATGGATGCCATGGATTCCATTGTTCTGAGTACTTGCGATGCTTGTTGCACAATCCAGTTGCTTTGCCATATGCTTTCCCCCCCGCATTTTCCAGTCCAACTACCTGCCTATGAGCCTTTGTCTTTGTTGGATCAGGGGTACAGGTGAGATCAGGCTTCTGAGGGTCGATAGGTTCTTCGTCGGGAGTATCTTCAGGTGGTGGTGCACCTAGTATGTTGTCTATGAGTCGATCATTAATTGGCAGTTTGTCGATGGCCATTCAGGTGCACCTACTGTAGTCAAACCATCATGGCTGAGGGTGATCCCAGCCAGCAGGTGGTAGAATCCCGTTGGGTAATAGCCCTTCATTCATCGATATTGGGTGATATTGTTGATAGTGAGCTTCCAGTTGGTTCTCGTTGCATAATTTCATTGTGCAGATGAAGCATTTACCATGTTTCCGGCGAGTGTTGACCATATTTGAGAAACGCTGTGTGTTCTGACGAATCGCAATGATGCTTTAGGGGGTATCGTTTGTTGCTGGATTTGAGCCTCAGGGATTTTGTTTCAAAGCGAGCTAACTCAGGTTAGCCTATCACTATCAAAGCTGCATCACACCCCACCAAATGTAGAGGACGGGTAAAACAAAGTCACCTCAAGATCAGTTTCCTTCACAAACTACGATATTATCTATCAAATCCCGCACAATGATGTTGCACATTATCTACTGAAAATCGTTAGCAGAGATAGTGTCTTTTGTCATCACTGCGATCAACTTTCAATACTGATCACCAGGTGCTACCACAATCGGCCTTCTCATATACTACGTCATTGCTGCAGTGTGTAGATTATGTCTACGCTCGAGCCTCAAGCAGCGCATAACATCAGCTTGATACGATGAAGAGGTAAGTTTCCTAGCTGGCTGTATGCCCGCCCAATGATCATCGAGAAGTGATAGGCTGGTAGGATGTTTTCTTCAGTATTGATCCTTGACCGGTAGGTGGATCCTAAGGAGACAATGAAGTTTACACAAGGAGCTCAAAAGGAAACTATCACTGTTGCTGCTCGACAAACAGGCCTCATATTGAATGAAGTATCAGGTTGTACACACACAGTAGGAGTGTAAAATGCGTAGTCATGCTAACCTTCCAACCGGATATAGTTCTTGTTACTTTGTGGGAGATATCATGTCGGATCCCTTCTATGACCTTTACAGTCATGAACCGAACAAACGTGAGGTTCTATCCAAAATCCTAGTATACGAGCTTGAACATATAACAAAGAAAGGCAGGATGTGTGTGTTATGGTTTCTTTTTCTCAGCTGGGTTGCATGGGGTCAATGGTGGAGGGAAACACCTCAGTTCGTGACAAATAAGATGCATATAAGAGGCCTTCATTCCGCTGAAGGTCACTGCTACCTTCAATATTCTCAACTATGCTCCGCTTCATTCGAAATCACCAATTGTATTGATGATTTGATTAAGAACATCTTTTGTTCACATACGATGTCGACGAATGGATCTCCACCGAAGACAACCAATATGGCTCCACCGGGTGGCCTGTTCGGCTCACAACAACAACGCCTACATGATAATGTGGGAGCATCAGATAATCATGCTGGAAATACACCAAACAAAGACCCTCAATTCGGGCAACCCACGAATCAATTTCCTCCTCCACCGGGGTAAAGTTACCGGCCTTCCCAGCCTCCATTTCCAGGCGCTCCCCAGTTCTCCCACCATGCCCCATTCAACATGACACCAAGCTCACAACCAAGCTCTGGTGCAACCCAAGGATATGCGAGGAATGGGCCACCGTGGCAAGCATACGATTTCCCCCAAGGAGGTTATGGTCGACCACAAATGTTCCCCCGTCAGGAATTCACCGGACAGATGCCGTCATCCCCAGGCGCACCTCGAGTGCCTCCAACACTGCCTGGAAACATTCCAGTCATTCGGCCAACCTCTTCCTCTTCAACTCCATACGGACAACTTCCAGGCACACCTGGGAGAAACCCCATTAGCCACCCAACGAAATGATTTCAGCTGGCAGCGGAACCGCGCAGGACAGATGTTGCAGGGATTGCGGACTGGCCCCCATTACCAGAGATTTCTTATGTCGAATTTGATGCAGATTATGAGAGCGATGATTCGTCGGACTTTGGCAGGGCTGAAGGCACAGCCCCAATCGGCTTGAACCAAACCGAATTCTCCTTGAAGCAATTTGCCAAAAGGAAGAGGCAGCCCAACTTTAGTGCATTCAACAAGTGGAAGAAAGAATGGGTGGCTGGGTTTCTCGAGAAGAAGCATCAGTCCATTATCCCGGGACAAAACCGTTTGAATCAGCAGTGAAATGGACCCCTGCACTGGGAGATGGCGGTTGCAGATTTTGTGGAGACTTTCGAGAAGTGGCTGCCTTTGGAAAACTTCGATCATGCCAAATGGATTTGGCGAGAATGGGTTGAGATGTTTTTGAAGAGATGTGCAATAGAGGTTCGGGACGCGAGGATGAAAGGAAGGCGAGGCAATATGCGACCAGTGACGGATTTGGGAGAGCTCGCGGGCAAAAAACCTCGAGGTAACGTCCCTGTGTTGCCAAATACAACTTTCATGGTTGTGATGCGTCGAGTTCCAAACGGCAACAATGACCTGACATCTGGCATGCATTTCCAAGCTTCGTACCCATATGTGAAGCACTGCGAGGAGCTGATTGATTTCATCGAAAGAAATTGTGGCCCGAAAGAACCACACTGTCTGACTGCGTTATACAAATGCAACTTGACGCAGGAAGAGATGGACGAAGAGTATATGGGATTATACGCACCGGGGCAAATGATGAATGACCCTCTATATGGTCAGATATCATACAACAGTTCCCTTTCAAGTGCCTTCAAGTTGAAACTGGGACACGATGTGCAACTATTTTTAGTAGAAATGAAGGCAGCTACAGGGAGGGAGATTGCTGAGCATGAAATGGGACCTGCCAAGGTAATCCTCGCTAGCCTTGTTACGGTACGTTATGCCCACTGCTAATCCGTATACTTAGACTTTGGAGGGATCTGATGAAAATGAAACAGTGGTGGATGAGGAGACAGGTGGGAAAGAGATTGATAGTATTAATGTAAGTTCTGATTGAGTGAATAGAATTGATTATATACCACATATCATTGGGTCCAAATGCTGGTCTGTAAAATACCTAACATCGCGATGAATTTCAGGAGCGCTGGAGTATGAGCCCATCTGCCCAACTGACCTCGGAGCAACTGAAAGAGATCATTGAGGACAAAAAGAAGACCGACCAAAGTGTAACAGAGGTTCAGGAGTAAGTGCAGGATGGCGAGGAGGTCTTCAATCCAGATAATACCAGTTCCGTCATGAGTACAGTTCTCATCATAATCAACAACAAATTTGAACATGAGTGTCTTGATGAGGTGGTCAGGCTGCTGAATGCGCATCAGATTCGCAAATCAACAGATGACCGTGTTCCAAGCCACAAATATTCAATTCCAGGCCTGCCAGGAACTAAGTTTCTGGCGCACCAGGTGTGGGCCATCTGGTTCATCATGAGGAGATGGTTCTGGGATGCTGATATGCCAGAAGCACTGGTGGCCGATGAAATGGGTCTTGGAAAGACTTTCACCTCGGTTGCAGCAGCAATGCTTTGCAAACTGCTGACTGAGAATGTTGTCATGGGGTTGCCACTGTCCATTTTATGGGGGAATACCCTGCAAGAGTGGGTGATTTTGGCAGACAACGACTTTCCTGGCATTGTCGGTGAAGAACGGGAGTGGTATCCGCTCCAGAGATTGAATTCGGTGCCCCCCCCAGCCTGTTGGAGATAAAGACAACACCACCTCATGGGCATCTGGCACTTATATCAGCCCATGAACCAATCTTGGTAGTCACAATGCCCGGAGTGGCAGAGACCTTCAAGACTGTCATCCACAAGATGACACATGAAACAGATTTCAAACTTGTCAACTTGTTGCACGCCGAAAATGCGAATCTCGCCCACAAGGATCTGAACACCAGCATTGACGAGCCGGAAAACGGATGGAATATCCACCTTGTGTCGTATGATACATTAACATCTAGAGCGAAACCACCAAGCAATGGCCGGCTCTCACACTGTTCAGGGAGTTTTGGGATTTTTGATGAGTCGCATCAGTACAAGACGAAAAATAGTGTGGGCTGGCGAATTGCGACGAATGCGAGAATTGGATTCAAACTTCAAGTCACCGCAACGCCTGGATTCCATTCACTCCATGACTGGTGTTATCAGGCGATGTGGCTGTTTTCAGGTGCGCCTGAAGATCCAGAGGATGAGACAGTGATGGAAATGCTCAGTGCCAATGCACTGTATTCCGCAGTGAAGAGTTCGATGCATGCCATCCGGACTGAAGCCCAGGATGCTCAACAGGATGCCGTACACAGGATGATCCAAATTGCAAAGCCCTGGACGATAAGGACGTGGTCAGAATCGAGACACGCGAATGGGAATCCCCTGGTTTGGATCCCGAAGGAGAATGCCCACCTTGTTGATCTCGAATGGACTGAAGACGAGCAAGCCATACTGAAGACGCTTGTGGAGAGATACACTTTACGGGGTGCGTCAGGAGTGTGGAGGGTACATAGATGGCGCCAAGCATGTTTCTAATTGGAATTGGGAGACACTGAGGATCGGAATGACGTTTCTGGACAATGGTACAATGAATGGCCACTCAATACTTGGGTGGATTCTCCGATTTTCCGATGGCTGAGAGACACATTTCCGCCAATGCGTGTCAAGGAACCTGCGGAGTATCCCGAACCTGACGAAGACGAAGCATCAAACGAGGCGCTCCGGCACGAACCCGAAAGTAATAAATGCTCCTTGCCTCGTGCACCTCCTCTTCAAAAGGCAGTGCTTTTTTGTCCTCTTCCTGGCCAAGTTCGTCATTTGAAGTGGTGGCGCACAAAGTATTTGCGGAACATCTGGATATCATCTACATGAATTCAGAAATGGGCAACGATGAGCACACAGAAATGCAGCTCAAATTCCAAGATTTGCCAAATCCCTCTGTGTTCGTAACTACACCCAAAGTGGGTGGGACAGGCCTCAATCTCACAGCCGCAAACAATGCGGTAATAACTCAGATGTTCTGGGTTTTGAATCAGCAGCGGCAGTCCTTTGCACGGGTTGTTCGACTGGGGCAAAACAGAGTTCCACACACATGGCTATTGAACACTGGTCCCAATGGTTATGATAACAGAGCAAGTGTTCTCCACCAGCTCTCTGGAGTGGCCCAAATGAGAGTCCTGCATGGTCTGATGAACCGACCGAACATCACGACCACGATGATATACCGGATTCTGGAGTCTCGGCAGGACTATACGAAGCAGCTTACGGAGGATGGAGACTTCGTGCCATCAGATGGTGAGGATGAACGATCGTGATCTGGGCAGTGAAATCAAGGTATGCCTCTTGAAACATTCTACTAACACAATCTCACCAACTGATGCAACATAGGCAAATGGTATGGAGAATATGGCGCTATTGAGGAGTCTGGGAGTATTGGTTGGAGTTCAATTTCATGTCGTGTTAGATGATAATTGTGATGAATATGAGATGAAGTCAATGGAAAACAGACATCTGGTAAACTGAATCATAGCCTGGATTGGATAAACCAATCTGTGATGAAAAGCAGGTGTGCCGATTTGATGGTGGACTAAGTCAAATTCTGTGGTGCCGTATATTCTCTACTGAGAATCTGTCGATGCAGCACATTTTCATTCTATACTGTGGGTGTGGAATTGTGATTACGATATCTGCGAACAAGATCTGTGTATTCAGGTGCACCTGAACCTCCAGGTTTGATTCAAATTATTTGATGCGTGTCTATTTAAGGTGCACCGGACACTACAGTCACGAAAGAATTTGGCATATTCAATGAATCAACCATATTGACTGATTTTCAGTCAATTTAACACGAGAATCGCTGTCAACTTCTCGCCTGAGACTGCTCCAGCTCCGAATATCTAATCATCCAGGGATTGAAAGACAGTCTACGCGATATTGAGGTGATGTATCGTATCCTGAGACACGGCTCGCGTATTCAAGGGTTACCCGAAGAGTGAAGCTGAGCATTTCCTCGCTTAGGAATGAAGTTCAGGCACACCTCAAAGGCACTATGCTGTCGGGTTTGATTGTCTCAGATTTGACACCGCACGCATATTCCATTCAACGGCCAATTTTGACAAGCCGCCACTCATTATTATCATATACTCCCACTCCCAGGCGCGCCTCTGCACAATGAATTTTGCTCACACGAAGCATATTGTCTTCCTTCCGGAATGCTTTGAATCTGTGCCTGCCAGCACACACCGAGAGTCATCATTCAGACACGAAACTTTCCGGTGCAGGCGCGGCTCATCCAGCTCGTCCTAAGCTAATATCTGGATCTATGCTTGATCGGTATGTGAAGGCCGCCACTTCAATGCCATAAATGTCATGCTCGGTGTCAACCGATCCTTTGGAGGAAGGTGTCCATCACACGCTTACCGTAGATGCACAGCCCTGGGCGATAACTTTCCACACTTAACTGGATTTTGACTAAGAAGTATGTTCAGAACTATACATTTCCCAGATCCTAAAATAGCTTCTGTCGTTTGGGCTCCATAATCCAGCTGCAGCTTGAGAGAGTGAACCCCAAAAGACAGCTTCTGCTCAGCGATTCTGCAGATGACCGGCAACTCCTGCTCCCTTGTATACCACACGTCCTCGAATAGGCTCAAATTCACAGCGCTTCTAATGCAGACTTAACTACATCTTCACTAACATCTATGTTTGGGCCGCCAAAAAACCGTATCTTAAAATAGATTGTGTGAACTGATTTCCATCAAGAGAGCTCGAACAGATAGAATCTGAATGGCAGTCTCTGCTCAGCGGCTCAATCGGTGCTCTGCAAGCTCCCGCCCACCACATATCCTGAACGCCTGAAGTTTGTGACAAATCATAAACAGACAATATCTGATTCCCGCCAACATCTAATCCCAAGAGTGCATGAAGATCAAATCGTGACGAAAGCTCGAGTTAAGAAATGGCAGTTTCTGAGCGTACAAGCAATTGTCAGAGTAAGGCGAGCGTGCAATCCCAGCCATTACATTAGATTCTATCCTGCATCCCGACTCAGTGCTCGCTGAAACTCAATTGGCCGGAACTGCATGCTGTTATTCGTCTTTCCGCTGTCAGATGATGCCTCATGACGCATACTTATCATTCTTATGCAGTAGTTTGAACCCCAATATTTATGTTAACTCAACATTGTAGCATTGAGACTCAAAATGAGTTTGTGATCTAATGATGCGGTGTTTACAAGATAGTATGCGCAACATCCTAAGGTGAGTGACTATTTATGACCCATTCGCTAGCAATCTTGGCATTGACAAGAACTGGAATCGATTAGATTACCCCTGAATCTTCATCGTACCTTTACCATTCTTCCTCTATATTGGATGTCGCCTGTGTTACCCCAAATCCTCCGTCTTCTCTCATACTGACAGCATACATATTGTGATTCAGCGAACATGGGACCACTGAAAGTGAAGTTCTGCACACGACATTGCCTAGTCGACGGCTAACTTCGCTGCAGACTCCTACAACAACAGAAGTATCGTGAAAATAGGGTGTCCTTCCGACTGCTATACCGCATTCGGAGATTCATATCTATCAACTATCAGCAACAAACTCGGTTTGAACCCATGTAACTTCAACTGTTGCCACTCACCATGGTCCCAACTCTATCCTCCGTCCAAATTCTGCAGGATTCTTCAACACACCAACAATTCTGTGCCATGCGGTCACCACTCAGATGCTCTAACTAGAGGCAGACTGACCTACCATCGGCGGAGTCATATGCAGGGGCGATCATGATCAACCCATTTCTCAGTATTCCATATGCCTGGCCCTGAGAGTTAGTTAGTGATACAACCATGTCAATGTCTCGAGTTCTTCAGGTGCGTCTGGCTCAATTCTAGGTGTGGTGGCTTAAACCAACCTCCAATTCCTGCATGAATAGCGGACTTGGATACGAGTTCTAACCTTCGGGATTTGGGAGCAGGAAGAATCCATCTAATCCGGTGAACCTGCCGCTTCAGAAATCACCACAATGCTCGAGCATGAAGATTATCAATATGAACCGCTGACATGTCTTCCGGACTGTTTCCAGGGATGCATCGAATAGCATCCTCCTTGCCGAGCATTACAGTTTCCCGGCATGCCTCGAATTGCATCCTCCTCGCCAAGCGTTACTTTTTCCAGACACGCCTCGAAGCGCATCCTCCTCGACGGCATGTTCCGTTGTTGCCCCGACTCTCCCGTTATTCTGTTAAACTTCGTGCTATATTTACCCTTATATTCTTCTGTCTACATTCCCAAACTTCACTTCATCCAACATGGAACCTTCAGCCAGCCAGGTCAGGAATCACTATTCACAGAAGAATCAGGAAGCCCACCTTGAGAGAGCACTTGCACGTGCATTGCAGAAGACAGCCAATCTTCATTGCTGATCGAATGTTTGAACTTCTCACCCAACCTTTGAGTGTAGTGTTGGAGATAGCTAATGTCCGCGGTATAATTCTCATGACGCAGGATGATAACGATACTGATCGGGAGATCAGCGAGAAAGAATGTGAAGACCTTGGCGAGTCCACCCTGTCATCTGATATCAACGAAGACGATTTGGACAGCCAGCAGGAGGTCCTACATCTAGACCAGGCGCGCCGTGATAAAACAATTCGAACTACAGTGATTTCACCGCCAAAGGAACGGAGCCGTGCAGACACTGTAATTGCCCGCACTTCACTGCCATATCTGCGACATCCAGCCGCGGCCATAGCACCACCATTGCTCAAACACCAAAAGTCAGCCATCAACATATCACGTGAGTCTGACTTTGTACAGGCGCTCCCGCTTCCCAAGGCTGCTGGAGATCAGAATGTTCCTCAACAAAAGCCCGGCGGTGGTGATCACAACGTTCCCCAACCCCAAAAGGCTACTCTTGAGGTAGCGAAATGGTTCCTGGAAGCAATTGTATTGACAAAGACTCCATGGCCAATCATTTCCGATGAGAAGTACTCGATGGTTGACGAAACTTGGCAACTAGCCATTGAAGCTCAGGATGAGCAGCGGGCATTCGCAGGTGCTCCGGTAGGTGCACCATCCGTGTGTCAATTGCCCGGTGGTCCATCGCTGAAAATCGGCCTGCAAACCCGAGAAGCTGTAAGTGTAAATTCTGTTTTCTGCTCCTCGATTGGACTTGTGATGATGCTAAACCCCAAATAATATTCATAGTAAAAACTAAAGATTAGCACCATTCGAGGGCGGTTGGCAGATGGAGCTCGTCAAACTATTGTCCGAAGTTGCTGGTTCGATTTAGGATCAGAGACTGAGCTTCGAATACAGGTTAAGGAGCTTGTGTTTGACGATGCTTATCTCTCGAAGGTCATCAATGATAAGAAAGCCTGGTTCACGCGGATGGAAGTGCTTGATTTAATCTACCATCAATTTTTCTTCACCGCCAATAGCTTGGGGCGACAACTGACCACATCGCAATTCTTTCAACCTCTCACACTGCAGACACTAGCGCTTGTGGCCACAGCTATTGATTGTGTGCTGTCTGAGTATGCCACTGGAAAGTAGGTTACAGTTATGTTTTCTCAAGATGAATATCGAGGTAAATTTTGCCCTTCCACAGTGATACATTGAATTACTGCAGATGCCTTTGCACTCATCAAAATTACACATGGTGGGGCTGCTTCATACCCCCCCCCCCCAATGGTGCTCCTCCGCTATAATAGGCGCTCCTCGATCCCCGGCAGCGCTCCTCAAGCCCCGTCGGCGCTCCTCAGTCTCGAATGGCGCTTCGATATTTCATTCAGCGCTCCATACTGTGTTTTCTCACGGTGCTCCTCCTCTAGGATGAGCGCTCCTCAATCCCCTCCTCAACCTCGAATCGGAGCGCCTCTATTTCATTCCAGACTCGTTACCTCTCTCCCCTTTCAGCCCTGCTCTGCATGGATGGGCTGCTCCGCTGGATATGCCCTCATCAATCCCCATCGGCGCTCCTTGGCCTGGATTTTCGCCCCTCAATTTCAGTCTCTGCTCCGCCATCACCATCAGCACTCCCCCTGCCTACCTCGAACTCCAAATCAGGCACTCCTCCTTTCCTGATGGCGCACCTCGTTTTCCCCCGAATTCCTCTTATTTGCCTTTCAAACCCCATTATGATTCGCCAATTGCTAACCTCAATTCCAACCTTCTCGATATCACAAATCAAGCCAAACGACATTGGAGTTCAATTTCACCCACTCGCCAGGCCGGAATAATTCGGAAATACAAGGAGCACCTCCAGCTTCTTTGCGGAGTGAATGAATTGTGAGTTCCTGCGTATGTCAGCCCTGATGAGATGGGAGATATAGTGGATGACATTGAGACTATGTTCGATTGCATTCCGATCGCTTAATCGGGTTAATGTTTTTGTTTTACCTACTTTCATTTTTGAATCACTGGTCATTTTCTTTGGTTCTCCTTAACGTAGCGATGCAAACGATAGAATGTTGAATGAGATGCTGGGTACTATAGTATGATGTAGAAGTTGATATTGAACAATAATCTATGCATCATACATGGAGGGTATTTATAGTGCTCTTGTACATTCAGATATCACCTGCAGTTCTTCGAGTGAATATCCCTAGGAACCCGGCATCTCTCACAGTTAGTTTGGGATTCCTGCATTGGTTGGCCGACAGTCCAAGGTGCTCCCAAACTTCTCACAACCACTCCCATGGTGCTCCCGTACCAGTCATCAGCGATCCCAGTTACTCCGATGGCTGGCCGGAATGCCCTCCTAGGGTCTGGTTCTCTCCTGTAATTGACGCTTCTAAGTTTACACTCCGCCTCCTCTCGGACACTCCTAGAGGCTCCCAGTGACTAAAATACATTTTGCTGATGAAGTGTCAACATCATCACAATCCTCGAGCATTATCCCTAATAGCTCCTCCCGGATCTGACAGACATTGAACTTCAACTTCACCTTGTACACTGTCACCAGCTTTTCCCGAAGTGTATGTGCATCTTTGATCACCATGTACAATGCCTGCAGCCACGGCTTCATGGCGAGCAGCATTGTCGATTGCGCAGTAACACATTGTTTTACCAAATCTTTGACGGCTGCCCGATGTGCCAATTCCTCCACGACAGCAGCATCCTCTGCCGAATCCTCAGGCTGTTCATCCTTCCCTGTGTCTATACCATAGACCTGCTTCTGCTTAACAAGAAGCGCCATCTCCCCTGACCGTTGCTTGTAGTTCGACCCAGGGAACTTGGAAATTACTATGGTGGTTGAAGCCATCGTGAGGATGTCAATGTCAAAGTCGTCAATTATACTCCGCTGCTCATTGAGACGCATCTACAAATGTCGCATCCCTCTGGAAGTTGCTGATTTTTAATTTTGCGTATATTGACTTGTCAATTCATCTATTTGACACATACGCAAGAAGTAGAGTGACTGCGGCTCCGCCACACAACCCTAACCCAACGCCATGTGATGACCGCAGACAAAATCTTCCCTGCACAGAGATATAGTGACACTCGAGATGGACTCAGCAATGGGTGGAATGTATTTGGGAGGCCACAGGGTTGATGGACATTGTCTCACCATACAAAGTTCACACTCTGTCTTTTGCAGCTAATGGTCGCACACACTTGAGATCTCATAGATCCACACACATTGTGTGGTTCCTCACACACTCTTGCCGAGCCTCCATACATCCAGGCAATCTGTGTGTTGCATCATGGTCAGAAACCCCTTGCTGTCCTCTCACCCTCGTCTTACACTCCTCACACCAGAACCGATCATTCTGATAACATCAGTTTGGATGCTGTCAGAGGTGCAGTGGAGTGTTTATAATGGACTCTCCACCATCAAACTCCACCATTTCAACATATAGTGATCGTGAAAACTTAGAGTCGCACTTGTAGGCCATGATTGCATGAGTTTGGAGATACACTGGGATGTTGAGATGGAGAGACTTCAGAGATGCACTTGAAGTCTGTGATCGAGGGAGTTTGGAGTCCTACTTGACGACCGAAATCGAGTGAACTCAGCGGTGCACTTTGAGGCCATACTCGAGCAAGATTGGAGATGCACTTGGAGAATGTAATTGAGCAAGCACGGAGGCAATTGCTTTTGAAAACTTAGTGGCCATAATCAAGCGAGTTTGAAGATTCACTTGGAGGATGGGATGAAGTGAACTATGAGATGGATTTGGAGGCCATAATCGAGCAAGTTTGGAGGCCCTGATCTAGCGAGTGTGACGCTGCACCTGGTGGCCATGATCGATTCATGATGGGGTAGTACTTGAAGCTGTTCAATCAGGAGGCAGTTGAGCAGAAGGGAGGCGTGGATGGCAGCTCAGACTCTTGTCATTTGTTAACTTGTAGTGGTGGGTATGTAAAGAGTTGATTATGACAAGGTCCACCAAGCAATGAGAGATGTGAGATGTGAGACAGGCTGGGAGCAGGAGAAAGTTGATGATGGGATGACCCAGTACTTGTTGTATGGTGTACTCAGTGTGAACTAATGATTGTGACATGGCGAGAGAGTGAGGGATGACTGAATTTCGTATTCTTAAGCGATAGTAGAGTTTAGGACAAAAAACCTAGATGAGAAGAGATGGGGGAAATCAACATGAGAAACTGGGAGTTAAGAGAATGTCATGTGCAGCTCAATTGACAATTCCTCATAAGGTAGATACAACTCCCGATCTGGCAGGTAAGATTACCAATACAACCTCTTCTAATCCCAATCATGGAAGTCATACCCGTGATTTTTGAACTCTGCTTATATTCTCCGTATTGTTCCCATCTTTATCCCTCTGCTCTCTCTCCTGTCCTGAACTATACTATCATCACATATAACAAAGTTAAGTCATCCCTCTCTATCTCTCCATGCCATGATCATGCGGTAACAACACGTACAGAATACACAGAGTCCAGCATCCAATCAGGATTGTCAGTCTTCACTGCATTCCCATGTGTAAGAATTGACCCCTGAATGTAGCTTCAGATTCCAGTATTGCTCCCTAACTGATTGAGTGCCATCACACAGTCCTCCATGATAGCTCGAAGGTAAAGTTAGCTTGTTGAATTCCCACAGTTGTGAGTTAATCGCATGATGAAACAAGTCTCAGCACCCAGTACGCCTCGTATCAACTGCTTCCCATTGACAGCCTTCCATTGACCCCATGCAATGGACCTCCTCCCGTTCACCGCCACCCATTCACTGACTCCGATTGACCGCCTCACATTGACCGCCTCGCATCAACTACCTCCCAGTACTCCTTCGATCCCGCTTGATCATGGCCTCCAAGTGCATCGTCCAACTCACTTGACTAGGTGCTCTGAGTGTATCACTGAGTTCATTCCATCATGGCCTCCAAGTGTGTATCCAAGCATGCTCGATTGAAGCCTCCAAGTGAATCCCCACGGTCACTCAACAATGGCATCAGCTTGCATCTCTTGCTTCACTCAATCACGTGTTCGACGTCTATAACAATTCTCGTTCAATCATGGCATCCAGGTTCCATGATCATGGTTTCCAATGGGATCTGCACAGTGACTCAATCACAGCCTGCAAGTTCGAACCATCGAGGCCTCCAGGTTCATCTTTAATCTTGCTCGATCATAACCACCAAGTCTCCACGATCATGGCTTTGAAATGGATCCCTGAACTCGCTCGATTTCGGCTCCCAAGTACATCTTTAAGTTCACACATAATTGCTAACAAATGTATCTCTGAGTTCACTCAATCATCATCTTCAGGCACACCTAGAATTGCTCCCAAGTACCACCTGCGGCCTGTCCAGGTATACTGTTTGTAGATTGATACGTACATATATGGATGGGAATACACACCGACTACATGAGTCCTAATTATCATTGAACGATAATTTGTAGCTCTGATTTCCAGGCTCCCCAGCGGCATTCCCAAAGATGATCTTTTTCCCTGACTGCTCTGCAGTGATTCGAGGTGCTCCTAGGCTGGTCACTGGCGCTCCCAGGCTTGTCGTCACCACTTCCAGGCATCTCCCCAGCGCTCACAGATGCTCCCCTGGTAGTCACTAGACCTCCTGGTTCTTGCCGCATTCTAGCCAGCACTCCCTGCAGAACCCGAAATCCACTGCGTTAGTCCGGTCACCTCTGGAATTTGACCACCTTGGATTCTGGTCCGACAACTCTCAAATACTCCCAGAGGCTCCCTGTGATATAATTACATCATCAGCAAAATGTATTTTAGTCACTGGAAGCCTGCAGGAGTGTCTGAGAGTATGTGGAGTGTAAACTTAGATACGTCAATTTCAGGAGAGTATCGGACTCTACGAGGGCATTCCGGCCGGCCTTCGGAGTGACTGGGATCGCTGATGACCGGTACACGAGTACCATCGGAGTCACTCTGATACGTTTGGGAAAACATCAGAGTGCCAGAGAGAACTTCAGGTGCACCTGGGAGCACCTGTGAGCGCTGACAACAAGCCTGGGAGCACATCGATTCACAGTAGAGCTGTCTGGGAAAAACAACATATTCTTTGGGAACGCTGCTGGTGCGCCTGGAAATCATCGCTACTACTTATAGTTCAAAGAATATTAAAACTAATGTATTCAGTTTGTATTCTCAACTATGTATCAATATAGCTACCCATCTACACACGGTATATCTGGACTGGCTGCAGGCGGTGCTTGAGAGCAATTCAAGATGCGCCTGAAAATGACGATTGAGCGAACTCAGATATCCCCATGGCGGCCATGATTGAGCGAGTTTGGAGATTCACTTGGAGGCCGTGATTGTGCGAACTTGGAGGCCATGATTGAGCGACTTTGGAGATGCAGTTGGGAGGCCATGATCGTGTGGACTTGAAGGCCGTGATCTAGTGACTTTGAAGGCAATGATCGAGTGAACTTGGAGATGTACTCTGAGGCCGTGATTGAGCAAGTTTGGAGGTGCACTTCCAGGCTGTGATTAAGCGACTTTGGAGATGCACTTGGGAGGCAATGATGCTGCGAACTTGGAGGCCGTAATCGAGCGAATGTGGATGCCATGAGCGAGTGAGTTTAAAAATACACTTCGAGGGAGTGATCGTGCGAACTTCGAGGCTGTAATCGTGCGAGTTTAGACATACACTTAGAGGCTGTGATGGTGCGAGATTGTAGATGCACTTGAAGGCCGTCATCGTGCGAACTTGGAGGACATAATCAAGCGAGTTTGAATATGTACTTAGAGGTGGTCGATGGACTGGGTGCCGGGTCCTGCGACTCGATTCATCGGTTAGTTTACTTGCAACAGTGGGAATGTGACAATGTGACTCCACCTTTGAGCTCTCATGCAGAGCTGGCTGATGGCGGTCAATCATGTAGGGAGGCACGCCAGAAGTAGAAGCTACATCCAGCGGTCGACTTGTAATCATGAGCATGAAGGGAAGATAAACAATCTTGGGTGGATGCTATACTGGGTGTATGCTGTACTCGGTGTATGCGGTCCTCGGTGTATGCTGCACTCGGTGTCAACTGATGATCATGGCATCGAGAGATAGTGTGGGATGACTTAACTTCCGGTTCTGCAATGATGGTAGAGTTGTGGACGAGAAAGAGAAAGATGGGGATTAGGATGAGAACGATGTGGAGGATACCAGAGGATATTACAAATCAGGGGTATGACTAGCCACATTGGGTTTGGAAGACCTCATGTCGATGCTGTTACACGCCGGATTGGGAATCATACTTGCCGTATCGGGGATGGTACATTGACTGGTACAGGAAATTCCCTGAAGTCCCTGTATCTCATGGTGGTTACGCCCATCTCCTCTCATCTGTCTCTTTCTCGTCCTCAACTCTACCATCACCTAAAAATACAAAATTAAGTCATCACTCTCTATCTCTCAATGCCTTGATCAGGAGTTAACACCAACTAAAGCATACAGCGAGTACAGCATACACTGAGTACTGCATACAGCGCGTACTGCATCATCCCAAGATCGACTGTCTCCCGCTCCCAGCCATCTCTCATCTCCCAGCAGACAATGTTGTACTCAATTCTCTATATTCCCACAATTACCAGTTATCCAATGAATAGTGTCTCAGCTCCGGTTGAGCCTCCCCCCCGAACTACCGCCTCCAGATTGACCGCCCCCAAGTACTCCTCCTCTCGTGCTCCATCACTGCCTCTTAGTGCATCTTCAAACTCGCTTGATCACAGCCTCCAAGTGTATCTCTAACCTCACACGATTATGTGCTCCAAGTTTGCACGATCACTGCCTCCAAGTGCATCTTCAATCTCGCTCAATCACAGCCTCCGAGGCATCTCTAAACTGGCTTCATCATACCCTCGAAGTCCGTGTTTAAGGAGCTATGGCGTGTGTACAGAGATACAGTGGTAACGGAGGTGGACAGAGTGACAGGGAGTATATATTCGGCATACCCTGGAGTAGATAGACATCAACTCATTTCTATCTCATCTTATCATACAATGAATATGCGCACTCTATCTTTCCCACCTTTCAGTCTCACTCGCTTTATCCGAGAGTTTGTGGGTCCACACAATTGCGTGGATCCTCAACACCAGATAGTATCATATCTTCTCACCCGATTCCTACGCTCCTCGTACCAGAACTGCTCTATCGCATGAATTCCGCTTGGATGTTGCCAGAGGTGCAGCGGAGTGTTGATGGTGGGCTCTCTGCCTTCTAGGTCCATCATTTCACCACAATGGCCTCCTCGTTGTGCATCTCTATGTTCTCTCAATGGGCGTGTCCAGGTGCTCCTCCAATTATGCTTGACTACCATCTGTGGCCACATTGACCGTATGTATATATATAGAGACACTTGAATAATGCATGCCATATTATCCAGTAGAGAATCTTGTGACTGTAACAGACGAATATGATAGAAGAAGTACGTTGTGGTTATGGAACCTTAAGACCCGCTGCTGTGAGAATACAGCACCAACTCACCCGCAGACCTCCGCAGCGGTTTCACCTGCTGGTGAAGTCTCCCGTAGATCTGCGCAGAGGTCCCAGGAGCTCCAAAATTTGACTATTCTATAAGTCAATTCTCGTAGCATCCTGGATGTACCTCCATAACTGCAGGTGCTTTCAGGATCACCTGAGAATGCTCGAGCTGAGTCTGAGAGCACATTGCTCAGCTTCAGGGGGGTCTGGGAGCATCTAGAAGTACTTCAAAACACTACTAAGGTTGCCCCGAGTGTCTAGGAGGATTGCTTGTTGTTTCTGGACCGATTTACATTTTGCTGATGATTTTGCTGATGTTTGACACGAGTTGGAACCCCTCCATGCAACTCTCTGATGAACCTATGTGCGACTGACACAAGTTGAACTGAAGAGCAATCAGGAAGTGTTTCAGAACTTCACTGGGAAATTATTCACTTAGCTAACAGTGTTGCTGAATGAAGATATGGAGCACAACCGTCCACCGAACCCATTGTGTTACTCAAGGACAGTACTGATGTTGATGATGCTTAAGAAAATGCAGAGGAAACTGCATGATCGCTGTGGTGGTGATAGTAATGACTGGTGTTGGTATGCCTTTGGCGAAGTGGGCCACCCTGCCCCCAATTGCCCAAACACAAAACAGGTCGCGGTCACATGGAGTGAAACCACACCAGCCGCTGAAATGATGGGCTGCAATCAGTAGGATACAGGGAATGAAGAGAGGGGATGAGGTACCGGTGGGGGGTGCCAGAAATGGGGCATCAGAGGTTGTGGTAGAGGAAACTAGCACCTCTTCTGTTTGTCACAGCTGGCCAATGGAGTAATCAATGATGCCAATGAGCCCCAAGTGGAAGTGTTGTCCAAAACAGGGATGACAACAACGGAGAGGGCTTGAGCTCAGCGATTGGCACCAGAAGAGATTAGCTGCGAATCAACTTCCTAATACAAGAATTACTAGCCCTGTGTCTAGAATGAAATAGTTTACTGGGTATCACCATCTCCAGGTCAGTTATAACGATGCCATAGATCTTCTCCATTTTGACAGTCAGCTTCTGTACTACAAGAATAATGTTACATACAGTTGTCTAGCAGCCTGAACAGCCCATGATGATGATATATCAGAGAATTACTCAGAAAAAGTAACTTTAGAAAAGCTAGAACAGAAAGGTACAGTGATAGAGGAGAAACACAGCAGCTGGATGATTGTGGAGACGGCAAATGACAAGGTAGAAAACTACATTGAGAGACAGCAACAGGTACACCACAAATTCTAACTGGAAGACAACAGCTATATATATTCAGTGTAGTTCGCAGCGCACGATGTGAATGGATTTGACACCATCCTCAAGATGCACAGGGTTTGCGATATTCATGGAACATACCTTATCAATTACTGAATAGGACAAATGTGGGTAAGTCAAGGCGAAATTGCATAGGAGGGCTGAGGAATGGAAAGTCGAATCGATTACCTTTGAGGTCTTCGTCCAGAAAGTGAACCAGATGACAACAATATCATGACAGCAGCCTGAACAATTGGCATGGATATTATTGGCAAGAAACAGCTCTGTCGCATGGAATATCAACTTTTGGCCTGGGCATTCATGGTTCCAGCGTGGTATCACAGGCCTGAATCTGCACAACCACAAGGCAACGTTCAACCTATTCTTCCTGATATGGAAGCAGCATAGTCAACATCCAGAACTGACAAATGACACCACACAGCGTAAACTGTAATTGATATTTGACACATCACCAGACGGTGATAAGAATGCCCCTTACCAACCTCCGTATCATCTGTGTCCTGTAGAAGAGATGGAACTACCACACCAATTGGAAAAGGCTTTGCCCAATGGCTGGTTAAGGTCAAGCAACAGCCATTGTGGCTCACCCTTCCTATTGGTACCTGATAAAGCCGATGGAGTGTGCATGTGTATCGCTTAACAGTGTGGTGAAATGATGAAGGTAGAAGGCAGATTGCTCATTTTCAAGACTCAACTGCATTTCTTGTGGCATGCAAAGGGAACTCGTGTGAGAGAACAGATCTCGCATGGGGAAGGTAGGCAGCGGGTGAGAAGATATGATAGACCACCCAGCTGTGGCAAACTACACAAAGTGCATGGATAACTCAAAACTTGGCATGAGAGGCTGGGAACCAAGAGCTGGGAAAGTCAGAGTGTGTATTTCGTTGTCTGACGATAAGACAGTTTTTATCTACCGCAGGGTCTCCCAACTACATACTGCCTGTTGTGCTGTCTATCTTGGATATCCCATCAACAGCATAGGCCCCCCTGGCGCTCAGTCTATCTTGGTGATCCCGGTATCTCCAGACCCCCCCGGCAGCCTTCCCCTGCGAAACCACGTGGTGGTGGCAGTAACAATTGAATTTTCAGGCCACAACTCCTCCCTGGCCCATTGTGTAAAGTACACCTCTTCTCATTTATCCCATACAACCTTATACACAAACCTAAAAGAACATTAGAATAATATAAATCCTTAGTACAGACATAAACCCAAAAGAAAATCATAACCCCAGATGGAATCCACAAGACCGGTGGAAAGTAAACATAACATGTGGCACTCATTTATTGGCTCCATTCGGCGGCCACTATCAGGATGTACATTCCTTTTTCCTCGACCTCTTGCAAAGTAGAAGTTGTTGCCAAGCCCAGTATTGAATTCATCTGCCGCCTGACACATGGCATACATGGCCACTGTGATTGGCATCCATGCCTTTATATGCAACTTGGAGTCTACATTTACTGAGTATTGAAATATATGAATGGCTATGTTCCCCATTGTTCTCTCATGGTGTGCCAACAGCTACATCTCATTGTCGAAGATCCACTTGCAGTTCTTGTGGACACCAATGCAATCTAGAAAAGAGCTCATGTATTCTTCATTCTCTGTGTCATTGACAGAACTGTTACTATCGCTGCCAGCAGTGGTAGGCTTGTATGGCTCAGGTGTACCCTTCTCCTTGGAATTGGTAGGCTGCCCTAGGGTCTTACCAGCCTCAGGTCTGGTTGGCAGGATTGTAACAGCCTGTCACTGAGCCGGAGTTGGCAGATTATTACTGGCCTCATTCTCGCTGGCAGCTGGCAGGATCGTACCGCCATCTTCATTGCTGGGAGCATGATTCTGTCCCCAGACACATTCCTGCACAGATCAATCAAAACCCCTGAAAAGTGACTCACATGATATCCCTGTTCCATCCTAGTTGCCCTGGGCGGCGGGGTTGGCGGTTGAAGAATCATGCTCTGATTGGGGGATCGAGGTTCTATGGGTGTCCCATGGTCAGTCGGTGGTTCTGATGGTGTGATGGTAACAAATCAATTGGTGTGATTGCGGTTATTCATGTGATCGTAATAACCAAAAGGGATGAATAATCCATGGTACCATTTCGGGCCCATAGCTTCGCACTTGATTCCACCTTCAAGCTATGGGCAGCCATTATCTCTCAACTTATCAGCGTCATGAATGTCCCCAGCAGTATACCGCTTGATGGCTTTTGACTTCCGGTTAAATTTGGTAAGGTGGTTGACATATGCACAGTTGAGGCATGTTTTTGCTAACTTGGGATCACTGGACAGATAGCCTGAGATCAGCATCAATTGCAGCCACTTCTCACTTCCACAGGTATCAATTAGGATTTCTTCGAGTTCAGGATCATGTTGCCAGAGGTCTCTCAGCTTTTTTGTCACTCGTATCTTTCTCAGTTTGGCAGAGTGGTACTTCTTCATTATCTCTCTTCCCCTGCAAGAGCAATCGAGGGCATTAACGAAGTTATTGTACCCCGGGTATTGCAACTTCTTTCGTTCGAGGTTTGTCTCCACACATTTCGATAGCTATGCAACCTGGGCATGGGCCGCATCAGTAATTAGACCGAGGAGAATATAGATTTGAAGCACGAAATTTGCATAGCTTTACGGCAAAAGATCCCATGCGGCAATCTCCACTATGTCTTGTAGACATCCGACAGGTCAATTGGAGCTGAAATTCCTACTCAGTTGTTATGATATCTCTGATGTGAAGGAAACCTGAGTGGGATCACTAGCAATAGTAGAGATATCAGAGGAGGAGGCATTTATACTGACCGCAGTGGTCATGGATAGGTGGTACTGTGTGGGGTGATACTGGGGGCAGTTGTGGTGGGTGCGGTGGTGGTGGGTGTGGTGGTGGTGTGTAGGGTGGTGGTGGGTGCGGTAGTCGTGGGTGCGGTGGTGGTGGGTGCGGTGGTGGTGGGTGCGGTGGTGGTGGGTGCAGTGGTGGTGGGTGCGGTGGTGGTGGGTGCAGTGGTGATGGATGAAGTGCATCAGCAATCTGTAATTCGGTCTGGAAGCCATACGCGAACCACCCAGACACTCCGGTACACCTAGCCAGTGCTTCCAAGTACTTCCAGATGCTCCCAGCCCCCCCTGGAGCTTTGCAAAGTGCTCTCAGACTCTGCAAGAGCTTTCTCACGTGCTCCTGAAAGCACCTGCAGTGATGGTGGTGCATTCAGGATGCTACGAAATTTGACTATTGGGATATTCAAATTTTGGAGCTGCTGAGACCTCTGCGCAGGTCTGCAGGAGACTTCGAAAGCAGCTAAGACCTCTGCACAAGCTCTGCTGCAGACTTGGTGTCACACTAGTGGTTCTTAAGGTTCCATAACCACAAGGAATTTCATCGATCGTATTGGTCTGTTATAGTCACAAGATTCGCTACATCACATTATGGCATGTATTATCTAAATCTCTCTATATATATACATTTGGAGATACAGGGATAATGGAGATAGACTCAGCGACAGGTGGTATATATTTGGAAAACCCCGGGGTAGATAGACATCGTCTCAATATTCAAAATACACACTATATCTTTCCCAGCTCTTGGTCTCATGCACTGTTGCCGAGCTTTGATGGATCCACGCAATTTGTGTGCATTGTCATGGCCCGGTATACCATCATATCCTCTCACCCTCTTCCTAAGCTCCTCGAAAAAGATCCGCTCTTTCGCAGGAATTCCCTTCGGATGCCATGCGAGGTGCGGCGGAGCGTTGATAATGGGCTGTCTGCCTTCCAGCTCCAGTGTTTCACCACACCATGTTCGACAGAGGTTAGAGATACACTCCGAGGCCATGATCGAGGTAGTTCGGAGAGGCACTTGGAGGCCGTGATCATGCGAACTTGGAGGCCATAATCGAGCGAGATTCAATTGGAGGCTGTGATAGAGCGAATTTGAGATACATTTGGAGGCCGTAATCGAGCGCGTGTGGAGATGCAGTCAGAGTCCGTGATTGAGCGAGTTTCGGGATCCACTTGGAAGGCCATGATCGTGCGAACTTCTAGGCCGTAATACAGCAATAGTGGAGCTGCACTTGGAGGGTGTGATCAAGTGGGATTGGAGATACACTGGGAGGCTGTGATCGAGTAAGCTTGGATAAGCACTCTGAGATCGTGATCGAGCGGGTTTGGAGATGCAGTTGGAGGCCATGATCAAGCGAGATTGTAGCAGTCCTTGGAGGCGGTCAATCTTGAGGTGGTAGTTCGGGAGGGAGGCGCCACGGGAGCTGAGACTCTATTCATTGGTTAACTCGTAATTGTGGGAATGTAGGGAATTGGGTACATCGTGGTCTGCTGAGAGACGAGAGACCGGCTGGGGGCAGGAGACAGTCGGGGTTGGGATGATGCAGTACGTGGTGCATGCAGTACGCAGTGTATGCTGTACTCGGTGTTAACTCTTGATCACGGCATGGAGAGATAGAGAGGGATGATTCAACTTCGTGTTCTTAGGCATCAGCAAAATGTTAGGGGTTCTCCCCTGACAGCGGTAATGATACATGTTATCTCAGCAATTACACGTGACTACCATTCGGAAGTGGATACCATTAGTCACAATGCAAAACACCTTCTTGCGTAAAGAGACATGTC
>Ga0307515_10005487_pt1 | contig 25668 bp, 4 predicted proteins | sample 17_EM_MG_FD_194513 | JGI IMG/M metagenome (GOLD analysis project Ga0307515, IMG submission 194513) | Populus trichocarpa ectomycorrhiza microbial communities from riparian zone in the Pacific Northwest, United States - 17_EM | ecosystem: Host-associated > Plants > Roots > Unclassified | place... | reverse complement strand
ATTTTCTAAGCTAACTATAACTATATCGCCTTTATAGAATAACGCGCTCTTATCCCTATAGGTATTAGTATTATCTTTATAGCGTTACTATAAAATCTAGGCTAGGGCCTTAAGCTATATTAATATCTACTTAAAGCGGTTAGCTATAGAGTCTACGCGAAAGAACTCCTTCTTTACTTATACTAATAGTGTTAGTAGGTAGGGGCTAGTAGGCTTAATTCTAACGTAAGGGTTAAAGCTATAGTTTGTAAAAAACGGGGAGATACCTATACTTTTATTAATTTAGTTATTTATAGTAAACTTAGTAAGCGGTAGATAGTTAACCTAGTTATCCTATATAAAGCTAATAAAAGCATAGAGATACTTATTTATAGTAGCGTTAATAATTTTAGTTTAGCTATCTGTTTTTAGGTGCTAGGCTAGGCTTAGTTTTAGGGTTATTTTAAGGCGTTTACCTAGTTATTGCTAGAAGTCGCTAATAAATTATATACTATAATTAGAGATAATTGTGCTTAGTATACTATAGAGCATATATATATTATTAATAAAGCTATTAACTAGCTTCTCTATTAAGAGTCCTATTACTAAAATAAGGTATTATATTTTAATTAGGTGGTTTATAATAATAAGGATATATTTATATACCTTACTATAGCATTAGTATACTAGCAGTGTTATAATATAGTTAATTAAAATATTAGTCTATAGGCGAGTAGGTAGTTTTAATAGCTTTAAAAAATTAAGTAGGGTAGAATAGGGGTTTTTAATGCGAAAGTATAGGGTATAGTCTTTAATAAAGGTAGTTATAAATTAGAAGATTCCTAGCTACTAGTATATTTAGTTTAAGAGGTTAAGGGTTTTAACCTAGCTAGGGTAACTAGCGGGGCCGCTACTATAAGAGTAATAGATAACTTCTAAGTAGAGGTCTAGGGTATTAGGGATAAAGAGATATTAGCGGAAGTAGATCTATTTATTAATAATACTATATTCTAACTTATTATAATAAAGTAATTTCCTAATCTTTTTTAGTTATTAGCAAGCTTTCTAATTATATAGGGCTGCTACTATATCTCTTACGAGTTTATTCTTTTAATATCCTAACTAAATTAACTTATCTAGTAACGTTTCGGCTATTTTAGGGTCTAGAGTGGCTATAAACTCCGTATTATTAAAGTTATAGGATTTATATAGTAATTCTTTTAAGATTATAGGGTTAACTTTTTAGGGCAGTATAATAACTTAGGCTTAGTAGCGGAGGCGTTTATTATTAGTGTCCTTAGGCCTTATTTCTAGTAGCCGGCTTAAGGCATTAGGGAGCGTAGCTTTACTATTAGGTCTATATATAATTATAAAGTTAAACTATAAAAGAAACTCTGCCTACTAAACTTAGCGCTAATTTAGCTACTTAGTAGTTATAAACGTCTATAGGTTTTTATAGTCGGTAATAATTTTAAACAGCTCCTTAGTCCCTTATAGCTTAGGGCGCTATTTCTTTAGAGCCTTAATAATAGCTAAAAGTTTTTTTATTATAGATCTTATAGTTATACTTTAGTATAAAGTGCTTTACGGAGAAAAATGTAACCAGTTTTAATTTACTATTATTATTATACTAGGAAAGGACTCTACTAAAAGCCTAATTTAATACGTCTATCTCTACTACTGTTTTCTTTATATAGTTATAGTATACTAGTACTAGTACTAAGATAAAGGCTCCCTTAAGGGCCTTAAATAATTTAGCTTATTTTAGTCCCTATAGCTATCTAATATCCTTCTTTAAGAGTTTTATTATAGGTATAGTAACGGCAAAATAGCCTTAAATAAATTGTTAGTAGAAGTTCGCGAAGCTAAAAAATTATTATAGTTCTTTAATTAATATTAGGTCCTTTTATTTCTATAAGGCCTATACCTTCTTAAGGTCTATAGTTATACTATTAGTCAAGATAATTAAGCTAAGGTATTTTATTTTAGTAGTGTAGAATTTAGACTTATTAATATTAATCTAAAGTCTAGTATTACTAAGTCTTTAGATAACTTTATTTATATACTTAGTATACTTAGCGCGTATTTTAAAAAAAAATAAGGACGTTATTAAGGTAGGTAGTATAGTAGTTATTAAGGGCGTTATATAAAATATAATTAATATAGTTTTAAAATGTGGCGGGTATATTATAGAGGCTAAATAGTATAACTAGTATTTTATAGAGTTTATACCTAGTAATAAATACTATAAGTTATTTATAGCCCTTTATAATCTAGATCTGGTTAAACGTAGTAATTATATTAAGTTTAATAAAATACTTAACACTATAAAGTACGTTAAGTATCTCGTAAATTAGTAGTAGTGGGTACCGATTCTTAATAGTAACTATATTTAGGCCTTAGTAGTTATAGTATATTTATATACTACCGCTAGGCTTAGTAGCGAGAAGGAGTAGTATAGTAGCTAGTAAGGTTAATTTGCGGATAAAACCCTTATCTAGTATCTTATTAATTTATTTCTTTATATACCTAAGTTTAGTAAGTAAAAGTGGTCTATTTTTATAGTACGGGGCCTAGTTTCTAGGGATAATCTTAATTTTATAGTTCTATAGTTAGTAAGGGGGTAGCTTATTTATATTCTTAGGGAGAAAGTGCTTAATATATTTACGAAACTCCTTTAGTATATATTATAGAATATCTTTATAGGTTAATTCTGGTTTACCTTTTAGGAATTTTTTAATATTAGTATTAACTATCTTCTAGTATAAAAGCTTAGGCTTAGTTTTTAAATTTATTTTAAGAAAGTTATAGAAATAGGGGGGTAGCACTTTACGGGCTTTCTCTATTATATAGTCGCCTTCTACTAGCTAGTAGAAAGACCTTTCTAATAGGTTTAGTACTTCTATTAGGCCTATAGGCAGCTTCTTAAGTAGCTATTAGTACTCTTCTTATTTTACTAGTTTTACTAGCTCTGCTATATAGATCCTTATTACTATTATATCTTTTTACTTATAGAATTAGGTAAGATTAACGGTATAAGCATATTTAGTATTATCTAGGTTAGGGCGTATCTAGTTCTCTAGTGCTATAGCTAGGCTAGTATAACTTAGTTAGCCTAGGGGGGCGGAAATAAGATGGTAGCTCTATATAGTATACGTAGGAGATAGGTATAAGGTTAGGCGTTATAGTGGCGCGGTTTCTATTATTTAAGTCTTAATAGTTCTATAACTAGTCCTTACTATAACGCGAGCTATAATGTACGTATATAGCATATAGCTTAGTTTTAGGTATTAGGCTAGGCGGCTATAGTTTAAATAGTATTTAGGTTAAGGTTAGATTCTTAGTAGTAGCTATATAAAGCAGACCTTCTTTATTAGTCTTAGTAGGGCTAGCTAGCCTATTATTTTAGTCTTAAGTACTAGGGTAGTCCAGTCTTCTACTATCTTATTACTTTACAGCTATATAGACTCCCCTTTATTAAGAACGTCTTCTACTATTAGGGCTTTATATATAGTTTTAGGTACTAGGCTTAGTAGTACCGAGTATTTACACAGGGCGTCCCTACTACCGTTAGTTATCCCCTATAAGAGGTAGTGCCTAAAGTAGTAGTCTAAGTTAAAGTAGATCTTAAGCTTCCTAAAGCTAGGGTGGGGCTTATACTTCTAAAGCTAAGGTATACCTAGGATAATTAGGGTAGTAGGTAAAAGTTTAGTAACAAAAAAGAGTATGGCTTTAGTATAGAGGCTAATTAATATTTGGGTAATAAAGTAGTCTATAATAAGCGAAGTTAGGATGCTATTTATAAGGCGTAATGGCCTAGGTGCTAATAGCTTCTTAGTTATAATATTATACTTTCTTATAATAGACTCTACGTTAGCAAATGCTATTATAGTACTACTGGAGTCTACTAGGCTTACTATATTAATATAAACTTAGGGGTATAGGTTATATAATAAGGAGAGTTAAGTTTAAATAAGGATTAATTTCTTATTACTGTTTACTAATCTAAGATTAAGTAGCAGCTTACTAATAGAAAGGATTAATTAATCTAGTAATAGGGACCTAATCTTCTTGTCTTCCTCCTTATATAGTTTAAACCCTTAGATATAACTTAGTTTAAGGGTTTACCTTTTAATAACTAGGGTATAAAGCTGTCTTAGCAGGGCGGTCTAGTGTCCGTCTAGCTGGCGGTATTAGTTTTAGTCTTAGTCGGGGTATAGGAAGATAATACCTCGCTAATAATGTGGCTATATTTATATTTGCTAGCGCGAAGTTACTAATACTAGGCGTTATTAACGGGTTAGGCTCCTATATAGGGTATTATTTAGAGTAACTAAGCTATAGGGTTAAAGGGAGGGGGGGTTTATTTACTGTAGCTATAATAGGCTCCGTAGTTGCCGCGTTTATAATAGACTCTATAGTCGCCGCGTCTGCGGTTATTAGTTTACGTTATTTAATAGGGTAGTATTAGAACTAGGTTTACTATTTTAGGGTAGTTATAGGCGTTCTTTTAGTGGCTGGGTAGGCTATAGGCAAGGTATCGTCTATTATTATTATAGCGCTTACGCTCCGTATCTAAGATTCTATTTAGGTTTATAGGTTTTTTAGTTACTATTAAGGTTGGGGTTAATATAGGGGCAGGGGCTTAAGTACGTAGGTAGTAGTTAGTGTTCTTCTTAAGGTTAGCTTAGTATATATAGTTTCTAAAGTTCTTAGCAAATATATCTATTTACTTACTCTAACCTATATATTTGCTATTATTAATTTTATAGGTAAATCTAAGTACTAGCTCTTTTATCTTTAGAGAACTAAACTTTTAGAATAGGTCTACCTTCTATTTATTTATCTTCTTAGCGTAGACTATTAGCTTATTAAGCTCTCCCTTTTAAACCTAGTAATTACGCTTATCCTAAGGGAAATAGTTAAGCTTATTTTTTGCAACCTAGGTTATATTAAGGATCTTATAGTAGGCAGTAAGGTCTTTAAATATATCTTCCTTAGCGGGCCATTTCCATATAGATATATTATTTAAGTTCTTATATATAAGCTCTAGGCCTTACTTAATTAACTTATAGGCCTTATTCTTTAGTATATCTAAGATATAAAAGATCTAGGACTAAACTATGTTAAAGTAGTCCTAGTTACGGTTAAAGAATCCCTTAATCTTAATATGCTAGGTCGTAAATTAGCTTATTATTCTAGCGGGGTACCTTTTCCGCTAAATATTAGTAGGTCTTTAGACCTCTATTTTTTTTACTAGGTTACTACTGTTATTATAGGGGTTAATTATTTTAGAACGGCAATAGTCTTTACTTAGGAGTTAATAGTTCCTATCTAGAAAGTAATAAGAGTACTAAGGTTTTCGTTAGCTTTTTTATTAGTAGTGTTTGTATTATATATACACTATAATCCTACTTTAATGTTATTAAGAAACTCGTTGGTATAGTTAATAAGGGTAAGGTAAGCTTTACTAGGCTTAAAGGTCTTAGGGTACAGTATAAAGCGGTAGATTGTTTACCTAATATTAGGGTATATTTATATAAACAGGTCTACAAAAATGTCGCGGGGGTTTTAGGTTTTAGCCATTTTAGCGTTATTAGTATTTCCTATCTAGGCGCAAAGTAAAAACTAAGGATTATTTTAGGACTGTGCTAGGGACGTATTAATTTTAGTAGAGGTGCGTATAAGTCGCGATTACTCTAGGGTAGAGGTTAATTAGCTAGGGTATAAGGAATTAGTAATTGCAATAGGGCGTAAATTAAAGATACTATAAACTATTATAGTGCTGCAATAAAGTAGACTAAATAACTACATTATAGTATAAAGAGGAGAAGAAGGTAGAAAGGGGGTATTATATATAAGTAGTAGTGCCAGCCGCCGAGGCACTAGTGGTGGGCTAGCTAATAGTAGGAAATAGTACGAGACAGTATAAAATAGTATACGTTAGGTTAGTGCCGTAATAAATACTTTATAATAACTAAGGCCCTTATAGCCTAGCAGGCACGCTAGGCGGATACCCTATCTTAATTTAACTTCTTAATTATATATAGACTAGGCACTATAAACCGTGCGGACGCTTTTATAAGGCGTAAGTAAGACTTAGATAATTAGATAGCTATAAAGATCTTATTACGGACCTAGACGCTACTATAACTAGAATACCTTAACCTCTAGATATAGGCAGAACTAAGTACAGACTCCTTAGGCGCCAAAATATATCCTATTAACTCCTCTAAACTTAACCTTATTAATAAACTATAATAGGCTAACTAAATAACCCACTCTCTATAGAAGTACTATAAAAAGGTAGAGAATGTTACTAGCCTATAGTCCCTTATAAACGGACTACTTAAGTACTAGGAACAGCTAGTAGTAGCTAAGAAATAGAACCTATAGACCTAGCTTATTGCTAAAGCTTATACCTAGGTCTCTACGGCCTACCCTAAAAAAATAAGACCTATAAGATTATTGGTAATCGCTACTACTGGCCTGGAATAGTTATAGATATTAACCATTATATATAGAACTGCGATAGCTACTATAGATCTATAATCCCACAAGATAAGACCCTAGGACTATTAAAACCACTCCTAATACTAGAACGCCCTTAGTAATATATCTTTATAGACTTCTATAAGTTATCTATAGACTATAATAGATATAATATAGTTATAATTCTAGTTAGCCGCTTTAGTAAGCGCCTATTTTTAATCCTATATTATAAGAATATTAATACTAAAGAAGCAGCCTAACTATATATCTACTACGTCTACTAAATCTATGGACTACTAGATACTATTATATCTAATTATAGGCCGTAATTTATATTAGCTTTCTAGAATAAGTTTACCTAGATTTTAGGTATTAAGCTAAAGCTTTCTATAGTATACTACCCCTAGATAGATAGTTAGGCGGAAATTGTAAATTAATACTTAGATTAAAGACTTCGGCTCTTTATTAACTACTTTTAAGATAACTAGGCTAAACTGCGACCCCTAATAAACTATACCTAAGCGACCCTACCCTATAACTCTATAGGATTTGCCCCTATTTAACTAGAAATGGGTTACTTATCCCGTATAAGCTTTAGCTAGGAAAGACTAGAAGGACCCTAGACTATATGCGAAAAACTATCTTATAAGGAAGTACGGCAGTACGCTAAGCGCTTAAAAGAAGCTTAGATAGTAGCCTATACAAATCTAAAAAAGGCCTAGAAATTAATATAATAATAGGTAAATAAGTATAGGTAAGAGCCTAACTTTACCGTAGAAGATATGGTCTGGGTTATAATAAACAATTAAAAGACGGAACGACCTAGCTATAAGCCAAACTATTAAATGGCAGGACTGTATAAAGTTCTTAAAAAGATAGGCAACGCGTATAAAGTAAAGCTCCTAGATTTAATTAAAGTTTACCCTATTTTCTCTCCAGATAAACTATAGAAAGCTGTAAATAACCTATTACCTAGATAAAAGAATAAACCTCCCCTATTAATCTAAGTTAATAGCGACAATAAATAGGAAATTAAAGAAATACTAGCCTGTAAGCTTATAAGGGGAACGTTAAAATATTATATTAGTTAGAAAGGGTACGATCTAAACCCTACTTAGTACCCTATATAGAACTTTATAGGTAGTCCCTATAAGCTTTAGGAGTTTTATAGTTATTACCCTAATAAACCTAAACCCCTAAAGTACCTTAATAAGTAAATAGAGTGCTAAAATAGCAAAGATAATAAGCTGCCTATTAAGAATAAAGATAAGAATACCTTATAGATATAATACGGACGTATAAAGCCTAAGGGCAGGCTTTTTTAAAGGGGGGGGATAATGTTATAGCATTAGTAGAAACTGGTAGAAACTAGTAGATTATAGTAAATAGTTGTAGATAGTTGCAGATAGTTGTAAATAGTTCTAGATAGTTTTATATAGTTCTAGACAATTGCCGTTATATAACTAGAGGATTATATATAACGTTAAGCGGCGCTACCCTCCATCTCCTTCCCTTTCTTTAGCTTTAGATCCTTGTTTATAAACTACTAATTATATAGGCTTACGTGTCCCTCTTGCCGTACTCGTGCCTTAATTAACTAAGTCACTAATAATAAGATATTTGATAAGATATTTAGTTATAAGTTAAGTGTAAGGGGATTTTATAGATAGGGGGCTATAAGGACACGATTGTGTAATAGAATAGATTAGTAAGAGAGACGAATCCTTAAGGAGGTAAGGCCTCTAAGATTGTGGAGACTATATACTACGGGTATATACCTTTAGCACGTAACCAGCAACTATTTAAGAGGCGTCTAGGGGTTGTCCTAAGGGCAACCTAAGGTAACCGCAATAATATCCCTTATATTGCCCCCCCCCTCCTCTTACAGTTGGCCCCTAATCGTTATTACCTTACGGTAGGGAGATTATAAGGGCTTATCCCAGAAGGGGTTTAGAGAGATATTAGAAAGGTATTAGTATACCACTATATATTATCTATCTATCTAACCCCTACTTTAAACTCCTAAAAAAACCTTAATAAGGGAAAAACGTAATTAGAGAAAAAACGCGAGAATTACTAGAAACCTACTAAAAGCCTATTAAAAGCCTACTGGTAACTACCTAGGCTAACTTAAGGATTTTATAACTAGACTAGCCTAGTTATAGTAAGAATGTCTTAGTAAAACACTTAATAGATAAATTCTAACGCTTTAACCAAATTCTACCGAATTTTGCTAACTTAATTAACTCCTGCTAAATTTTACTAGATTGATTGAATTCTATTAAAGTCTGTTAAAGACCGCGTGCGTATATACGCACGCATTAACCACTAAGCCCCTAACTATTTAATTATATAATTCTCTTATTATTCCCTTCTCTTCTTTACGTAATATCTTGTTCTTAGCGAGAGCTATATACCCTTAGATTTAGATAAAATTTATATTATTCCTTTAAATCTTCCCTAAAGTCTCTTTACGCCCTTATATTACGTTGCGTTAAAATAACTGCTATTAAAATAGTAAACGAACTTAAACCCTCCGCGTTAGCTATAAGCATTATAGCCCTAGTTAGGGAACAGTCCTTTATAGATGCTTTGGCCTAATAGTAAGCGATATTAGAAGCTTAGTACTAGTAATTAATAGGAGCAATCTGTAAAGAACTCCAAAACCTTAAAGTACTTATATTAAAGACCCTAATAGCAACACCTATAAATAAAATTAAAATAACTATATATAAACCTAACCCGTTAAATATAAACCCTAAACTAATAATAGCAGCTTAAGCTATACCTATAACGAACCTAGTACCTATTATAAAATCTAAAAAGCTCCCTAACCCTCTAATATTTAATAGAAAATAAAATAACCTATATCCCTTTATAACTAAGCTCCGTCTTAAGCTTTTAATAAACTATAATTAATACACTACTAAATCTAGCAAGATTAGCTATAAAATATCTTATTTAAGTAAAAACGCTATCCCTTAACCCGTTGGGGTCCTTAAAGAATTCGCTACTAAATTTAACTAAGCACCTACATTAAACCAGGTTCTCCAATTAGCTAGTCCCTTATCGACAACCATAGGACCCAAATCAACGGGTTAAGGGATATAAACTATGGACTTATTCTTTTATAATAGCATCTTTATTAATTCTAAAAAAATTATTTCTCTATTAGAATAAACGTATAATAACGCCAGCTGTAAATATACAGCTGTTACTAAACTTAAAAACCTACAATAACGGAACCAAGACTTTACTAGCTTCGTTTTAGAATTTTTAGGCTTTATTAGTAAACTAGATTGGAATAAAGCCGCTAGAGTTACTGCTCTCCGTTAAGCTATTTTGGATAAAATTAGAGTATAGTTAGTAGGTAGAGAACTGCTAAAGGATTTACCCGAATTTGCTATAATATATTAATAAATTAATAAAGACCTTTAATATAATTAACAGACTTATTCCCTAAAGCTAACTCTACCTTATATTTAAAACTCTATAAAACTAGTATATACCCTAAAGCGTAATCCGTCTTTAAGACCTAAAAGCCCTATATATAACCCTATAGACCTTAATACTACCTAATTCTATATACCCTTAGGAACTAACGAATAAAGAACTTAAGCTATAAATAAAGAATGCTTTAGATATAGTAAAAAGGGATATATTTAAAGGAATTATCGAACTTACCCTTTTACAAAGGTCTGCTGTAGTTCCTCCTAATCTTTAAATTATACCTATTCTATAAATTATACTTAGTCGCCATAAAGTATCTCACCTTTAGTTAATTTAGAAAATAAATTATCTTAGAGCTAAGTTACGCCTTAAGATAAGAAGTGGAAGAGTATAAGTATTTAGGCTCTTTTAGCACTAATATATAATACGACTCCCTTAATATACTTAATAAAATTTAAATTCTTAGAAAATAAAAGGAAGTATAAATCCTTATAGATAGCGGAGCTACTAGTATAGGCTTTATTAATATAAACTACGCAAAAACTTAACGCTTAAATTTAAAGAAACTTAATAAGTCCTAAGGCCTACGAGGCTTTAATAGTAAGTCTTTAATATATAGTAAACTAATATACTACGCTCTTATAAAGATACGGATAGGTAAATACCTTAAATATATTTCCCTATTTATAATACCCTTAAAGTATTATAAAGTAATACTTAGATATAGATAGCTAAAACAATATAACCCTGTAATTAGCTAGGTTAAAAAAAATACTAAAATTCCATATAACCTACTGCTGAAGATATTACTTAAAATACTACTTGCCCTATAAATATATACATAACTATTTAAATTTAATATAATATAAATTACCCTTATTATAAACCTTAAACTAATATAATAAAGTTATAACTATTAACTACTATAAAAATATAAAGATAATATATTAAAACCCCTTAAATTTTATATAATACAAGCCGCACCCTTTTATTTATTAGTAAGAAAACAAGACTATAAGATCTTTACTATAACACTAGAAGATATTAAAAAGGCGTTAAAACTAAAGCAATATATTAACCCCCAACCTCTTATACCTAAAAAATATCACAACCTAATTAATATATTTAAGAAACGATTTGTAAACTAACTACCCCTATATTAAGATAAGCACGATTTTAAGATAGAACTTAAACCTAGTATAATGCTAAAGTTTGGCCCATTATACAGTATATTATAAGACGAGCTACTTATAATATAATAATACCTTAAAGAGTACCTAGGGAAAGGATTTATTTGCCCTAGTTAATTACTATTTGCCTTACTTATACTATTCGTTAAGAAACCTAAAGAAGGCTTAAGGTTCTATTTAGTATAAAGAACGGCCCCGGTATATTTTAGTAATATGTTAATAATACGCTTTGCAAATTCCTTAATATAATTATTACCACGTATATTAATAATATCTTAATCTATTTATCTTTGCTTTTTAAATATTAAAAGTATATCTAAATAGTCTTTAAACGCCTATAAGATACGGGCTTATAATATAATATTAAGAAATATAAGTTCTACGCGTCTAAAGTTATATACTTAGGCCTAATTATATCCCGTAATGGAATTGAAATAGACCTTAAGAAAATCGCTGCAATTATAAACTAGGAAAGTCCTAGTAGTATATAAGATATCTAAGGATTTTTAGAATTCGCAAATTTCTATTATTAATTTATTAATTACTTCTTAAAAATTATTTAGCTATTAGTAAACTGAATAAGGAAGAATATAAGATTTAAATAGACTACTAAATGCGAATAAGCTTTTAACGACCTAAAATATTATTTTATAACTGCTTTAATTCTTACCTACTTTAATCTAGACCTTAAATGTATTATTAAAATAGACTCGTCTAATTATATACTAGGAGGAGTATTATCGCAATATAATAAAAACGGCGAGCTGCGCCTAGTAGCCTTTCTCTTTTAAAAACTTACCCCTACTAAATTAAACTATAAGATATATAATAAGGAACTGCTTATAATTATTAGATGCTTTAAATATAGGGTTTAGAACTTAAAGGATTATTATTCCTAATACGCGTATTAATGGACTATAAAAACTTATAGTACTTTATAACTATAAAGCAATTAACGTAATACTAAATTTGTTGGGCTAAATACCTCTTATAATTTAACTTTAAGATTATATACTAACCTAGTAAACTTAATTAGAAGCCTAACTTATTAATATAACAATTATAGGACTTAACTATAAACACCTTTAACAAACGGATTATAAATTAATTACGAATTCTATTACCCCCTAAACGCTTTAAGAAACTCCGCCCTATATTCCTAAATATAGAGCTTAATAGAAATTAATTAGAAGTTAATAAATAGGAAATAGAAATTAATAAGCTAATAGAATATAAATATAAAAATAATATATAGATAATAGATATAATAAAAGTAATTTAAATAGGAAAACGATAGTATAAGGATATTACACTCGCTAAATGCGAAATTTAAAATAACCGATTATACTATTAATAGAAGATAGTAGTTCCAAATTCTAAACCTTTATAATTTAAGATACTCGGATTTATATATAACCCCTTAATAGTAGAACATTCTAGCTATATAAAGACTTATAAGATTATTTAACGAGTATACTACTAGCCTATAATATACAACTACGTATAAAAATACGTTTGAGTATATAGGATATATATACGTGGAAAGACCTCTTATATAAAGAAGTAAGGAGTACTTTAATTACTACTAATTCTAATGCAAAAATAGCGCGACATTGTAGTTAACTTTATAGTTAACTTGCCTAGCAGTAATAGGTTTATAAATATTATGGTAGTCGTTAACTATCTTATAAAAATGCAATATATAATCCCCATAGACTTAATTAATGCGATATTAGTAGCTAAATATTTCGTTAAGTATATCTTTAAGCTATACGGACTTTTTAACTTAATAATATCTAACTATAGAATCCAGTTCGTTTTAGATTTCTAGTAAGCTTTATATAAATAATTAAGTATTTAAATATAACTCTTAACCGTATTTTATTTGGAGATAGATAGTTAAATTAAAATTGCAAACGCAATTATAGAATAATACCTATAAATATACTGCTTCTACCTATAAAACAACTAAGAAAAATAGCTACCTTTAGCTAAGTTTACTGCAAATAATATAATAAACGTATTAATAGGCGTAACGCTGTTTTACGCGACCTATGGATAAAACCCTTAACTTGGATTTAAACTACGACCTAAAATTAATATAATAGGACCCATAATTAAATGGATTTAGTTAATTAACGTATATAACTTTACTAATTAAATAAAGCAGTTAACGGAACTATTATAAAGTAAATTAATGTATGCTTAAATAGTATAGGAATAGCATATAAATAAAGGACGAGCTCCCGCATAGGACTTTAAAGAAGGTAATATAGTTTACCTAAATACACGAAACCTAAAGACTTAATAACCCTTAAAGAAACTTAATTGGAAGTTTGTAGGCCCATACTAAGTTAAGAAGAAACTAAGCCCGTACGCCTATAAGCTTAAACTGCTAACTAAGATAAAAATACACCTAATATTTTACGTAAGCTTACTGCAACCTTTAAAAAGTAAACCTTTAACTTATAAAGTGCCGCCGCTACCCCCTATAATTATAAATAACGGTAACAGTTCTTACTTTATTAACTTAATTAATAATATATAATAGAAAATATAATTTAAATAATTTAAACTTCTTATTAAGTAGGAAGAATATAAAACATAAACCTAGGAAACCTATAACTAGATTAAGGCTAACGCGCCATCCTTATTAAAAGAATTCTATAAGGACTATCCTTTACGGCCTACTCTAGCTAAATAGATATAATATAAAGGTAAATAATTGCCGCCTAATATAAATACACGAAAAATAATAATAAGAACTTAAAATATATTACAACGTTTATAATACGGTTACGTAATATATAAGATATTAAAGAACTTTAACCAGTAGTTAAAGTTATCTAATTAGTTAGATTTACCTTACTAAAACCTACTACAAAGATATTAGTTTGGTTTACCACCTTAACTAAGCTAATAGTGATTTTCTATACCGGGCATAGAAAATCCTAATTAGCCTACTTAATAATTAGAACTAGTAAAACCCTATACTGCTACCTAACGCGAAAACATAACACGCGATAAGTTATAAGTCTTAACTAAAATTAAATTATTTGGACCTTTAGCTAAAAGAGGGTGTACTATAACGAGACTAGCCTAGTTATAGTAGGAATATCTTAATAAAACACTTAACAGATAAATTCCAACGCTTTAACCAAATTCTGCTAAATTTTACTAGCTTAATTAACTTCTACTAAATTCTACTAGATTAATCAAATTCTACTAAAGTCCGTTAAAGACCGCGTGTATATATACGCATGCATCGACCACGAAACCCCTAACTATTTAATTATATAATTCTCTTATTATTCCCTTCTCATTTTTACGCAACGTCTTATTCTTAGCAAGAGCTATATACCCTTAGATTTAGATAGAATTTATATTATTCCTTTAAATCTTCCCTAAAGTCTCTTCGTGCCCTTATAGATTTTTATATAACTTTATATTTAAGCCTTTATGCTAGTCTATAACTAATTATAAGTATTATAGGCAATTTGGTATTCCTAATATAGTTCCGTAAAGCTATTTAGTATATAGCTTAATATATAGGGCCTTAGCTTACGGTCGTCTTTTAACTATTAAAATATAATCTATAATCGTTTTATATAATCCTCTACGTCACTAACACATTATTCCTATATTTGCCCTTAGGCTATTAGATGTGGTTAAGGTATTAATTAGTTAATTAAGGAGACTTATCTCCTAAGATTTAGTGTATATACTTTCAAATCTAGTGGTCCTATGCCGTATATTTAGTATTGCTCTACTACCTAGCAAATAGGGACATTTCGCGATAGTAATTATAACTATTATACGATTATTAAGAACGTCTGTAATGTTAATCTTTAATACTATAGTATTGTTTTAGGTATAATTTAACCTATATACGTCTTTAATTAACGTCTTAATTGCCTTCCCCTGGCTACATACTCAGTTTTTTTATAAGGAAGTAATAGTTAAATAATATATACTTGTGTTTCCTTTTTTTTTAAATAACGCTATTATAACAGAGTTATATTAGTAAGGTTGCAGCTATTTACTAAAAGGGTATTAGATGGTAAAGTATAAAGACACCTTTGCTTATTGAGCTACTCCTTTTCCTTAATACCTTACTTTCCTATTATTAACCTTCGTCTAATTTTAGACGTATCTTCGATATATTATTAAGATTTTCTTCTTTTTTATTAATAATTTAATATACTTCTTTATTCTCCTACTAACTGCTCTTCTAAGTAGATTCTATAGCGTATCCTAGTCCTACCTTTGTATATAAAACCCTAACCTCCGCTAACTCGTAACTAGTGCTAGTCCTACCTAAATGATTTTGCCTATATATCTTTAAAAGACTAGAAATCTAATAATAGGATTTTAAAGGCTTATAATAAGACGCACTACGTTAGATCTAATACCTTTAGTCCTTATAATTAATATATATATACTAAGAGCAGCAGTTGCGTTAAGGTAAGCCTTTCTATCCTTAATAGATTTCTATTACTAACTTTAAGCTTTAATAGCCTGGGCCTAAGTGGCGACAATCCTTTAATGTTCTTAACTACTACATTGCCCGGGCTTTGTCTTATTCTAGCACTAATACTAAACGCTTTAGTTAAATTTAAGACTATACTATAGCTATCTATACCGCCTATAATTCCTAGTAAGCTAGCTAGTAACGCCTAATATGAGAGTAAGGTTGGTATACTAAGGATAGGGTAAGGGATGGGGGTAATAAGAAGAAGGTCGCTGTCTACTATAGGAAGAAGTTTATATATACGCGTTAAGTTTTAAAAAAGCATAATATAATACGTTATTAGGTAGGTTACCCTTTAGATACTTACCGGATAGGTAACTAATAGTTACCGTAGTAAGGTCTTAGTAGTTTTAGACTATATTAGCTAGCTAACGTCTCTGTTTGTTTTAGGCTTAAGCGTATCTTTATTAACTATAAGCTTACGCTATAAGAGCTTTATTAGTATTAGTTTAGACCTAATATTAGTATTAAGCGTTTAAGAGTCTCTGCTTTAGCTATACCTTATTATCCTACCCCTAATTTTATACTTACCTATACCCCTACTAAGGGGTCTAGATCTCATTCTTATTAGCCATCACTTAGTAGCCTAATAGATACTAATCCTACTCCTAAGGGTAAGGCATAGTGGCTTTTTAGATTGGGCATTTAGGATTTAAACTTTTAGGATTTGTTCTCTTATATAGTAGCAATTAAGGACCTTAATTAAGTGCTTAGAAAGGCCTCGCAAGGCTTTTAAAAGGGGCTTAGAAGCCCTAGAAATAATATTCCTGGTATAGATTAATAAATAGGAATGCAATTCTAGCAAAATACCCTATTAACTCTATGCTATATATATAAAAAGGCTAAGGACCAGTCCTGTCTTAGGCTATAGCCCTAATCCTTATAGTTTCCGGAGCTTGTCCGTTTTATATCTAATTTAACCTATTTACTCTTTTTACGAGCTTTTTTTATAGGTTGCAATAATACCGTAGTATTAGAGCGCTTTTTGCGATTTGTAGATTATAGACTTTAGTCCTAATATTCTTTTCAAATATCTTTATAATAATTAAGGTAATCCTCTAGTTCCTATATAGAGTCCTTAGCGGGCCAGCCTAGCTATTTAACTTTATATTAAAGCTTGTTCTTAATAGACTTATAGCGTAATATAGCTTTAACCTTATACCGCTCGCCCACCACCTTAGGGTGTTTAATTAGGCCTAGACGGAAGTTCTTTTTTAATAATAGTCTATACTATAGCTCTAGTAGGTTTATATAAAACACTAGATGTATATAGGCTATAGATAGGGGTAGCTAGAGACAATAGGCTAGCTTACTAATTCGTTCCTTAATTTAAAAGGGACTTAGGTATCTTATATTAAGCTTCTTTAATAGTTAACAGGTCTTAATATTTGTTAAACATAATAGAACCTTATCGCCTACTCCGAAATACTTATCCTAGTACTTACGGTTATACTAAAGTCTTTACTGCTTTTAGGCATCTTATAGGCTCTACTTTACATACTTTTATTACTTCTCCCATTCCTAGAGGTATCCTTATACTCTCTAATAGATGTCCTTAAACTTCCTAGTAGGATCCTATAACTAATTATACGGCCTTAGCTAGTAATTATTAGGTATACTATTAAACCCTAATAGTTAAACGCTATAGGTAATCTGGATTAGTGCAAACCAATATAATAAATGTTGCTTTAAATTATAAGCGTACTCCGCGTACGGAAGTAGCTTATACTAATTATCTTACTAATAGTTTAAATATATTTATAGGTAAGACTCTAATTCCTAGTTCTAGCGTTTTATTTATCCGTCCGTCTATAAATAGAAAGCCGTATTATAATAGTGGTCTATCTTTAAATAGAAGTATAGGTCCGACTAGTATTAGCTTATAAAGACACTACCCCTATTAGTAATAATAGAGTATAGCTAATCTACTTTAAGAAAGCATTTCTCCTTAATTAGGTTAGTAAGCGCTTATACGTTAATTGTCTTATTAATAGAAAGGTATTAAACGTACTTTAAAAACCTATTAATAAATATAAGAACCGAATTATATATTCGTCCTTAGCTATTTTTAGATAGCGGGAGATCTGTAATAAAGTCTATAGCGTAATATTACTATAGCTTACTAGTGGGGGGAACTAATTTAAGTAGACCCTATAGCTTATGCCTATAGATCTTATATACTTAACACTTCTTATAATAGCTAATATACTCCTTTACTTCCTAATTAAGCCTTAGCCAATAGTATTTACGCTAAAGTAATTCCACTATTTTTACTTAACCATAGTGGCCGCCTAGAGGATTATTGTAATTCTTTATAAGAATCTTCTATTATAGATTTGCTTCTTATGGCACCTAAACCTTATTACCTCTATATAGTAGGCCTATTAGGTTTAGTTCCTAATAGTAGCGCCTAGTAGCTTCCTTTTTATTACGTTTCCGGTTTACTTTCGCATTAAAGATAATATATAAAGTATCCCTCTGTTATACCTTATAGATAAAATCTATTAACCTTTCGGATAATTCTTAGGTAAAAGCTATTTTGTCCTATACTACTCTAAGTATAAAATTAAATAGTACCATAGATCTTATAACTCTTTAATGCACGTATATTAAAAAGGCTGCTCTAAGGTTAAAGTCCTTTAGTTATTACAGCGCTCCGAGTTCTGATTACTCTATAGCTTTACTATTAGTTTAAGGGGATAGCTTAGTAATTAGAGATAGTATATTACTAAGTTCTAAGAATATCTTAGGGATGTTCTATCTAGGTATATTTAGACCCTTATTAGTAACGGACTAGGTACTAGCTAAAATATTAGTAGAAACTAATAGGGCTTATACTGCCTAAGACTTAGTATATAAAGCTATAGGTATTTAAGCATCCTATACCTAGAGCTTATTCTATAATATATAGAGCAAGATATCTATTATTTGTTTTCCTTCTCCTGTTTTAAAGCCTTTAGTATAGTTTAGCCGTTATAACGGTCTATTAGTAGGGTTATTTTCCCCTAGCTTATATTTAATCTTAAAATTAAATCGCCTAAGCTCCTTTACCTATCTAGCTTATTAACGTATAAGCTCCTTTATAGTTATAAAGTAGCGTAAATTATAATAATTTAAGAGTATATAAGTGGTATAGCTCGCGTGCTAAAGGTAATATCGCTACTATTTAAAGCAGTTAACTATAGCCAGTAGTTCCTTATCGTGGATATAATACCTAACTTTAGGCCCCTAGAATTTTTTGTTATAAAATACTACTAGTCTCTAGTAGAGCTGGGTAGCGTTTAGATACCTATTAGGTTATAGTAGGATACTAATAAGAATAAAATTTAATATATTAGTAATTATTATTAATGGCTAATCTAGGTTAAAATACCGTAGTAATAAAGTTTCTAAAAGGCCTCCTAAACCTTTTTAGGCTATAACTATAGTTTATACTATTTAGTTAGTCCCTTTTTAGTTTTCTTCCTTATCGCCTTTAAGCTTTTTGCTTCTTAGGTTGGGTTTTAGGAAGCTTCCGTAATATAATTAAATAGGTATTAGGCGAAGTCTAAGTAGTTATAGATAAAGCGCCTATAGAAATTGCTAAAGCCTAAAAACACTTAAATATTCTAGTAGCTCTCTAGCTCTGGCCACTCCTAGATTATCTACACCCGTACTAGGTCTATAACTATATCTATAGGCGTTATAATATAACCTAGGAACTTAACTTACTCAGTATTAAAAATATACTTTAATGCCTTGGCGTAGAGGCACTAATTATTTAAACGTTCTAGCACTTCGCGGACGTATTACTTGTACTAATCCTCGTCTTTTAAGTAGATTAGGATGTTATCTAAATAGATAACGTATATGCGGTTAACTAGTCCCCCTAAGGCTCTATAAATATATAATTAGATTATTATAGGCGTATTAGCTAGCCTAAAAGGCATTACTAAATACTTAAAGTAGCTATATTAGGTCTTAAAAGCGGTTTTTTACTTATCCCCTTCTTTAATATAGAGCCTATAATAGGCATCTTATAAATCTAGCTTCGTAAAAATCTTCGCCCTAGATAGTTAATTTAGTATTTTACTAACCAGTAGTAGTAGGTAATAGTTCTTAATTATAATCTTATTAAGACCGCAATAGTCTACGCATAGCCTTATAGTCCTATCTAGTTTTAGGATAAAGAGGATTAGCGCGTCTACCGGCGACTTACTAGGCTAAATCTACTCCTTTTCTAGTAAACCGTTAAAGTACTCCTATAGAATCTTAAGCTCTTTATAAAAGAGATTATAAAGGTAACAAAAACTTATTATAGGCTTTCTAAATAAGTATTAGATTAAACTATATAATGCTTATAAGCTTATAGTGTTAGTGGCCGATATATATAACCGCACTAAGGTAGTTAGCCCGCAACCCTTCTAGGCGGCTAACTTTGTAGGTTATAACCTTATCCTTAAATACCCTTAGCTTATAGAAGTAGATCTTAAGATACGCTTTAAAATAGGAGCCTTTAAATAGTGGAATAATAAAGATTTAAAAGGGCGTATATTACTAATAAGCCTAAAGGATATTCTAGAGAATATAGCCCTAGGCGAAATAGTATACGCTCTATCCTTTGCAATGTCAGGGTCCTTAAAGTAAGTAGTCCATGCGGAAACACTACTTATTTCTAAGTACGGGCACTAAATTCAGCTAATCTTATTAGTTGGTTCTTATCGATAATCTAAGGACCCAAATTAACGTTGCAAGGGATACCTAAAGGAGTATTAGATCTAACCCCTATTTAATAGTAAGATAGGTATAAAGCCTAGTATAGGTAATAACCCCTCTATAATAGAGACCTTATAGGGAACTACTAGATAGATCGCAGAGACACTATAAAAAGGTGGTAATCTTAAAGATCTTATAAGATACTTTAACCGCCATAGGTTACTCTGGCTTAAGTAATATATAAAGAGTATACTTTAATACCTTAAACGTTATATTAAAGAATTCCCTACCCTCTACTGGCTACTCTATATAATAGTTTAATATATAGTGGTAACTATATATAAGTAACTACTATAGCGTATAACGCTGCCTATAAGTATCCTAAGGGAGCTCTAAGACCTACCTAATAATAACGCGAAAGATAAACGCGACCCTAATTTGTTAAATATTCTAGTAGGCTTAAGGGATTTACTAAGGGTATTTTTGGGTAGGAGAGCTAAAGTCCTACTATAGAACTTAGAGTATAATTATATAATTAATCTAGAAGAAGGCAAATAACCACTAAACCTTTTTATTTACAATAGGATAAGTTTATACTCTTTTACCAAATTATATTATATAAGATTAATTTTAGCGCTGCTATTATATAGTGCTTAAAACTAACGCACCTTACCTATAGGGAGTGTTATTTCTAGCTTAATAGCGATATAGAGAGTCTCTCCTTCCGTATCTTGCCCTAGTTATAGCTGAAAAAGGTCTATAACTAGGGCCTTTCTTTTTTTAGATTATTAGTGCGGTTATTACTTTACTTATTTTTTTTAATAAAATCTACCTCTGGAGTTTTCTCTTAACTTCTTAAAGTGTTTTTATAAAGGTGCTAGACGGGTATTAGGTTAACCCTAGAAGTCTTTCCTATTATTTAAGACTCCTAACTTTAACCCTTCTAAAGTTTTCTTTAAGAACGGCTTCTTTAAAGGTTAGGTTTGCTCTATATTACTACTAATATAAGCTTTATAGTGTGTAGGTATTAAATAAGCAACTTAATTATAAATCTATAGAAATTAAGTGGTATATATACATAAAAGTAGACCCCTAACTCTAAAGCCTATAAGTTATATTAAACATATCTAAGATATATAAGGGTAGGTAAAATAGGGTAATATATAAGGTCCCGTAATTAGTTATATACCCCCCTAGATTTAACGGTATAGTTAAAGCTATAGAAAGAAAAATAAAGGCAGAAACTATACTCCCTAGCTTTATATCTCTAGACATAGAGCTATATTTAAAGAGATATCCTCTATAACCTCTTAGGAAACTATATTTAAAAAAGTATAATAATTTAATCTATATTTAAGGCAGTTAATTAATCTATACTTATAGTAGATCTTTTTAATCTATAGTTAAGGTAAATATTTAACATCCTTTATAGGAGGCTCTACGAAATCGTTTAATCTAGGTATAGTATTTTAATCTATATTCGAGGTAGTCAATTAATCTATACTCGCGGTAGATCTTTTTAATCTATAGTTAAGGTAGATATTTAATCTGTGTTTAAGGTAGTTATTTAAGCTATAGCCATATAAGCTGTAATCGAGGTAGATTTAGAAGTAGTCACTTAGTAACTCTAGTGACGTTAAGACGTTGAATTTAGTGACGTTGTAGTTGTCGCAACTGGTGCTAATAAGGCTGGTGCTAATGTAGGCTGGCGTTTTAGAAGGGCGTCTACAGCGTAATGGCTGCGACTAGTTATCTATGGTAGACTAGTTTTTAGTAGGGCGTTTATAGCGTAATAGCTGCGACTGGTTGTAACAGAAGGCGTCTATAGTATAATAGCTGCGACTAGTTATAACGGAAGGCGTTTACAGCGTAATAGCTGCGACTAATTATAGTGTTAGTGCCTCCCCAAGAGGCCTTAATTTGATTTGGTAATAGGCCTATATTAAGGCTCTAGTTTGGTTTAATCTAATATTCGCTAGCTGGTCGTTTAAACAGTTGTCTGGTTTTGGCGACGGTCCTCTACTAGCTGCTATCAGTCTAGTGCCTTCCTTGTATCTACCCAATATCCTTATTTCTCACCATCAGTATATCCAAGCTAGCTTCTGCTCTAGCTCCGTGCTCTAGCATCTCGCTCTAGCTCTGTGCTCTGGCATCTCGCTCTGGCTCTATGCTCGGGCTATCGCGCTAGCTAGGCTCTCACTTAGACGCCATATAAGGTCGTTACGCTGTGGTAGATAGGTCGACTCTATTAAATGGTTGTGTATCTGGGTTAAAGGAGGTTGGGGTTCGTACGGTCGGGTTCGTACGGTCAGGTTCGGTTCGGTTCGATCGATATTCGATACGATCGATGTTCGATGCGATCAATATTCGATCGTCCGTCCGTTTGGTAAATAAAGGTAATCACGAGTACAAGAGCGGTACCCAGAAGAAGCTCGAAACACTTGCAAAGGTGGAAGAAGTAGTGTTACCTCAGCGAGCTTAGACGCGATTTTTTAGCTAGTATCGGAATAACCTATGCCGTCTTCCGAAGTGCAAAATCACGTCTGAGAGTGTTTGGCGCGTCTTGTTAAAATTATCATTAAAATCCGCTAAGCGGATATTGCGGATATCTAATTCATTTATTTATATAACGCATTATTATTACTAAAAGTTAATATAATATTTTTAAGACTTAGGACTTTTAAATGGTATAAATTTTATAATATGGCTATCCCTTAGTCCTAGTATTAATTTCGTTAAAGTTAAAAAATACGTTATTAAAATTATTATCACATATTATATATTATTAAATAGTCTGCTAATATAGATAAAACTATATAAATATATAGACATCTACTACTTAAAGCTATTGCAACACCTAGGAGGTGCTATAGTTGGGTTCTTTCTTAAAAATATCCTCCTTTTAGCCTAGAGTGTCTCCACTATTACTAGGCGCTATATCCGTATAGAAAACCCACTATAGCTTAGAAAAAAAGCACTAGTTATTAGGGTTGGAAGACCATAGTTAAATAGGAACGCTAGTAGTTCTTATAAAGCTTATAGGAGCTAGATAATTATTTACGGAAGGATTTTATATCCCTAGTAAAGAGGTAGTTATAGGATATATAAGATAAGCTTCTGGCCTTATAGGAGGCAAATAAAGACAAATAGTTAAGCTTAATAGATAGAGCTATTAAGATTCTATATCCGTATAGTGGATAACCTAGTTAAATTAAGGTATTAAGACGGGTAATATATAGGCAGAGGGACTTATTCCTAGCAGTAAAGACATTATAGGGTAAGAGTATAATAATATAGGTAATTCCGTTACTAATTTAAGCTTCTATTACTATTATTATATTACCTTTAAATATAATTAGAGAGGAGTAGCTATTAAAGATATAGGCCATCCTAGGAGTAAATCCCGTATTTATATATATATAAGTAATAAAAGTATATACGGACATCCTAAAATATATTAAGGCGGGTCGGTTTATATATATTCTAGTATCGCTAGAGTTACTATTAAGTAAACGGTTCTACTATATCCTTACTTAGCCTACTTTTTACTCGCATATTTCCTTAGTAATAATTAATAAGTATTATCTAGTTACTAACTAGGGTAAGAGCTTCCAGCCCTATTATGTACAGCTCTTTAAGGTCTAATTACTACTTAGTTTAATAGTGCCGTAGTTTATATATACTATAACACTTAATAAGGAGATATATGCGAAAGTAATAAAGCTAGTGGGTTTTTATTAGAGTATAACAAATCTTAAATAAACGGATATTAATCGGCCTAATCTATCTATTATTAGGGGCTATATTAAGAGGAGGGATAAGAATAATTATAAGGCACTATTCTTTGTTATTAAAGAGGCATTTAAGAAGGCGGTAGTAGAGGAAGATTATCTATCCGTAACCCTTAGCCAGATATCTATAGGGTCTAGTAAAATATCCGCATTATCTAGCTAAACGCCCGTAGCGCCTAGCAGGATATCCGCTACCTCTATTTATTAATTAGTTAGGCAGATCTAAAATCTAGTAGAAGGTACTATATAGCTAAAGGGATAAAAGGTTCTAAGCCCCAAATTAATTTCTAAGATAATTATCTTTCTTTATGCTAAAAATTATATCTATAGGTGTATAAATATAATCCGTTCGTGGCTTATAACTAAGGGCTATATTATAAAATAGGCTAAAATAGTAGTACGGAGTTATTATGCGATATTATCCAAATGTAATAAGAGTAAGGAGTATTAAAATTTCTACGCAGAAGACTTACCTACCTATATTCTTATTATATTAGACGCCTTAGCCTATAATATAGATATTTTAGATATTATCCGTTCTATTATATATAGTTATTATCCTAATAAAAGCCTAAATATAATACTCTAGCGGTTTAGATAGACCGCTTAACGTAATAGTGTTACTAAATATATAATTATCCTTATTAAAGACTGGTATAAGGGCGCTCTTATAGATATTATACTGCTAAAGTAAAAGTCTTAAAAACCTATAGCCCCTCTATCTACCTGACTTAGCTATAACTTTATTACTACTAAGATGGCGATATAGGAGGATAAGGTAGCGGATTTCGCCAGCGACTTAACTTTATTCGTTATAATTAACAGTAATATTATCTCGCAGGTATTTACTTAGGAGGAAAAGGATTAAATACTTAATAATAATATAACATTATTAGCTCTACTAATTAAGTATATAGAAAAATAGAAGAGGGTAAAGACTAATATAAAGAAACGGATGGTACTTCTAAATATATTATACGAGCTCGCGAATAAAGCTACTAGATATTTACGTAATATTCTGCTTAAGCTATATAAGGAGATAAGTCCTTTATTTAAAGGTTTATACTATTACTCTAATTATAATAATTTATTGCAGGCTTATAAGGAGTATAATATTATTATATTATATACTAGGAATATTATAAAGAGTAAGTATTTAAAGGATCTATTTATATATGTTAAGAAGTGGATTAAAGGATAGCTTAATATAATATATTAGGATACAGTTTAAAGTCTAATTTTTAGTTATATTATATCCGATAATTAAATCTATATACTCTATATCTAACCTCTATTAACTTATAAGGGCCTTAAGCGGATATTGCCCGAATATAATTACAGCTTCCTAAGAGATAAAGTAGACGCGCTTATCCGCTTTATTTATAAGGAAGAAACGTAATACTTTAGTACTAGTATTTTATAGGCTGCGTCGCAATTTAGTAGATGTGTTACCGTATCTAAAAGCTTATTATAAACGCCTTTGCTATTAATAGGTTAATAGGGACCTATTAGCGTATTAACTATAAAGAGTGCTGGCCTT
>Ga0307515_10005486_pt1 | contig 25671 bp, 24 predicted proteins | sample 17_EM_MG_FD_194513 | JGI IMG/M metagenome (GOLD analysis project Ga0307515, IMG submission 194513) | Populus trichocarpa ectomycorrhiza microbial communities from riparian zone in the Pacific Northwest, United States - 17_EM | ecosystem: Host-associated > Plants > Roots > Unclassified | place... | reverse complement strand
CCCCCCTACCACCCCGCCCAGAAATGCTGCGCTGGCAGCCAGAGTCTTTCCAGCGTCGTTCGTCCACTTGTGGGTTTGCGGAGGTGATAATGGCATATTTTCTAGAGCCATTAAAGTATTGCTCACCCAGTCATCCATATCAGGCGAAGGATGATTGTCAATATCGAATTCTCCGTTCCGCTCAAAGCTGGAGCTAGTGGCACGGAGGGGTTTGTAATCCTCAAACGATAATGGATTGCTTTGGGGAGGAGTGCAGAGGACATTCTTGACATGAATGCTGTCGTGCCAATTGCTCCTGTACAAGTCCGGAAAGCTCTGGAAAAGGTTCGCTTGCTCCATTGCTATAGCGACAAAGCCTTGATGCAAACACTATTCTGTAGTATGATAGATGGTAAAAGACCGGTCTCCGTTGGAATATTGCCTAGTGTTTCCACTTCTTCCTATACAGACTGGTTCGAGGGTTTTCGATCAAGTCAATGAAAAGTGCCTTGAGTGCGGGGGCGCATGTTTATAAATTCGAACATGGATCAATCAGAATCGATCAAGCAAGGGAGCGCCACTCTTTTAAAGGCAGCTGTGATGCGAGAGGTGAGATTAGGTTGTAATGCATTTGGCATGTGTTTGTTGAGAACTAAAACCCTGGCTGCTGCTGTGCTCCAAACGAAGACCCCGCAAAACGGGGGCATAACATGTCACCATGGGATTCTGAAATTTGACTATGCTGACTTGTAAGTTGGAATGGTTGGGCGTGGTGAGCAGTGATCAGTCGCTGGGTATCGATGCGCAGGTCAGGGACAGGCCAATCTCCCGCCGGCATGAACGGTTGAAACGACGACTCAATGTACCGCAAGCATAAAGCAAATACTGGCAAAGAGATGGCGGCAATGGCCGTTGTAGAGTTCGCTCTTGGGAAATTATTGTGGCATGACAGGCTGCATGCCGAAATGCGCGAAAAGGCAGCAAATCAGGCCTCTTCCAGCCCCTACACGGAGCCTCTCCGACGTTGCTAGCGGGGCACCAAGAGCACACAAATAATTCCTGCAAAATCGCCTTTCTCCATGACACTCATCGCAACACCAAACCCCTATCTCCATCTACGTATTAAGCATAGTGGATGACTCTTTCTGCCAGCTTGGAATCAGTACGCTTCATGAAAAAAAATTGTATGACCCTTTGAAAATGTTATCCATCTCCCTTGAATAGTTCAATTCCCTTGGCAAGCAGCTTCATTCCTCTCATTCGCACGTCCTCGTTCTCATTGATTGCCCACGATGTCAATGTCTCTCTGGCTCGAATCGTAATATCGTTCTCGGGAGGTGTGGCAGCCCAGAATAAAGCATCTGCCAACTCGACACGCAGCAAGTCCACAGCTGTCAACCAAGAGAGGAGCGTCCTGCTCAGATCACCAAGATAGCAAGCAACAAGCGCACAATCTCTTGTCGGGCACTTCAGAGCAGCATTCTTGAGCAGCCGAAAATCCTCATGATAAGGCCTGGTGCCTCCAATTTTATTTACTAACACGCTTATTTGTTCTGCGAAGTCCTTGCATTTCTCAGGTGCAGTCTTTGATGAAGGCTGTGAGGGGTAGCACAGTAACCACAACCTCAAATTGAACGTTGTAGGGAGAATCGCCGGCTTTCGCTGCGAATTTCGCTGCCACTCCCGCGTGCGCATACTTTCAATATAGTTAATGATATCCTCGATTACCGGCTTAGTATTTTCGAGCCATGCCTTTTTGTCCGGAATGTCATGATCAGATGCGTGGAGCGAGGGTTCAAGTCGCTGCATAAATCGGTTCCAATGCGTGAATGAGAGAGTCGGCGCCTGTAGCAATGCATATGCTTGCTCAAACAAGACACGTTGAATTCGAGAGATCTGAAGTCCACTCGGTATTACTGGAGGTACCCATACCCTACGCAAGAGAGACGGGAGGTTAAACCCGCCGTTGTCAAAAGCGTCGCGCCCGTTATTGAACAAAGATAGCCAGTAACGTCCTTCATTTGAGTTTCGAAGTTCTAGAGAGCCTTCTGCCACATATTTGTTAAATATGGCTAAGTCGGGTTGAGGTCGGACATTCGCGAGAAAGAATTGATGGTGGAGATCCAGGATTGACGCAGGAGTTAATGTGGGACAGAATTGGAGAAGGTGGACAAGTAGCTGAGTGCGGAAGGGAATTGACGGTAAATCCGAAGCCTTCAAAGTTGATTTGTGTTTTCTTAAGAAAATATCTATCCAGCGGGCCGTATTCGCTCTCAGTATGTCTATTAATGGTAGCAGAATGGACTCCATGAATCTTTTACGCCGGTTCATCGGATAAGAGGAATTTGAGACGAAGTGGACTAGGAGATTTAAGATAGGCGGAAGTGATTTCATATCCTTGTCGCCGTAAGCCTCTGGGGTTATCTCGGTCCGTTCGGCTTCAACCCAATCTTCCTCGGTCAACGGGCGTCTCTCATTGATGCTGCCTAGAATAGGCATCGTAGTTTCAAACGACGATATTAACTGCTCCGCCAAAGGGTCAGAAAACTCATCTGAACACCTTCCGAGCATACCCAGCATGCTCTCAATAACTGCAGCTCGAATATCCAGATGAGAGGAACTTTGAAACAAACCACAAAGCACGTCAACTGAGAAGCTTTCTGAGACGAAATCGGCACCATCCAGGAGTTGAGCCAAGTATTTCACCGTAGTAACCTTGATGTAAGGCATTGAGGAAGTGCTTTGAGGACCTTCCGCTGGCTTGATTTTCCTTGCTTCAGCCTGCTCTTCGAGCTTCATCCGAACTGCACTAGCGAAAGACTGAAACAAACCCCGTGATTGAGCCGCCGAGAGTCTCCTTAAAAAGGTCACAGTGAGAAACCTCCGATGCCACGAACTAGATTCCGGCCTATCTATAATTATTCTCAAGACGGGGTCTGATGCAAGGTGCGGACAATCGCTCTTCGTAAGGAGAATAAGCAGTCCATAAGCAATACCCTCTAACTCTATAGCACCAGAGGATTCCGGAGGTGTTTTCAATAGCGTGTCGAGTGTGGCATTTGTCAAATCGGCAAGAAGAGGTGGAGGCACGGTATTTAAGAGGTGAGCAAGTATTTCTCTCGCATTTGACGGGTTTAGTTCAGGCCGACAGAGGAATTCAGGAGCAAGGAAAAGACATGGATATCGAACGTCCGATTCCGAAGGAAATGGTGTTGATAATAGTCTCCGATAACCTCCTTTCCTACTATCAAGAAATAGCAGAGCGGAGAGAACTTGGCCTTCTCGTACCTCCTGTGATCTCCATGGCATCTGGTATGACCATACTCCTGGCAGGTTACGTCCTTGCGTTGTTGATCCTAGGATACTGAAGCCTTGCGTGGCTTTGCTGATATTTGTTGGCGCCATTAGTAAATAGTCCAAGCATGTCAACGTGAGGTTTCGAGAGGCTATCGAAGGAGGTTGTTTGAAGACAGGATCCCACTCGCTGGGTTCTAGAGTGTCGACATCTTCGGGAAGGATGGGATATGGAGGAATTATTTCACTTTCTGGAGGTGGCATTAGGAAAGATGGCAGGGCTTGCTGGAAGTAGTAGGCCCAGGTACGATACGCTTCATTTGGTTCCATGCGTCCGATACTAAAAGATTCCATAGCATGGGACCATGCGCGTTTCATACGTTCACTCCTCTCTTGGGGTGGACTCTGCAGGACGTAGATTTCAAGGGATACCCTGAAGCTATCAACAAAGGCTCCAATCGCATCCTTGGTCTCTTTATCTTCGGGTGCAGGCGAGAGCGCAATCCCTGCTTCAGCAAAAACTATGGCAGCAGCACGAGAAGCTATGAAGGGTGTATGACTACCCGCTGACTCGACCGCCGGGTTGAAAAGATGCGTCATGCACTGAATCGGCAGACCTAGAGGCCAAGGTGAAGGGAGCGTCGCAGCAACGGGGAAGATGGATGGCCGGAACTTCCGCCAAAGGGCATCCCGCGCCTTTGCTAGATTGTCAAAGAACCGAAAGGATGCCGGTAGAGGGTCTCCAAGCGAACTGTGGCTGTTAAAGTAGTTGTAAGATAACGGGCCCTGTGGTGAGTCAAAACTCAAGGCCTCATGTCCAGGTTTCAGAGCTGCTTTCTCCACCCCAATGAGAAGCTCTATAGTATCGGCCCAGAGGATTTCGTAAAGTTCGTCGTCAGATAGTATCAGGGAGCGTTTCAAGGTGCTTGAGCGCTGTAGACGAGCTAGAACGATGATTCGGAAGAGTTCCAAGATAGGAGACCAGTCGAGATGGTAGAAGGATGGTTCTCTTATAGCTGAACATGCTGTCTCGAAAAGTGTCAAGAGGGTTTTATTTCCTTCCAATACCCTTGAGTAGACAAGGGAGCTATCTGATATTGAGGGGAAGACTTTTTGCGTGCCAGAGAGCAAATTAATTCCTTCATGAGTATGAGTGGCATCTTTTGCGTAAAGAATTTTGATGGCGAGCTGCAATCCGATTAGAAGGAAACCACACTAAACATTAAGATTCCACGCACCGGGTCCCGGACAAAACGGCGTGCCCAGACAAGTGTCTCCGAGTACAGCTGTAATGATCCACTTGCGATTGCGTAAAAAAGAGCAGACTTAGCGAAGAAGGCTCGATCTGTTTGTTCTCTACTAATCACTGCTTTCCGTTTTCTCTCCTCAACAGCTTCGCTGGTTAGTACTAGCTAAAATTCTACAAATGAATAACGCTTACTGATCTTAGCTCTGTCCAGAGCCTCCGCATCTCCTTGCTCGAGAAATATCTGAAGCAGATTGAAGTCTCCATATTTCAAACCTGGCGATGGAGGCTGGTGGAGTATTGAATAATCACTGTATGAATGGTCTAACGTAAGAAAGTTATAATCGTTTTTGACGCGGCGTAGTCGTCGGAGCAAGTTCAGAGCATGTCCCGGCTCCAATCTGGTGAAAATGTTGCAGGGCCACTGACCCACACGAAGATCGTTTAATCCCTCATCAATGTCGATGTCTCGTTTGTGAATTGAGACATATAAAAAGCAAAGCCGAAGAAAGTCGTAGCGAAGAGACCGCCGCAAGACAAGAAGAATTCCAGCATAATTACTGATGCTGGCCTGTGATTTAGGAATCAATTCAAGAGCCTCAACGAGCTGTTTCTGAAACAGTGATTCGCGAGCTGACCAGCATCGCATGAGGCTATGCAAAAAGCCACCAGAGGAAAACGAAATATTGGCAGTCTCGTTTGGATAAACTCGAAGATATTGAATGGCAAGATCGATGATTTCTTGTATACTTGTCCAATCAAGTTTTTTTTTAACAGCCCTGCGAAGAAGCGGTTCTACAAGTCGTGACATGAACATTCGTTTTGGAAATTTGGCACTATTATCTCGTGCAAGTTTGCGGAGGAGCTCTAGTGAGAAAAGCATTGATTCCGAAAAGCCTGGCTCTAGACTAGAACATGAAGGAGAGCGCCCAAGCAAATCAGAAAGGCAATCAGGGAGGTCAAATTGACTACTATCCTTTTCGAAGATTTTGTTGAGAGAAAGTTGTCGCAGCAACTCAGATCGGTATTTGAGGGTTAGTGATGTAGGCAACCACTGCAAGGGCGGGAATGATTTAGTACGCAAGGCCAAGGTGAGGAACTCTGATGTACTGCATAAAGTAAGATAAGCGTAATGGCTGGTTAGTGGTCGCCCGTCGGGGCTTTTGTGAGGCATGTCGGGGAATAGGCGCGGAAGCAATCCACGTAGCAATTCTTCAACTCTTTCCCGCTTTTCATCAACCTCGACTCCCTTGACGTATCGGGCAACGGTTTTCACGAAGAGCTGAACTTCTACAACTGAGAATTGAGCAATCAATGAGAGCAAGCCAGGTGTTCCACCAAGTTCATCCAAAGTTGTTCTCCAGCGGCTGCTTTTCAATTCTTTGCCGAATTGCTTTATGGCGACTCTCCGGACAATCAATGAATGCTCCTGCGTAAGGGCATCTGATAATGACGAGGGCAATTTGGCAATTGTCAGCCAGATGCAAAAGATCATAGGCGTTACTGATCCATATTTGACTGCTTCCAACAGGTGAGCTGAAACGGCTGCTTCAGAATTCGTCGTCAAGATATGGCGGAAGTAAAGAGCAAGCCCCGGGGGTTCTAGCTGACGTATTATAGTATTATCTAACTTGCTTTCCATTATCGAATAGTAGGTTCGGACAAGTAGAGGCTTGGACAAATGTATATCAGCTAGGTGAGGCTGGTGGGGAAATGAGCACGTTCAGAGGCACGGTTTTTAAAATTGAACTCAATCGGGTTAGCATAAATTACTCAGCACGGCCCTCATTATTGATAACGCCAGACAGTATTGTACAACTCCAAAACACAATCTTAGAGACAAGCAACTTCCAATTTCCAAAACAACCCCCAGGAGACCCCCCTCTCCATCCCCTATCTCTTTCTCATTGACGCAAGTCTTCGGCTCTGCCTCGGCTCTTCTGTTGGAGGTGGCGATGCTGGCGGCGGTGCTGCTATGATTGACGGTGCTGGAGAGGCCTTGTGAGAAGTCGTGCCCTTGTGACGTTTGGGACCGCGACCGCTTGGGCCATCTAAGGGCCTTTTTGATTGGCCAAAGCCACTAACAGCTGGTGGTGGAAATGGTGCTGGCATGGGCCAATCTGCGTAAGGGGCATCCGCCTCGACCCCGAACATTCTCCCAACAGCCCAGAGGCATTATCTCAGCCGCCGTTCCGTCACAGTTGGGACAAGGTGCAAGACCCAATCAGCTTTGGCGAGGTCGGCCTTTGCCTGCACCCCACTTTGCTCATTGAGGGCTCTGAGCTTCTACGTCTCCTGCTTCCCAGATTCCGTCACAGCTTTCAGCTGCGCCTTCAGGCCGTCAATCTACTCTTCCTGGTGCTTTATGATTGCGCATAGTTCCTGGAAGGTGGCCTCGTAGGACTGGATTTGGGCAGTGACCTCTGACATGTTGCGTGTTTGAGATTGAGATTGAGAATGATGATGATGAAATTGGGCGTGCCAATATGAGGATTGTAGATTCTAAGAAATTGTATTTGTGTGGATGAGAGAGTTGTAAGTTGGTTTGTTTGATCTAAGTCCCTACTGCGGACGATGGGACCTTTAACTTAGGGAAGAATAGCTATTGTGGACTATTCACATAAAATCGCCATTGTTCTGTTGTAATGAGATCAATTAAAACAATAACAACCTACAATAATAGCTTAAAACTTTGAAAACGGATGCTCTCTATTTTAGTGTATTGCGAGGTAGAATTCCATCCAATGTTTCAATCAATGATCTTACTTCCTCTTCGGTATTGTAGTGTACCATGCTAATCCTTACTACACCACCGTCGCCTAATCCGAGAATCTCGCTGCACAGCCTCTTGCTGTAGAAATGTCCCCACCGGAATCCGAAATTAGATTTTTGATCTGCTTGTTCTACTACTTCCCGAGAGTCCATCCCTTTCACGGTAAAACTGATTGTTGGCACTCGGATGGTAGGATCAGCATTCTTCTCGCCATAGATACTAATATCGCCTCGAGATGTTAGATATCTAAGTAGGGCGGCTTGAAGTTTACCCTCGTGCACTGCAATAGCTTCGAAAACGGGCTTTGGCGAAGATCCACCAAGGTAGGAGACAATTTCGGGGATCGACTGCGCCAGTTCGTAATTCGCTCCTGCCAGGCCAATTTTGCCCTCCAGCGTATCTTTAGGGATAAAGAAATGGCTCAATGGGTTGAGGTTTTCCTGGGCAGCTCGTCGAGCATAGAGCGTAGATATGTGGGGTCCATAGACCTGAAAACCTTTCAGACCGCGTTGTAGCAAGAATGAAGGATCGAGGGGCTTACCTTATACCACGAGAATCCGTAAAAATCGACATCTAGCTCCTTCACATCGATTTGGCGATGAGGAGCGTATGACACTCCATCAACGCAAAACATGGCTCCAGGTATGGAATGAACCGCTTTTGCAATAGATGGAATGTCGTGTATCGTACCCAGGATATTAGAAATGTGGGTACAGGTAACAAACTTTGTCCGGGAAGATAGAAGAGGGGTAAGAGAGTCGACGTCCAATCTCAAGCTCTCATTCTCAGGGACCCACCATTTAAGTATCATGCTATTTCGCTCGGCCATATCAACCCAGGGTTTGATGTTCGTTTCGTGGTCGATTTTAGAAATTATAATTTCATCCTCGAGCTCGAACTTCATCGTGAGTGAAATGTTACGGAATAGTTGGGTTGTAGAGGGGCCAAGTACTGCAAAGAGTTAGGCAATTAAAGCACGTAGCAATATTATACAGAGCGCCATGGAAGCATTGTATATGATATGACCGCTATACAAATGGAGTACAAAAATATCCACTGGTAGACTTTACAGATAGCTTTGAATAGATACAATAATTGTCGACTAACCGACTTCATCCGGGTCTGCATTCATGTAACGAGCTGCCGCTTTGCAGCCTTCACCATATCGAGAAGTAGACACTTTGCCTATGGCATATGAAGCTCCAGTTTGGACATTGGTGTGGGAAAGGTACTTGGATATCCTAGTGTCTTATTCAATAGCGGTTCGCGATCACCACTCAGTAAAGCATGGACCATACGACTCGATTACGTCTCCAAGAACTTGACTACCACCAGCATTATCAAGAAAGACTTGATCTTGGTTCAAGGCAGGGAAGCGGCTCCTAGCTTTGGAGACGTCAAAAGCCTCCATGATTGTGGTTCCTAGAGTCGTAGACTTGAGATTGGAAATGAGATGGTGCAATGAAACTTGAAGCCTGGTCTGCTGAAAGCTGTTGTTTAGATATCAGATCGCTATATATGCCAGCGCAAGATGAGGGGACACGCACCCAGATAGGCAGGTGGGGATGATCGACGCTAGGAACGCCGCTTGTCCGTTGAGCCTTTGGTACGCCCTACGAGTTGCATACCGTAACGTCTCGATGCGCTTCAACAACGCGATGCGGCTTCAACAACGCGATGCGGCTTCATGATGCGTCGTTTAATCCTTCTGGAACGGAGCGCCTCATCAAGTTTAGTGTATGGATCTTTCCGAGCTCCCATAGCATCCGATATGCCTAATCCCCCTCAAGCACCGGGACTCCTCCGCATCTCAGGTTTCTCAATCTTCCTACTTGGTCAATCGATTGTTAATGTCATTAAGATTGGGTGCCTAGAGAGTCGTATCGAGCTCCACGAAGGGGGGATTGACAGTTGTCCCAATTCTTGCAATATAATAAAAGCGTACATAGGTATTCTGATTCATCGGATAGTACCAAACTCAACAAAGTGCCAGATAGTTGTGAGGTGAATGCATGTGAACAGAGGAGATGAGCGGAGGACGTTGAAGCTTAGGGGATGATGGCTGGTTCACCTATTGTGGCGTTTGTTTTCTCGCGCAAGCGCGTTTCACGTCAAGTTGTTTCTCATTTCATAACCGGTCATATCAAAACTCATTGATCCTTGATATTCTACTAAGCCTGGGGAATTTCATGCTGATTTGCTGAGATTTCTCCACACTGCAGTTTCAAAGGCCTGAGTCAAGGCGTGGCTTTTCTCATCTCCCCAGGGAACTATCTGTGTTGCATACATCAGTGCGAGGCCCTTTTCCCGATTTACGGCCCACACTAGATTTGGGAGCCCACTCCAGGTCAACGTTCCCTTTGGTTTGTAGTAATCCGGCTTCTCGATGTCGTCCAGTATGACTAAACCTCCCAGGCCAAAACTAATATTCAGACCTCTCGACGTCCCTCCGACCATAAGACGATATGTGTTGCGGTCCTCCCTAATTAGCGCACTGTGTGCTCTAGTACCCTCGGCGAGTTGCGGTGTGAACATCATATCCACAGTTTCTTTCTTCAGCACTACCAGGGATTCCTTTAAGAGGTCCGCCAGCACGCGGGTATAATCTGGCACAGAAGAATACAGTCCTGTGCCTCCCATTTCTTCTGGAGCTGGGTCTGCGAGTATTCTCGACGATCCGGGTAGCAATTCGCCACCAGGACCTCGTGCGAACATCGTCATCAGCTCCTCTCGGACATGTGGTTTCTGCTCCAAATGGAAAGTCGTCGAGTTCATACCGAGTGGACTAAAAATATGCTGCTCCACGTACTCGCCAAGGGTAGTTTTGTTGAGACGCCCTACCAGAAGACCGGCCCAATCCAGCGACGTGCCGTAAGACCAGCTCTCCCCTGCCTCGAAAATCCTTGGTGTACTGAACGCTTCCACTACTTTGCCTATCATCCACTTGGGCCCTTCGCCACGATCAGTTCTCCACGCCGCCACACTAGGGTCCATTACTTCATAGCAGGTGCCGCTTGTGTGGGTGAGCAGATGGCGGAGAGTAATACTCTTCTTCGCAGGTTTGAGGGTATACGGGGGCTTTTCCGCATTATCCGCACTTGCCTCAATTATGGGCAGCTCAGTAAGTTCTGATAAGAGCTTATCCACCGGGCCATCCAGAGTTATTTGACCTCGCTCAACGCACTGCAATGCCGCAATTGATGTGATCAGCTTAGTGCAGGAAGCTATTGCGTAGGTACTGTCGAAGTCCATTGGCAAGGCATATTCGGCAAGGGATTTATATCCAGCAGTCTTCTTGTAGACATATTTCCCTATATGGAGCATTAATTCCGAAATATTATCGACCTTTTGCAGACTGACCTTCCTTATCAACAACAGCGACGACGGTGCCTGGTATTCCATTAGATCCTTTCGCTGTCGCCTCAGCAAGCAATTTCTCGAAATGGTTCATGTTAGATTATCTATAATACCATAACTAAATGAGCAAACGTGATGGAGAAAGATTTATGAAGGAGAGTATGCGGTGTTTTCCGTCTTCTGATTAGCCTTAGGTACGAGTGGTCTATATTTTCGGGACCTAGAATTCAAACCCCCGCCACGCCTGCTTCTGATTGGTTAAAAAAAAGTTGCGCGCGGTAAGTTATGGCAGAATCTACTTGACGGACATCAAAATATTATGAACATTAAAATATCCTAGTATTGCGTCTTCCTTTTTGTTGACACCTCTATTAATACTGCTATATATATTATAAATATAGCAGATCTTACTGTAATTAAGTGTAGCAAGTGTTATATCTATAAGCCCCACTTTAATTTTGTTAAAGACGGCCCTTTAAAGAAGCTTTTAAAGCTATATCAGTTATATCGATTGTTAAAGGCGTGTCGATCAGGTTGCAATGACGTAGTGTCGACGTCAGTCTTTGCCACCTACCTCATGTATATATAGTCTCTTTTTCTTCATAGATCAATCTTTACACGAGTTTTCCTCACCTAAAATCTGCGCACGGACTTCCGATTGACAAGGCGCGTCTTCCCTATATACTACTTCTGCTTCTGCTTACTTTTCTAGGCCTCTAAATATGATTTAAATAAGTAGAGAGCTATTATAGAGTTAGGTTCTACTACTGACAATCGTCCTATCCCTTCCAACGGTAGCGTCCTACGAGAATTGGACCGTGCGCGAACACCAGAATCAGAAGTACGCGTATGGTCACAGAGCCTTGATCCTATCGATTCTATTGGCTAGCTCTTATCGATAACCGTAGGACGAATTGTACCGTTGGAAGGGATAAGGTGTGGTAAACTACTCCACCTAAAAATAATACCAAGAATACCTTAAGGGACTGGTTGCTAAATAAAATTATATAGTATATATGGCAGCTTAAGAGCACTAGACCTTAATAGAGGTAGGAGAGAAATAAGCTTATAGTTTATATTAAAAATATTAAAAATAGGTTACTATTTTTTACATTTAGTGCTACTGTCTGAATAAGGTTTTACGATACAGTGGATACGGTTGCTTGTAACTAATTGGGTTAATCACGTGACCTAAGCGAGCTCAGGAGGTCCATCAAATTCCACCTGTAGACGTAGAGAGAGAAGAGAATAAGACGAATACAATTGAACCAAAAACCCCCCCACCGTGATTCCAACACTGATCAGTGCTGCATAGATCAGCAAGGTATAACGAAGAGAGGCACTGTCTGATTCTCTAGACCTCTTGTCGAAGGCTAAGAATTAAGGTATTGCTTGCTAAGCCCAAAGGCCAGTTTGTGAGGTTACTCGCGCTTCTAACCTGCGTCTATCACGCCTTCAGAGTAACTAGTTTGTGGGTGTATCCACGCTTCTAGTCTAACTGTCAAATTAACTGCGGAACCAAAAGATGGCTACCTCCGCAACAAATACTGCCGCGATGGCTACCTCCGCGATGGCTACCTCTGCGATGAATACTGAAAAATGGGAGACTGGAATCGACGCAACCGTAACTGATATTAAGGAAGTCAAAGCATTCGTCAATTGGCGTTTATCGATATACAAGGAGAAGGGATAGAAGGGATTCGACTTATGGGAGAGCTTTGTTGACGACTTTAAGTCTTTTATAAAGGACATACTTAATGACCTTAGCAAGGATTGATTAAAAACGATTAGGGATTACCTCCGTGAAAATAGGGTATACATACGGAAGGAGGTAAGGAAGTCAATTGCAGACGGCCTCTTAGGAGCTATTCACGAACCAACTCCCTTAAAATGGCCTACTGACGACCCTACCGACGACCCTGTCGACGACCCTACCGACGACTCTACCGACGACCCTGTCGACGACCCTACCGACGACTCTACCGACGACCCTACCCCACCTCTACTATCGACTGCTCCTATTTAAACTACCCTAGCTATAGACCAGCTCGCCCTATAAGGAAGCTTTGGAAGAGAGATCACTAACTTAGCTAAGCTTTACACGGACGAAGTTAAATACTCTAGCAAATAAGATAACTTTAATTTTAAGTTTGAGATCTTCCAAAACTACTACCTCCGAGCCGGCGTCCCTAAGTAAGCGTACACTATTGCTATTCCTACTATGCTCCGCGGCCTTGCTCTTAAATACTACTTTACCTACCTTAAAGATCTTAACCTCAAGAACGTATGCGTAGGCCTTAAATTATACTTTAAAGGCGACGAATATAAACGCGATATCCTATTAAAATGGAATGCAATTACGCTTAAACAAGTCACTACTTAAAAAGGACTTGATATAGGCCAAGCATTTTAGGTATTAATTAATAAGATATGGTAACTATAACGCGGGTTAGCAAAGGACCTTTAAAATGACATAACATTCTATAATAAGCTCCTTACTGCGTGCCAAGACGTATTAGCTTGTAAATCAGCCTGCTTTCAACCCGCTACTACCCTTGCTGGCCTTATTAGCGACATTAAATCCTTAATCGCGACGTACGGCAAATGAGAATAAGAGACTGAATTATTCTATACCGACCGACGATACCACCCCCCTGACTGATAATACTACCCCCCTAACCGTTAACACCGTAATAAGGGCAAAAAGTGCTTTATATGCAGCAGATCTGGATATTAGTCTATAAACTATACAAAGGATAAAAGGGACCGGAGAATACGTTAATATATCTCCGATTTTGAGGGTAGTAATAGCAATACTGAGGATTAGGGAGCCTTTAACTTCTACCTCGATATAGAACCCTATTTTAGTTATCACGACGACCTTAAGGTAGAGGTATTTTGGACTGAATTTGCGAAGGGAGAGGGATAGAGACTACGGACTCATTTACTAGTATCTTTTTGTTCTTTCTTATTTCCTAGTTGTTGCCAGTGTCTGAATAAGGTTTTACGATACAGTGGATACGGTTGCTTGTAACCAATTGGGTTAATCACGTGACCTAAGCGAGCTCAGGAGGTCCATTAAATTCCACCTGTAGACGTAGAGAGAGAAGAGAATAAGACGAATACAATTGAACCAAAAACCCCCCTACCGTGATTCCAACAGCTACTAATTTATATTAATATGGTTTATACTCTTATATACTTTAATTTAATAAGTATAAGGCTGTTAATGAGGCTGGGCGCTACTAGATTACGTTTTAAAATTTTAATAATAACCTATATATTGCTGCTTACTAGCTATATTACCGCTTTAATCTATATAAAAAGTATATACTTATGGGTCTATTTAATAATACTAACTTTTAATCTTAATATAAGTGGTAGGTATAAGGTAGCGGCTATATATAGCTTTTTTTTAGAGTTTAATAGCCCTAAGGCTAGATCTGTTAGCTAGTGAATTAAGGGTAGCTTTTACTAAGTACTAGGCTGCTTTTATATTTATAATAAATCCTAATTAATCTAAGCTTCCTAATTTCTAATACCCTTCTACTTTTAGTTATAAAGAATAAGTTAATACTAGTAAGCTTCTTACTACTTATCTTAATTGATTTTAATAATATTGTAATTGCACTAAATCTTACTACTTAAAATTAAGGAAAGGCTCTGCTAGAGTAAAGAAGTTTTGCTTTTACTTTTAACGCATTTTATTATAATAAAGCCGCTATATTAAAGGATTAAAATCTATATTACTAAATATTCTGTTTATAGTATAATAATAATCTTTTTAATATCTATAATATAGCTATAATACTAGTATAGATAGTAAATATTAATATATTACCCGTTATAAGCATATTAGTAACGGTTAACTATATAGGCAAACATTATAGTAAGGAAGAGAAGAAGCTAACTTCCTACTAGGAGTTATTTTAATTAGTATAGCTATATACTAACAGTCTTTATGCCTTTAGTTTAGTAGTAGTTAAGTTTATAAATAAGCTTATTATTAAACGTAATTGGTTAGTATAGGAGGTATACTATTTACTTTTTAAGATTCCTCTTTATAAAGGCTTTAAGAATAGAGTAATTTTAAACTACTACTAGGAGGATAATTAAAGTACTATATATAAACTTAAGGATAGGTAACTAAGAGGGTAGAGACTGTCTAACTATAATAAATACAAGTACTAGCCAGATAGGGTAGATAATATTACCTTTTTTAATTATCTATTCTATTTTAATTACTTTATTTATAAGTATTGGCTAAGAGTAAGGCCTTAAGTTATATTGTACTTTTTATAATATAAAAGTGATCTTTTTTATTTATAGTATCCTAAGTTCTACTATATAAAGCGTATTCTTTATTATCTATAAAAGAAGTATAAGGAAGTGGCTGCTTATATTAATAGATTTAGGGCCTTTAATTATATGGTTTTTTATTAGCACCTATTTAACTACTTCTATAATTAGCAACTAAATAAAGCTTATAACTATAACTATAACGCTATTTTACTATTAAAAATAAACTTCTACCTATAGAAACAGATCTTTAACCTTTAGTATTTTGGTATAGAGTTATTACCTAAAGCTTCAAGTAAGTGGTGGATAGAAAACCTAATAAGACAATCTAGTAATAGAATCTTAGGTTGGCTTATTTAGTGGGTTAAACTTATAACTCTTTTGGGATTTAGTTTAAAAGAGATTATTAATAGATAGAGTTAGCTAAGACTATAGAAATACTATTGCTGTATATAGACTTAAAGTCTTAGGAGTATAAGACATTGCATTTTGTAACTAGTCGGCCTATATAAGCATGCTTACAAGTAATATATAAAGGTAACCTAGTGGCCTTGCCTAACATCGCCTGTTTTTAAGAAACTCTCCTCTGTTAGATTTTAGTGATCATTAGCTAATTTTCAGAACAGCTAACGATTTCTACTTCTTCGGGAAAGATGGAAACTTCTAGATGTAAGTCTAGATAGAGATATTCGATAAGTTTAAGGTGTCACTGAAACATATATCCTATCTCCTTTCAATTAAGAGCCTTTGTAAAAGACGCGGCGTAATCTGCGCAAAATTCTGTCATATATAAGAAACCCAACACCAGCGCTATTATATACTCTCAAAGAACAAAGCCTACGCTACAGAACATCGTTTGACCCTTTCGTGCTCGTCAAGTCCTCCCGATCAAGTCCCCCCGCCCCTCCGAATCTCTCAATACTCGTTTCAACCCCTAACCTCGATCTCCTACTTATACCCCTCCTTCATTTTCCCCCTACAAACTCCATTTACAGCATCGAAGCTCTCTCTCGTAACGTGTCTCTATCGACTACTCAGCCCTAACCTCCAAGTTCCCACTCGTACCCTCAGGACTCGCCTCATTTTGTGTCCTGCCGTCACACTCCGGACTGCCCCTCTGGATACTGGCCAGGTATTCTAATCTACCGATGACGTGGCCTAGACATTCCCCATCGTGGTTGCCGCGTTAACGGGGCTTAATGTGAAGGATATAGCTGCTGCTGCTGTAGCGCTCGAGACTACGGGCGCCTCGAGGGGTCGAGGCGTTGCGCCGGAGGGCCAGATGCTAGGGAGGTTAGCAATATTGACAGTGATCGAGGCTTTGCGGGTGTAGTAGAGCATGTAGGCAGTATCATAGACGTTGGATTGGCTTTAGACCTTTGAGAGGATAGGGGCAAAGGTCTGTTAAGTAGAAGAGAGCTGGTGCTACTTGATTGATTTGGGTGCTAAATGTAGGTAGTAAATTGAACTAGAGTGAGCTTCGGGGGCTTTGACTAATCAATCGACCTTTCCTGTGCTATTATCGTGTTGAATATATCCCTTCCCTGACAAGGCAACAATGGGGCTAAAGCAGTGCTCGTGGTCAGGACAGCGCTGTGCTTTCTCTTAATTCGACCAGTTCGTAAATGTGATCCTCTGACGAGAGAGCGTCCCCTCCCCACTTATTTTTTTGTACATACCCTGAGATATACATGCCAACTTCCTCGGGACCGCTTACTACCTGCCTCGATGCCAGTGACTGCCCTACGAATACCGACTTCCTCGTAATGTGTCCCCGCCTTCCTCAATACTAATGACCACATGCTTATATGCCTTCGTGACTTCCTGGAGACAACTAACACCTCGAGAGCTCCCTACTGCTTTAATACCAATGGTTGCCGTCCTAATTCGCTCCACATTCCCCAGAAACAGATACCGGCTTCCTCAAGCACTCTCCTCGCCTATCTTAGTCTCAGTCCTCACCCCCTTATTCATCTTCGCAATCCCCTTGAAGCATCTCTTAACTTCCTCGAGAGTTCTCCATCCCTTCCTTGGTATCAATAAGCGAGCTACGAAGTGCTGCAAGGCAAAGCCTGAACGCAAACTTCTACGATATCGCCTTCCTTCCACTGACCTACTATCCCAGCAAGCGGCTCTAAAGCTAGGGTCTCTCCAGGCATAAAAGGCGGCTCTTCGCCCTCAAATTTCTTTTCATCACTCTTGACAACAACACACCGATCTTCGACACTCTTCAAGATTGTTCCATCACTTCCTTGCTTCATCACCGGTCTTTCATCTCTTCGCATCTCTTCCACTAGGGCATGAATATTCGTCTTCGGGTGCTACCATTGTACTCCTCATCGACCGTGATCTTGTTACCTGTTAGCACTTGCCCCTAGCGTTCTAGCCTACCTTGCCTCCGAAGACTTTATGTCCTCCACCGGATTCACCCACGTATGATACCACGGCACATGCCCTTCAACACGTTGGCGCCATACTGTATAAGACCTTAGACTCGTTCCTGCCCACCGGACATTGCATCGTGCAGTGTAAGAGATGGATGGATCGAGATTGGATCGGGATCTATTAATCCACTGATCCACGCCTAATCTATTGGTGGCGTGGATATAGATCTAGATCCAATAGTTATCTATTTATAGCGTTGTTAAGGCAACGCCGTAATGCATTAATCACTACACTGACCATTAGATGGCGTAAAAGGGGTAAGCTAGTAAGATAGCAGCAAAAATAATAAAGTCTCTTACCTCTTATTCTTATTATTACCATTAACTATGCCTCCAAAGCTAAGAAAGAAAAAGGCTGTTGCCAAACCACCTTTACTACCTCTACTACCACTACCTCCCTTAAACGTACCTCCACACCTCTAGCCACGAGATGGCCCTACCTGGTAGCCTTACCGCCGTACTACCTGGTCTCCTAACTTGTCGGATATAGTAATAAGGCCAGAAGATTAAGTCTCTAATATAACCGAGCCCAATTAATCTACTATAATTTAAATAACGCTAACGCCTGATCCCAATATACCTAAGATCTTAACTCTTATAACAGCTCTAACGTTTAATACGTTTAGCGCTAATTGGTCTACTAAAGCGCGCGCTAGCGAGGCTCCTCCTAAAGATAAGAGTTAGTTTAATTGGTCCTGGGTTAACTGGAACAGATTACCTAGCTATATTATCCCAATCTCTAAAGGTAACGGCAAGCTCTCCTCCCTAATCTGGCGGCTAGGCGTACTAATAGAGAACCATAAAACTAGCGACTGGTGGTAGCTCTATAAGGAGTGTTATTGTAAGCATAGTATTAAGGCCTACTCCTGGAACACCTGTAAAGGAAGCTCTAATATTATAAAGCATATTTAAGTGGTCCATAGTCGTATATTTAATAAGAAGGGTAAGGAGGTGCTATACGCGTTAAAGTTAATCTCTATACTTAAAGGTTTTAATATAAATAATCCCCGGGAGCAGCAGGTTCTTAATAAGTTAGCGCGTGCGTTTAATAAGAAGACGTTTAGGCGACTTCTTTTTTAATAGATTATCTATAACAACGTGTCTTTTAGGTAAGTTAATAGGCCGGTTTTTCGCAAGTTTATTAAATATCTGTCGCCTTAAGCAGCAGAATATATGCCTAGTGGATGGTTAGTTAGATCTTAGATTATTAAGGGCTATGCTTATTATAAGGCGGTAGTAAAGAGAGAGCTATAACGCGCAGTTAGTAAGATCTATCTATCTTTTAACCTATAGACATTAGGTAACCTTCTTTCGCTTAATAGTGTTATTGCCCACTTTCTTAATAAAGATTTTAAGCCTTAAGTAACTCTTCTTACTATTCTAGAGCAGACTAGCTTATATACTGGCGTTAATATTATAGAAGGCGTAATTACCGTAATTAAAGACTTTGGCATTAAGAATAAGCAGATTAGGTATTTTATGCTAGATAACGCAACTAATAATGATACGGCGATGACGGCTATTATAAAGGAGTTCGACTTTAATCTAATTAAGCGCCGGCTACGTTGTTTAGGCTATATTATTAACATTATTGCCCGCCACCTCTTGTACGGCTATAACCTAGATTTATTTAAAGCGGAGGATATAGTACTTAAGAATATAAAAGCGTAGTTACAGACGTGGAGGAAGCGAGGACCAGTTAGTAAAGCTTATAACTTAATTATATGGGTATATATAAGCCCTTAGAGAAGACATCGGTGGCATAAAAGTAAGTAGTTCTAAAAGTATAAATTAGTTAATAGTGCTAATAAATTATTAGGCTAGAAGATATATCTTCGGAGCATCCTCCTAGAGGACTAATAGGATATAATAATAACCCAAGACCTTTCCCGATCTAATATTACCCGCTAGAATAGTACTTATAAGGAATTCTATACACTAAATTAGCTTCGCGCGCTATTTAAAGACTTTATATAGTTAGAGCAGTAACGCGTAAGACGACTAAAAGAGAGGCTAGAATCTACTTAGCTAAAAGACTAGGATAACGCTCGGAATATAATCTTTAAAGATACACTTACTATGGATAATTAGGAGGTTCTAATATAGTATAAAAATTTACTTAAACTATGCTAGGTTGTAATTATGGACCTATAAGGCTAACTAGGCAATAGCAAGTTATGTAGGCTAGTTAATATTTAGTAGGATATTAAATGCATTATTAAAGAACTTACCTTTGCGTACGAACGCTTTAAATCCGCACCGCCCTTGTTAATTAAAGGAGAATAGCATTTTGCTATATAAATTAAGTTCGCACTTAATAAGGCTTAACGGTACTATGCGAAGATTAATAAGTTAGTAGCCTATATTGCCGCAGTCGTCCTTTATCCTAGATACAATTGGTAGTACGTAGAAGCTTAGTGGGAGTATAAGAAGACTTGGATTACGTCTGCCCGTAAATTAGTTAAACGTTTATAGCTTATAGACTATAAGCAACAGCCTATCTCGGAAGCTCTATCCCTAAAGAAAAAGAAGCCTAGGCGTAAGCTTAATATTATAGAGGCCTATAGGATAAAAGGTCTTTAGAAGAGCGGCTATTAATATTATTCTACTGCCGTACAGGATAAATATAATCGCTATTGTACGCAGAATTAAGTTAAAGATTGCGAGACCCTAATTAAGTGGTGGAGAACTATTGGCCGTGAATAGTACCCGCACCTTGCTTAAATGGCTATTAATCTCCTATTAATTCTAGCTATAAGCGATAAGCCAGAATGTATCTTTAGCTATCTTAGCCAGATAGTTATAAAACGCCGTAACCACCTTAAGCAGAGTACGATCTAGGTAACTTTATGTCTCTACTCCTAGGACAAGAATAAGATTATTAATTTAAGACTTAATATAACTCCACTTAAGCCTATAAAGTTAACTTCTCTAGAGTTAATTAGGTTTAAAAGGCGGAGGTTATTAATTTAAGTAATCCTCGCGAGTGCCGCCAAGGCGCTAGTAGTAAGTAAGCTAATAGCGATTTTCTATACCGGGCATGGAAAATCCTAATTGGTTAGTAGAAGCTAGGGTCCGCAGGTTACAGTAAAACTTAGTAAATAGTTACGGTGGAATTTGGTGGATACTCGGTGGATAGTTACGGTGGGACTTAGTGGATAGTTACGGTGGAAATTAGTGGACAGTTACGGTGGAACTTGGTGGACAGTTGCGGCGGAACTTAGTGGATAGTTGCGGTGGAAATCGGTGGACAGTTGCGGTAGAATTCGGTGGACAGTTGCGGTGGAACTTGGTAGACAGTTGTGGTGGAACTTGGTGGACAGTGGAACTCAGTGGATAGTTACGGTAGAACTCGGTGGACAGCTGCGGTAGAGCTTAGTAAATAGCTGTAGTTATATAACTTGAAGATTATAATAAAAACCACACTAGGCCGTTATGTAACGTGAGTGGCGAAAATCGCCAGAATTAGCTTAATATACGGCAAAATTAAAGCCTAGGCCCTAGGCAACCTATTAAGAATGGATAAAGTTTGGATCTCGATCCAGATCCGATGGATTTAATGGATTTGGATTTGGATCTAGATCCAATCCATCCATCTCTTACACTGGCATCGTGGGCAAGCACACAAGAGATACTTGGGCGTTGCGACGTTGGGATGGAGCATGGGCTCCGAGAGCCGTTGTCATCACTGGTCCTCTTAAGGGCAAGTGATCCAGACTCGGAAGATCTCTGAAGGCCCACCCCAATGATGAAGTAACCTTTTTTGGTGATGCCAGCTTTGCTGACTTCTTGATTGCTTTTCTTTTCAGGATTTGCCTAGAAACTGGCCTCAGAATTGGAGCATGGACTCGGAGGATGACTATCGTCATTGGCCTTCTTTAAAGGCAAGTGATCCAAATATCGAAGGATATCTGAGGGCCCACCCCAATGATGAAGTAACCGTTTTTGGTGATGCCAGCTTTGCTGACTTCTTGATTGCTTTTCTTTTCAGGATTTGCCTAGAACCTGGCCTCAGAATTGGAGCATGTACTCCAAGGACGATTATCATCATTGGCCTTCTTTAAAGGCAAGTGATCCAGACTCGGAGGATCTCTGAGGGCCCACCCCAATGATGAAGTACACCGTTTTTTTGGTGATGCCAGCTTTGCTGACTTCTCGATCGCTTTTCTTTTCAGGATTTGCCTAGAACCGGCCTCAGAGTGGGAGCATGGACCCCGAGGATAACTATCATCATTGGCCTTCTTTAAAGGCAAGTGATCCAGACTCGGAGGATCTCTGAGGGCCACCCCAATGATGAAGTACACCGTTCTTTGGTGATGCCAGCTTTGCTGACTTCTTGATTGCTTTTCTTTTCAGGATTTGCCTAGAACCTGGCCTCAGAATTGGAGTACGGACTCGGAGGATGACTATCGTCATTGGCCTTCTTCAAAGGCAAGTGATCCAGACACGGAGGATATCTCGGGGCTCGTCTCAATGATGAAAGAATTTGAAAACTTGGTGATGCTCAGCCTTTGCTGGCTTCTTGCTGACTTTATAGCGCTGGTGCGATTTGTTGAGTGGACTTGGCGGAGGAGAACCTTGGGACATTAATGTCTAATTTTGCGTCACCAGAAGACGGTGCCGACCTAGACCGGATTTGCTTGCTCAGTTTCAGATGCCTACCACCCTATGACTCACCACCCTGCTACCTACCGCCCTGTTTCAGTTGCCTGCCCCCCACTTCCTGTTGCCTGCACCTACCTCCGGTGGTTAGCGCAGCCACGTCTGCTCGGCCTTTTTGTAGGGGAAGTTTTGGTATTTTTGCTGTTTAAGGGAAATTTAACAAAACACGCTGACCACCAGACGCGCCTGGGTGCAGTATATATAGTCTCTTTTCTTTCATAGATCAATCGGCACACGAGTTCGTTCGACGGACGGATACAGGCTGCTCTTCACATCCATGCGTTGAGGAACGCTGATGCTGTGTTAGTGCCAACAATGGCAGATTTCGATGAGGCACATTGGTTGATGCACCTATAAGGCGTTGATTGTACTGAGTATGGAACTAGGTATGGAAGGAAGAATCTGTGCTAAGATTCATACCACGCGACTCGAAGGACTGTGCACTCACTGCCCTTACCATATCCTTCATCGGATTCAAGGATTGCGGTTCCGAGCGCAGGAGTATAGCAGCGATGCTGACTAGCCGAGGTAGATTTCGTCAAGGAGGGTTTTGGTCTATGATTATCCAGATCAGAAGCATTGAAAGCCTGAAGAAGTGGTTGTAAAGCCGGGTATCTTGTTTCCTATTGCTACATAACAGATCTCATACTGTAGGCAGTCGTATTTACTTAAATCGGTTAGTAAGCTTATATCCTAGATGCAGATACTATTTCAAGGAGGTGATATGCTGGCTGAACTCACTCGTAAAACTGGTACCAGAATGGGTTGTTTCCAAGAAGAAATTCGACCGAGGAGACTTCGTTTTGTCTGTAAGAAATGCTCATTGGTTAGAGAACAAGCAAATCTAAAGGTCTTGTGCTTCTTTAAAATCCATTTTATATGCGATAACTCACGGTGCCACGGTGCACGTTCCCATATGGGACGCAGATCTAGCATACCACGAGGTTCCCTTGCAGTTGTTGTCTTTGTAGAGTCGCAACTGGAGATACACAAGTTAGTCTTTTACTAAGCGGATTGTGAATGAACTTTGATGAGATATACCAAAGAGTCGCCTTGCGTGTCGCCCTCCGCTGCCACAGCTGGGGAAATGTTGGGATCGATGACATATCCAACTAGGAGAGTGAAGTTGGCTTTGACTAGAGCACTGTGGATAGCCAAGGCATAGGTCAGGGCTGCCCAAAGCATCCCAGCGATGACGAGAATTGGGATTGAGATGTGAACTGTCCAGAAGAGGGTGTGTCATGATTGAATACTTTTGAGATAGCTGAGCGATAGGCAAAGATGTGATTAAAATAGTTGGAGGAGCTGAAGAGGAGAAAGTCAGAAAGCAGAGGTTTAAAAGTACTAGGCGGCCTCACCGACCTGGTGAATGAAGGCAGTGTTCAAGATATGCATAGAGGAATACATGCGCACATGACTGAGAGGTACTAGGGCATGTCCTCGTGGATCTGTATCTCTTACACAGCTTTGTTGTTTCTGTTTAATATATATAAGCGGATCCGTTAAGTTGACAAAATGGAAAATGTTCGTTGGAAATAAAGATCCCTTAGTGATCATACCGCGCTCAATGACAAAATTTGCTCAAAATCCAGTCCCATGCTAGAAATACAACGTGCCTGAATGCCTAACCAATCACCGATAACGCCCGAAGTGACAGAATGTCTTCTAAACATCGCCTGACTGCTTTCAAAGTGCAGTTCCTCTCTCGAAGCTCTCCCGAATGTCCGCAGTATACTTGTTGTAGAAGCGGGCAAGCTTTTCGTTGAATTGCTTGTTCTGAATAAGACTGTTAGCCAAACCACTCCGAACGATGTTAGATATAGAAAAGTGATAAGATATACTTTCTGGTTGATATAAGTGACATCTCCACCGGTATCATCATCGATTCCTCTATCTCTCCTCTTCTTGAGCCGAACATCTTCTGCCTTCCTAATATCAGCCACAAGCCGGTCTACTGCCGCCTTATCCGGCTTATTCTGGACGAAGTCTGTGCTGTCCGCGGTCGAGTAGAAGGTTCCATCCCTGTCCACGGCAATGAGCTCTCCATCCTCTGTCTCCACAATCTCCAGCCCCCCATTCTGCGCAGCCTTCTGAATCGTTTCCTGCTTTTGCCTCTCATAAGCTTCCTTATCTGGCGCGAGATCTCGCAGCTGTCGTTTATAAACTTTCCGTGCATCCTGCCTGTAGTCCTGGAACGCGACGTCTCCCCGATGCCGCGATTTCTTCTCCATGCGCTTGTCCCACGCCTCCGACTCCTCGACTGTCCAGTCCCAGGCGCGCTTGCGCTCGAAGTCAGGAGTCTCGGATTTGAGTAACTTGTGTGAGGCGATGGCGCGTTTTCGCTCTAGCGCAGAGAGGAGGTTTGGATCAGTGGCCAGCCGTTGTGTTTCTGCTTTTGATTCTTTAAGATTCTGCTTGCGCGAGGCAGCTTGGCGGGCTTGTAGAGCTTTGAAGCGCTCCATGCGCGACTGGACTGCGTTTGATGGTTCGGCATCGGAGGTGGGTTTGGAGAGTTCGGTGTCTGGAGTGGCTTCGGTTTCTTGAGCCTCCTCTGCAACAGCCGGTGGCTGCTCGAGCTCAACAGCGCTCCCTGTTTCCTTGTTGGCAGTCATTCTGGTGTTAAAGTGTTAATTGTGGTGATGATGTCGGAGGAAAAGGTCGAGACGGCCGCTAGCGCCAACTTTTTCGCAGAGCCGCAACACCAAGCCTCAACACCAAGCCACAATACCAATTCTTTGGACGGCATCGACGGCTCAAGAGGCAAAGGCATTGCCAGCCTCTCATTATTCAGCAATATTTGAAATTGAAGCCAACTTAGAGCTTCAATATACAGCTCTTCCCGATACCAGCATTAGCAATTGGGCTGCCTGCCAGCACTCTTATTTTCTCGAAGCTTCGGCCACACTACTGTGCAGTCTCCAAAATCATAACCACACCCAACTAGGAAAGCTGGACACAGTCTTACACCATCAATGCCATTGGGCTCTATTCGTTCCGTGTGCGTCCTGTGCAAATATGCTCCCTCGATAGCCCGCCAACCCCCCCGTGGGCGACAGACAATCCTCCGTACCCTCTCAACCCACAACGCATCCGACAGCGGCAGTAAGAATGAGAGACCATCTTATGCTCTCAGGGAGAGTGGGAAACAACCTCATACTTGGCGCCAGAATAGCACCATACCTAACGCTCGAAATCAGGATGACGGACGCTTTCATATTTCCAGCAAGCCAGCCAAAGAAACCCCCGAAATCAACGACATCCCGCCGGATTTTCGAGACGCTCTAAACCGACAACTCAACCTCTTCAGCCTCGCGGACGAATTGCGCACCGCAATCCTTCCCCCCACCGCAGGGCACCGGCACCGCACCCCCAAAATCGTCGCACAATCCCGACGGCAAAGCGACGCCATAACCACCGCCGCCCTCTCCACTGCGGCGCGCCAGCTCCTCTCCTCCCAGCCCCCAACCCCCGACCCAACCCGCCTCGCCGACCTAACCCTCCAGCACACCCTCCTCACCCAACTACCCCTCGCCACCTCCCCCGCCTCCCTCCAGCGCCTCATCACCACCGCACTCTCCGACCCCCGCCTCACCACTGCCCTCGCCTCCCCCTCCCTC
>Ga0307515_10005485_pt1 | contig 25682 bp, 28 predicted proteins | sample 17_EM_MG_FD_194513 | JGI IMG/M metagenome (GOLD analysis project Ga0307515, IMG submission 194513) | Populus trichocarpa ectomycorrhiza microbial communities from riparian zone in the Pacific Northwest, United States - 17_EM | ecosystem: Host-associated > Plants > Roots > Unclassified | place... | reverse complement strand
CTTAGAGGAAGTTAATAAGGGTGGTGCCGCATTTTTTGGGGGGGGTATTTACCAGTTGGAAAAATTCCGCCAGCACCTTTGTATCATCTGCCTGGGCCCTCTGCCTGTCAATGCGGCTAGCTATCTTGCATGCAAGGATAGGATGGCAGTTCAGGAATCGTGAAATCCAATGCTTGCCTGGTTGTCTTCGCTTTTCTGCGTGCTGCATATGGTAGGCAAGACCCCTAACATAAGCAAACTTTAGAGGTAAGCCCCAGCTGTCGAACCGCAGACACAGCTGCACAATGGCCTCCTCCTGCACTGGAGTCAGGAGAGCGCTCTCAGGATGCGCTTCCTGGGCTGGCTTTGTGCCTCTTAGCCTTCTGGAAAGTGTGGTGAAGTCCACCTTGTAGTGTATTGCCGCTTTTCTGATGCTTGGAAATTTGCCACCCCTGTAGTCCCTTATAGCCTTCTGCATAGTATCTTCCTTTATCTGTAACTTCCTTGCTTTGACTCTAGGCATTGTGGTTGTGGGTGGAGGTTGTGGTTGTGGTTGCTGCCCAGCTTTTACTCCGAAGATGGTGTGTCGTTGGGGTGTTGCATCGCCCGGTCATGTTGCATGGCAGGGTAACCTACGTTAAACATCAGCAGACATTCTTTCCGTAGAAGAATGTACAGTTTATATCTCACAAACCTGACATTTTGGCGGTCGTTAACAGTGATATATCCCTGTAGACAAACACACAACATCGGACTGACTTAGTGCAAATTGCAGGACGGTCGGAAACCCATGCAACCAGCAGCTATATACAGTAGGATTCAGCTTTCGGTAGAACGTGCAAGTTGGCTGTTATGCATGCCATTCTGACTTGAAACTAACTATGTACTCCTCAGGACTTCCCACTTCTTTTTGTTATCTTCTTGATCAGGACTTCCCACTTCTTTTTGTTATCATAATCTCTTCACTTCCACTGCAGAAAATCATGGCTCCACAAACACCTCAGCAAGTTGAGCGTGGAACAGAATCGAGCAGAACGACGGCAGTGTCTTCCAAAATGCCAACCGCTGAGACCCAACTACAACGCAGACACCACTTAGCTCACCGTGACACTGCAAATGCAGCCACCACAAACATGACCCTGGACGCACAGTTAAATATTGTCCGCAAAACCGAAAGTAGCAAGAACAAACATCAGCACATGATTTGATGTGAGAATAGTTGAATCAGGGTAGACGGCCGTCAACTAATGATATAACATGCAGCCGGTGTACGTAGAGAGTTGCGTGACCAATTTCTAACCGCCCGTAATGGGAATCCTCCATGGTCGACCAAGGCATCCGTCCGCGGAGTCTGCGAAATAGAACATCAGGAAGTTATGAGGTCTGGGAATTTCGTGAACGAATTTAGTGATAAGAATCCCCGAGAGTGGACCAATCAGGCTTTAACCACGTTCTAGAATGCTACAGAAGCGTATATGGTAGACGTACTAGCCGAATCTGATATGTAGATGCAGCAACTAATTTCTTGTACGTTTTCAACATGTCTGCAACTATGGCAAGGAGGTTGGGTACAGGTAGAACAGTCTGACATGTGCCTTGCCTTGAATATGGCCAAAATGGCCAAAGGAGGGTTTTCGCGCGCCACAATAGAGGAAACTCAATTCCTCATCAAGGAACCTCGTGCCGAAGTCCAAGAAGGGAAGAAGCAGGGAGTTGAGTTTCCTGGCCATGAAAATGTGAAGGCTGCGATGGACAGACACCCGGCTATGCTTCGAGAAAATCAAACGGACTGCTGCCTCCCTTGCCAAAGTGGCACAGCACAGAATCCCCAGACATGCTGGAGGCACAAAGGCACGGGTGCACCTCCACCAGAGCGACTCAGAGAGCCGACACCAGAGCCGACACCAGAACCAATGCCACATCCGCCCGGAACACCACCTGTGCCACCCGGTGATAATGAGGCAGCTCATGTATCCGAAATCGAATGTGTGCCACCCGGATATCTGTATATCCATACTTGTCTTCCCACGGCTCAATTTTTCAATCATGATGCATATGCCAAGGATCACAAGGGTGATAAAGATTTCAATCCAGATTTGCTGACTGACAAAGGAACATCCACTGGTTAGTACACTATCTGCCGCGTGGTAATGCAGCTGACATCAATTTTGCAGATGACAGCAGCCTATTGAGCGAATCTGGCAGTGAAGATGAGCATTGATAGAATGGAATGGGTTTTTGGAGTGTATTATTATCAACAATTAGTGGACAATTTAAAGTGTATTTCAAAGGATATATTTATATGTATTATTAATGAACAATGTAGTGATAAAGAAGAAAGTGCATGAAGACGGTACAAAGGCTACCAAAACACCATTGATGATATAGTAGGTCAAATTAAATGATAACATAGTGTGGATACGCCAATGGCAAAATGAACGTCAACGGATCGTCAACGATGTTTGGTCTTGCACCATAGGTGGTCTGCATGGCGATTGGTTGAGATGATTCACCAATGCGGTATTAGCTGGATTTATTGGCAAAAGAGCTAGTGACACGCTCCCTGCCCCATTTCGAATATGAGTGTCAACGATTTTTGGTCCTGTAAGTCAGGTAATTCAAAAGTGATATGGTTGTACCTATATATAATCAAAGTGTTGGCCGCCTTTATACAGAAAGAAGATAGCTACATGCTCCGTGCCTCTTCTTGGAAATGGGCGTCAACGTAGCGTAAACGATTTTTGGCCTTTCATTATGGGTAATCAAAGCGCAATGCGTTGGTCGTTGTCTATATATGATGTTTTGAACGTTTCTCTAGGCTAAAATAGTGATTAACTCGTGGTTGTATCATTGCAAAATGAAATAAGTTGTTACTATCCGGGAGGCTGTCGCAGGAACGTCGCTTGCTTATCTGCGCACAGCAGCTGCCAATTCCTCCTCAAGAGAGGACTACAATCAAGCGCCACATGGATTACCCAAGATGCACGACCTTAAATTGTCGATGCTCAGTCGACGCTGATTTTCAAGATGGGGCAGGGAGCGTGTCGCTTCTTGTTTTGCCTATAATGCACGCCAATACCTCAGTTATGACCAACGGCAACCTATGGCCACTCAGATTACCCAAGATGCAAGACCAAAAATCGTTCACGCTCCGTTGATGCTCATTTCCAGGATGGCGCAGGGAGCGCCTCTCCCCATTTTTTCATTACGAAGGCGGCCACCACATCCAAAAAGAACACTGTGGTACCATCGCTAATATTTTACGATTAATAGTAGAATCTCTGAATGCGACTATAAATAGAATAACCCAAAATCCAGACCCAAAGATTGGACCCCACGGGTCTAGCCACACCCGGCAAAACCCCCGGCTCGATGGGTACAGGGCCCAGTTTGGACTGCCCAGAAGGTGCGGGTCGGGTCTTTGGACGGTTCTGGAACTGAACCAAACTGTTCTTGTGGTCCAAACCCAGACCGCAAGCGGGTTACCCAGACCTGTTGGTAACACCAATTGTGGTCGATAGGGTCTCGAAAATGCAACAATTTATACCCTGCCACCCTACAATTGATGCTGTGGGGTTGGCTAAACTGTTTTCACTAGAGCCAGTACAACTCCATAGAATTCCAGTAACTGATAATTCAGTCAAAGCACCCCAGTATACCTCGACATTTTGGGGACAGCTGTGTGATCCATTGGCAATTGAATTGAAGTTGTCAACAGCTTCCCAAAACCAGACTGATGGATACACTGAATGGATGAATGCCAACATGAAGCACAATTTATGTGTGTGTTAATTTTCAACAGAACGATTGGGTTGAATGGGTGCCAATGGCTGAGTTCGCTGTGATTTATGGCATCTTGTGAGCAACAAAACGCACTCATTTTTTCGCTGATCAGTGGATGGACCTGCAAACAACCTTGCGTAAGGCTTGGCGGGCAGTGAGGATGAATGTCGCATTGGCACCAACCGGGTACAGACAGCAATGGAAGACAACTATGAACATTTACAAGTAGAGAGAGAGAGGAGTGAACCAATTGAGCAAGACAATGCAAATAAATCATGGAAGCCAGCACCGAAAATTAAGGAAAGGTCACACATTTTGTTGGATGCTTGCTCTATTGATGCAACAAAGCCATCACAGAAGCGGGATTGGAAACATTCGTGATCTTCTATGGCGGTTCAATGACCATCTCCTTAAGCTTATGGTTTGGACCTCCCTGTGTTGGTACTGATTTATTGAGTACAGCCAGTGATGTTGCTAGATCCTGTAGTGGATGACCCCTTGGTTGGGCAACAAGTTGATCCCCCCACCTACAGTGGAAGTCCATGGCCAGGAGGATTGTCAGGTTTCTGGTTTGGAGGATGGGCGGCTGTCTCAGAACTGGGTACTGTATCTTATTCGATCAATGGGCTATGACTAATTGACAGGGGAACCGACAAGGTCCATAGATAACTTACAGGTGGTAGATAAATTTCGTCGACATAACCCAGTGCAGCCAAGATTATTGTGTGAATGTCTCAGAGGACCTCGAACCAAAGAGGGGGATAATGTCAAGGATAACGTATATGGGTGATGGTGGCGAGGACTTGCAGGAGTATCAGAAAGGAATTGGGGTTATAGAAGAAGGATGAGGTTGGGAGGTGTGGAAATAATGGCGAAGTGGTGCTGGCATTAGTTAGTATGATGAAGATGTGGGCTGAGGTGTTGCGACAGTGGATAATGTGGCATGTATGTGATGATAAAAGTATTGTACGTGCTGTGTGAAATCATGGGTGGGGACATTTATGGTACATCGGAGCATGAAGAATGATCGGAGTGGGTAGATAATTTCCATATAATGAAACATTGTTTGGTATTGGGAGATATTCTTTTGTTTTCACTTTACTCATTCTCTCATGTAGCAAAGCAACAGATTACTTTGAAACTGTTTCAACTCTTGTCTTGTCTTGTTGTCTTGATACACACATTGAGTTCTTGGCCTTGTTTTGATATGACATCGTTATTTCCCATATCACCTACCTTCGACCCCATCCATTGCAAACTTGAGATCACACAGACCTATCTGTGCACCAGATGTCACACTATGTGAGTAAGCACGAGCTATGAGCCTATCTGCTCAGGAGCGGAAACATCTCATGGCAATGCCTTCTCATAGATCATTCAAGACCTAATTGTGTAATTATCTGAGGAATCAATGCCAACCACCAAAGATAAGAGCCCAGGAGTAAACATTGTTTTAGACAGAATCTAATATGCATTGCAACCCGATGAGTATATCATAATCTATGTTGATGGGGTATTTTGTAGTCGCAAACTAACTCTCTGATAAAATGGTCGATGAATCCAATAAATAATAATGTCCTCTGTCAATTGCGATAAAGCATTGTTAGGTTATGTGCTAGTAGATGTTACAACCACTGATGAAATAGATGGCAAGATGTCCAAGTTGAAGTTATGATCTGTTATTTTGTGGATTTGTTATACTAAAGAGGATGTCCCACTCAAAACAGAAGAGTACCTCTTGGAAACCACCAATGCATAAACATGATAACCTCTGGGAAACTATTTTCCACATCAATGAGGGAATTTTAGATATGGAGATTTTGATCAGCGATTGGCTATCTAACAATCGTTGGGTCATCATCAGAACAAAGTTCAGATGCAGTCTCATTCTGAAGGCGTAGCAATAAGAAATTACATTGTGTTGCCAACGATGAGAACATGCTATAGCAGGGGATAGTCAGAACTTACTGGCGAAAGGACAATGTGAAATATTACTGAGTTTCGATGATATCTTATATACATATGAATATCTATTCTGGGTAGTTAAGAATATCATTTGACTATTATGATTTCTCTGCCCCTCTAAATGATACCAATATTCCCATATGAGGTAGACATATTTATGTGAATCTTCAAGAGACTAGTTAATGAATTTCATCAACAAAAATACCTATTCGCATCACAGTTCATTTGGTGGCTAGCTGAATTATTAGAAACAAAGCCACTACTCATATATTGTATCAATATTCATGGTTTCCCTTCCAAGGTCAATTATTGAGAAATATCTACACTACCTAAATATATTCAACAAGAATCCTTTTCTCTAAAATTAGAAACTGACAACAATTCCATTATCAATTGAGACTGCATTATCTATGCAGTAAAAGGAACAAAGAAAGTGACAGTTAAAGGCCAAGTGGAGTAAATTAGTGAAATGTGCATAACTGATAAAAGTATAGTTGCATTAAGACCAGGAGATTATCTGGGAAGATGAGGATTGTTGTTGTTGTTTGTTCATATTGTATTCACTCTAATTAGAGTATGACAAAAACTGATTGCCCTCTGCCTCCAGACGAGCCGACCAACTGGCGGAACCCCCCACCCACTACCCAAACACAAAAACTCACCCCCTTCCCTTCTCTTCCCCCCATTACCCCAGGGCACCATATCCCAGTCCTCCCCAAAAATTTTTACCATGCAGATCTAGTGTCGCATTGGCCAAGCACAGGATACCATATGATGTGAATGCAGAGGAATACCCCAACCATGCTCCATGGAAAGCTCAGTGCTGTGTGATGTGTCAACTGATTTTCGCTGATGAAGTGGGTTGATGTGTCCATGGGAACAACTTGTACTGGTGCTCATGTGCCTGTGAAGCAGGTCTTTGTAGTCTCTCCAAGTATCATGGGTCGGAGCGTGCAGTCCTCAAAAATACTCTTCATCGAACTGCTGTCGATTCCCACCCTAGATATAAAGTACTCCATGTCATGAATCCTCAGTACAGGCATAGTATCTCTGGCAGCGACTGAGAAAGTCAAGAAAGGATTATTGGTAAGGAACCAGAGCTGTACCAAGACATGAAGTCGAAGTACCTCCCTGACATAAAATACAACAACCCAAAATACTTTGTCTTTAAACAATTACTCATCATTTTCTGTTTCATTGTTACTTACAAATCAGCACTCAGGCTTTGTTTCACTATGCAAATTTTCCACTGCGATCCTACACAATACCAAATTATATCCTACAGATATACTTATGTTACATATTGTGACGTTACAAATCATCAAACCACTTTATCAACATACTAAATCATCCTGCCCCTCCTACCTTCTCACAGTACACTATTCTTACATCTTCCAATGTCAATATTTTCCCATACATTTCTTGCTCACTCATCTCTTATCATATAATTTCTTGTACCATGACAGTCTCTCAGTATTGCAACTCCCAAATTCTATCTATCCCAAGAAGGAACAATCTGAACATACCAGATCAGTACCAATTACCAGGCAGTATTCCATATAAACTATGATGTCATCACTTGGAAATTTGATAAACAATAAGTGATGAAACAGGGAGGTCAAAGGAAGAGAAAATGTTTGCCAGCTTAATGAACTTTTAGTGTGATATGCAACATGTGGAAAAGTGGTCTATTGGACTTGATTTTTCGATTCATATGTAGGCCTTGCAGTTACCTTTCATATTGCAGTCTCTAATTATGTTATTGTGTTGGGTGATGTTAGCAACAGTTCTGGACTGTCTCTTCAGGTCTGGGTCTGGGTCGGAACTGAACCTTTGCCAAATGGGCTGTTTGAGTCCATAATACACCCGAATCATCAATTCAGGCACAGTTCAATGGCAATCTCCAAGCCATTCTGGATTGGGTTGGTTGTCAGCGGGTTGTTCAGCAGGTCCATCTATAGATTGATATAATCCTCCTGCTTTTGCTGTTTGATAATAGTATCTTATCAAAATTGCTTATTCAACATGCAGTAAACACTTTTTGCATGTTTTGCAGTTTGCGATATCGATTATTTTGGAATCCATGTTTTTCTCGTTATATTTTGTATTTTTGACTATTCAGGCTGTCAATAGTTGTGTTATGAGCTCAAACATTCATGCGATACCTTTAGTACCCAATATGCAAGACCGAACATTGTTGATGCTCCATTGACCCTCATTTTCAAAACAAAGAAACGAAGATATTAAGCACTGTTCTGCCTGAATGGGCCGCCACTAGTTTGTATCAGTGTGATGGTGTTGCCAAGTGTGCATGGTTAGGGTTGCCGGCTGGTCAGGTGAGATGTCCAGCGTGAGGTACCCACCAACCTTATATTCACATCACGATGGAGACTTATCTCCACACCAAATATCTTACCACTTACTTCCACACTTGATCTCACTTGTGCCCATGTGCAACCGTATACCTTATATGATATCCCCATACTGCTGAATGCCAGCATATGTGCCCTTACACTCGGATTGGTATTTCAGAAATCAGATATGTTTTGCTCACAAGATCGCTTGAATTCACCCCTTAAATTGACACATCGCGACACCCACAAAATCAATCAATTACAGTCAACTACCCTCCATGCCTCCAAAGAGAATGTAGAGAAACCAATTGCATAGCCTTACACACGTGCGAGCACGGAATCCGTTTGAGCATAGCTCACCTGCATCACGCTTATTTCTGAGGGCGTTGACTCAGTAGTGTGAGACAATGAAATCACAGATGACGATCACATCGAAACTGAAGTACGTGAGGAGGCCCGCGATCTCGACGATGAAGACAAAGATGATGATGAAGGAAATTAAGCCTTCCCAGAAACCGAGGATAATGGCAGCCGAGTCAACATCTTGTCCATGCTATCCAAGAACCACCCAAGGAGATGCTTGAGCAGGATCAGATGGTACTGAAACTCCGATTCAAAACAACAAGCCGAATAGAATGAGGAGACAACCCCAATGCCTACTGATCTTGACCGCAGGCAAGCTACCCACAGACCTGGAGAATCCCAGAATTCAGTCTAAAATCATTAGGATTGTTGATCTGTTATGGCACTGCGGTAGAGCAAAAGAGCTGGACAAGTTTCTCCAAACAGTATGGTCAAACTTTGCTTCTCAGAAGCACCCATTCCTAGTGTGAGCAACAGTTCCGGGATACTTGACCGTGGTCTGGGTTGCTACCGGCAACGCCGGCCCAGATCGGTTCTCGAACCACCAATGAACTGAACAGCCAGATGTCGAGCGGTTCCATACCCGAACCGCACCTAAAACCGCTCTTCTTTGGCCGGGTTCAACATACAGTAGAGCCTCATTTTCGCAAACCCAGAACTTTGGCTCCAATTGAGTATTTGAATTCTGATCTTATCACAATATGATATATATGTGAAAGATGCAGTGTTGCATGTTTTTGCACCTACCATTCTCCAATGTGCGATCCGATCAATTTTCGTTGGGTCACTGTGATATAACACCGAGAATTGGGTGTTTTCTGCTGTGACTCAAACAATATAGATCAGATCACACATTGGAGAATGGGAGGTGCATGAGGATGCAAACCTGCATCTTTCACATACATATCATATTGTGATATGATCAGAACTCAAATACTTAATTGGAGCCAAAGTTCTGGGTTTGGGAAATGATGCAACCAGCCAAAAAACCCCGGGTTAGTAGAGTCTCAGATTTTTGATGATGCAAAACACTTCACAACAATTCCTGTTCGGTGCCAACCAGGACCCGGAACGGAACTGCGAACTTGGAACTGTTGCCAACACTACCTATTCCCAAGAGGCGATCCTGATCAAGACAAATATTCTGTGTCCTTCCTCGACAGCTGGAATAACCACCCAGACCCAACTAAGCGACTAATGCAAAATATGGACCTAACCGATTAGGCTAGAGACCTACGCGAGGCCAACAACCCATATATAGAGAACTTCCAACTCTTGGTGAACCACCTTTGGAATATGTACAGAGAAAAAGATTAGCGCCTCAACACAGCGATGAGAACCATGCCGGAGTACCAGCAACTACCAACTGAAACCGTCCGAGTTGATGCCAACCAGGTGAAAATATATTGGAGGAGGGCCAGCTGGAGCCTAATAATGCACGAAGTGGTCATATATGACCTGTCATGGGTGGGTCCGCCTCACACACTTAAGACTAAGCGAGAGCTTCATCAGCAAAAACTAAATCTGCTTCATTAAATTTATTTAGTTTATTGTACTCACAAACTCAAAAAAATGAAATCAAGGTTTCCCTGCAATATGGCATTGCTTTACTGTTCCTGAGTGTGCTTTGAGTGGTCGTGATGCTGTTTTCACGTGTCACGACTAGTGAACCCAATGTTGCGAATGTGACCACGAGCACTTGACGAACAGTTCACACTACGTTTGGCAATATCACAGATCATCTCTTTGCATACTCCTACGTCGGCCAATTCGATTAGTACTCACGATGACAATAGTTCTCGCTGCATACATTCAACAATGCGTTCAGTTTTTGTATTCAAAGACCCTCATGGCTTAGTTTGACCAATGATAGTTACCATGCAGAAGTGGTTCACCATATTTAATGTGTTGATACAAGATCGTCAGTATCTTGCTGTTCAACTGTCGCGGGAGGGTTATGCATCATTGCGATTATGATTTCTCCCATTTGTGATCAGACTTCAGTAAAACATCAGTTCTAGTACATTCAATACTGTTATGATATATCAATGAAACCTAGAATGAAATAGCACACAAAGGAAATCCTAAATCCGACCACTGACACCATTCCTAAGCTCCAAGCAACATCGCACCCTGTACAATCGTACTTCCATTGACTAATTCTGTATTCTCAATGCTGGTCATGTTGGTGATGTCGTTGCTGTTGCTGTTGCTGTGGATGCAGGGGACGGGCTGGCTGCTGCTGGCGATGGCAGTCCCACCCATAGGCAGATCAGCTGAGAATCGCATACTAGCTTCAGTAGCAGCAACGAAGCTGCTGAGACCATCAGAAGAAGAGTTGGGCTGCTCTATCAGCTCCTCCAGGATGTAATCAAGGAAGTTCTCATCAATGCTGCCCTGATCATTGTGAGGTTGCGCCATTGCTGGGTCTGTACCAGTTGAGTTGATCCTTCGGCCGATCATGCTGTGGATACTGTGTATGTTTTTGGCTTGAACTCCTGGCTCGGAAGAACGAAAATCTGCGTCGAGATGACAAAATACATCTTCGCATACATTATGAACCCCATGATGAATGTTTCTTGTATCGCACTTACATTGTAGTCCACCTCCTGGACGAACATCTGGCGGGACCCTAAACTTGCCTGTTTTCCTGGCCGACAGACAATGGCAGATGGCTGTTGCGGTGTGGGCAATGAATGTTGGGTCGATTTTATCAATCCATGATCTATCATTCATTCCCATTTGTCGTATGCCATAGAAGTATGTCTGGTGAATATGATCCACAATTGTAGTTGCTGCAAATCGACACTTGCACTCCTAAATTGATCATCAAGATAACGATTGAACAAGAAGGGAACTTTCAACTTACCTCACGAATGTCTGTGGGGCATGTGAACCTGGCCTTGGTCAATAGCCAGGCTACCATTTTTGGGATCTCTCTAGGTGACTGTGTTCGAAATCTCTAAATAAAGTCGATTGAGGTGTTGCAGTGGTTTACCATTGCTGTACAGGAGCAAGTAATCTTTGCGAGAGCATGATGCACAATGACAGTGATGAAAGCAATCGTTGAGATGATTCATTTACCACTCAAATCGAGGCAGGTTTAGTGTTAGCAACGGTTCCGGACCGTCACTTTGGGTCCGGGTCCGGGCCCAGGTCCAAACTGAACCGTTGCGAAATTGGCGGTCCGGGTCGTCACTAAACCCGATCTGCCCACTCGGGTACGGTTCCATGGTAAACTCCCCACCCGTCTGAATTGGGCAGGTTGTCAGCGGGTTGTACAGCGGGTTCATCTATAGATTCATATAAGGCTCTTGTATTTGCAGTGTGCTAATAGTATCTTATCAAAATCGAGTTTTCAGCAACCATTAATGAGCTTTTGCATGTTGAGCAGTTTGCAATATCGATTAATTTGGTATCTGTGTTTCACCTTCGATATATATTATTTTGCCTTGCAAGGCAGTCAATAATCCAGTTATGCACACGAAAATCCGCGCGATGGCTTGATCACGAATTATGCAAGTCCTGAAACTGTTCACGCTCCGTTGACCCTCATTTTCAGGATGCTGCAGGGACTATTTAGCTGTTGTTTTTGCCAGTAAAGGCTTCCAATATTGCATAAATGGATGGCTGCAACCAGTTGGAACATAACTTACTCAAGATTCAAAGCTAAAAATCATTGACGCTCCGTTGACCCTCATGCTAAGAATGGGGCGGTGACCGTGTTGCTATCGGTATTGCCAATAGAAGCTGCCAATACATCCGTTATGCATAACAACGACCAAGTCACTGGTGAATTACCGTACTTACAAGACCACAAATCGTGGACGCTCCATTGACGCTCATGGTAAGAATGCGGTGGTGACCATGTTGCTATCTGTTTTGCCAATTGAAGCTGGCAATACGTCTATTATGCATAACAATGACCAAGTCACTGGTGAATTACCGTACTTACAAGACCACAAATCGTTGACGCTCCGTTGAAGCTCATGGTAAGAATGGGGCGGTGACCGTGTTGCTATCTCTTTTGCCTTTAAATGCTGCCAATATGTCCAGTATGCATAACAACGACCAAGTCACTAGTGAATTACCATACTTAAACGACCACAAATCGTTGACGCTCCGTTGACGCTCATTTTAATGTATTGTTCATTCAACATCTGCTGCCGTCCATAATTGTTTTCATCCTGATTTGACTGTACCGGTAGGCTTTCTGCTTGATTGAGACTCAACCCTGTGGCAAAGCCATGCGGCGTCATTATCTTGCACTGTTCACTCTCACACCACTACAAATGATGTATCATGCCAAAAGATTCATTGCGCCTGCTATACATCTATTTATGAACAGATATTCACAAGCTACTTACCATTCGCCCATAGTATATCTCTAACTGAAACTCTCGGTCAAGCTACATAAAGCTGGTGAATCATTGACGCATTCTGTCCTACTTTTTCTTCCCTCCTTTATTTCTCCACGTTTCAGCTGCATTGACCATCACTACAACCTTTTCAGCCTGTCTCTTTGACATCCGTGTCAGCCGAACCAATCCGGGCACATTTGGCGTGGCGCTCACATCCTGGTGCCCTGGGCATTCCTGATCCTCAATGCAATTCTTGTGCTTGATATAGGAGTCATCGTCTGCAGCGCAATTCTCTTCGCTGTCATTTGGATTATCCAAGTCGCCATTCCAGTTTAGCCAACCTTCAGTGTCCGAAATGCTTTCAGGTGCGCTATCCTCATCGCTTTCGACTGGATGACGGTTGATTCTTCCAATATGGCGGACAATCAAGATTTGAGTTCATCCTCCAGGGAGGTCCTTTGCAGACAAAGCTGGTGGCAAAGGTGATCTTTCTGACAATTTGAATGCAGCCGCACGATCATGTTGGAAGAGTGACCAGGATGCTTTGTCGATTTCTTCCATGTCCGAAATGTAGGCTACACTGGTCATCCGCTTGTTTTGAGTGCGGGATTCCTTCTGTGTAGCACATAGGTTTTGACTGCCCTGCCACATCTCCAAAAAGTCGTGAACCTTGGCCATTCTGTGCAATTTCCGTTCCTCCGCCTCTTTCTTCATTTCCGAGTCGTTTTCTGTGTTCATGGTATCCAATTGAAGGTCAATGCCTGCCAAAATCCCGTTGTTGGCTCGAGTAAACTGCCTTACAACGACTTTTTCTCGAAGGGTCTCGCCTGTGGTTTTTGACTGCCTCCAGCCGACAACATCTCCGCCAAGGGAAAAACTGGCCTCCACTCCGACACCATGTGGTATGTTAGAGAATATGTCGTGCGCCACATTGGAGAGATCGGCGTACTTTGAGTGCGTTTCTTTCTGTTGTAGCCACCAGTCGGTTATGTCCGGTATCCAAAATGTACTGCTAATCTCCCTTGGGTCGGAGTGGTAATCATTGCGAGTTGGATTGATTTGCGCCCAGTTCTTTGGTGATTCAGGAGGCGAATTCGAATAGAGCCTGGCGGCTGTCAACAAGCGGGCTGCGCAATCACTTCGTCCGGGTGTCGTCTCAGCCACATTTTTAGGCGTTAAGTATTCCTCATCATTGCTGGACAAATCATATGGATCAAAGGATGATTGATAAGTCCCTGAGGCCGTTGCAGAGGGGACGAGATTGCTGCTCGGTACCGTTTCGAGTTTATTGACCGGCATACGTCGATGCTTCGCGCAGTATTCATCCTCCACATACTTCAGACAGGCCTATTGGTATTGTGTAGTGTAGGATGTCTCATCCTCAGGATAAATATCCATTCCCATGTCCCACTTTCTAAACGATCGCAACTTCCTGAAAGGATCATGGATGTGTGCGGAAATCAGGACCATGCCCGTCGTTGGAGTCACTTCGGCGTAGTATTTGGAGAGCTTCTGTCGAGCTATCTTCACAGCGAAGAACATGTCTTCCTTCCATGGAGTCTTCTTCTTGGTCAAAGCTCGCATCACACCATCCATGTGATCGAACATGTCATTGTGCGCTGTAATGACATGATGCCATGTGACCCTATGCCTCTTCGACATCCAACCGGTCCAATTCCAAAATGGCCTTAATACTTCCATGACATACTTGACAATCGTCCATTCATCCTGAGTTGTGAATAGTGGCCAATATTGAGTGTATTTTGGGTTCTTCAGCCACTCGCGGGTGAATTCCCGTAAGCGGTAGGCGCGCTCGAGTAACCCCATCGTAGAGTTCCACCGTGTCATCACATCCATAATCGGAAGTACTGCAATGCGGACTTTGGCTTTTTGGCAGTGAATGAACTCGTTTCGGCGAGCAGGTGTTAGCGTAATCAATTCAACAAGCATTCTCTGCTTTATCAAGATCAGCTTCAGGACTTTCAAAATATCATGAAATACGTACTTTCTCAATTATCTTTGCTAAACCTGGTCTCATGGCCGACACCTTATTGATTCTAGCATTGCCCGCTTTTCGGAGTCTTTGAGTCTTTCCAATGTCTATGCTTTCATTCTCGCCAAATTGCTGATCGCGCTCATGGGCTTCCCAAGACTTGGTGCGGCCTTTTACACCGAGACTGCTCATGAATGCACCTAAAGCCAGCTGTATGACGTGCGCCATGCACTGTATATGGTTCCTCTATGCAGGCCACTCGATTCCAGAGGCCTCAAGTGATGATTGCAGCTCGCGTGTCATCGAGTAGTTTGAGGAAGCATAATCAGTCGTTTTACCAAGCAAACGGCCATAGGTAAGCTCAAAACTATCAAGCACGTCCTTCAAATGTACAGCTAGCCTTGCTTCAGCATGTTGGCCCTTGACCAATCCTCTTTAAATAGCTTTCAAAACGGGAACAGAAGAGGCGATCGACCTCATTGGAAGCAAGTTGAACCTCACGCAATACCCAATGTCGATTCATATAGTATGCAATGACAGACGTTATAACTAGTTTGTTCGTTGATGTCGATCCGTCCAAAGCTGAAATAACTTTATTTCGTAGTGGCAATTGCTTCCTAACTGCATCCACAGTCAGTGCCTATTCCCTGTGGCAAATGTTACTATGGGTCGTAGCGGACAGAACAACTAGGTCACCGCGTAATGCCTTATATGACCGTTGTAGCTCAAGATTTGATATAGCGTTCCATGGAATATGTGCCGAAACACATCCTAACATGAGGTAGCAGTTCCACGTGTCTTGGTGAAATTCGGAAGTTTCGAAGTCCTTATCTGCCAGTGTGGAACGTTTTGTCTGTCATTTCGGTCAATATGGATTCAACTGGATATCAAATATGGTTTTCCTCTGCAAACTTACTATTGTGATTCCACGACTTCCTTGCCTCTTCAGGATGGCCAAAGCTGTTTCATCCACCGTTGAACTAGTCAATTCAGTGACCTCTGACTCTGTTAGTTTGTTTAACATTGCGATGTGGGCTTTTGCCAGTAGGTGTTTCCCCATTGAGCTGGTCCCATGTTCTGATGGATGGCGAAGAACTTCATGACAAACGATACATATGATGCCAGGGCTGCCGGTCTCCTCAATTCCGCAGTGCAAATAGAATCGCCACGAAGGCGCATGTCTAGAATTCTTCCAAGCAATAGGCCCCTTCAAGGCTACATCCATTGAAGCCCACCAAGCATCGAAGATTATTTGTAAAGTAAGGTCGCTCAAATCACGAATCAAGACACATTCATTTTTGGAAGAGATCATAACCTCTAGGAATGAGGTGTTCAAAGATTATGTATCCGACATCGCGGTAGAAATTCGAAAGCGGGGTAATCCGACTCAAGAGACTGCCGCCAATAACAATTCAGTAAAGCAGATTGCGGGTTCTTAAATATTGACTCTACAGCTAGAAGGAAAATAATCAGATCAGTCAGACATTGCATGCATATTTGTGATGTTGAATACAAGGACAGATTGCAACGACTGCCCGCGTAAACCTCCATTGAGGAACAGCATACTGCAGTTTATTGCTGTGTAGCGTTCAGAGCCTTGACGCACCGTAGGCGCACAATTGTAGGAGGCGGACGCGATATCGACACTTGCATTTTTGCCAATAAAGGCTGTCGATAGGTTCATTGTGGTTTATCTGTGTTCTATTCCGGTTATACTATCCAAGATGCCAGCGCAACAATTGTTGACGCTCCATTGATGCTGATTTTGGGACATGGTTACGATCTTGTCGGAAGCATATTTGCATAGAAAGGCAGCCGGTAGTACGATTATAGATCATTGTAGATGCATAGCCTCATGATTTTCCAAGATGGATGGCGTCAAATGGTTGACGCTCCGTTGACGCTCAATTTCAGGGCGCAGTGACGATGACGTCAATAGCATTTTTGCCTAGAAAGACCGCTGATAGTTCGAATATGGGTTGATATCGCCGCACCTCCCTCGGATTGTCCGAGATGCTGGGCCAAATGTTGTTGAGGCTCCATTGACGCTCATTTTAAGGACATAGTAGCGATGTAGTCGCAACCGTTTCTGCCTAGAAAGGCAGCTGATAATGTGATTATGGCTTCATGCCGCCGCACAGCCCTAGGATTTTCTATGATACAAGGCCAACAGTCGTTGACGCTCAGTTGACGCTTATTTTCAGGACATAGTCACGATGTTGCTGCAAGAGTTTATGCCTAGGAAGGCAGCCGATAGTGCGATTATGGGGTAATGTCGCCGCACGCCCCATGCATTTTCCAAGATGCAAGGCCAAAAGTTGTTGACGCTCTGTTGACACTCATTTTTAGGACATAGTAGAAATGTTGCCATCGCCATTATTCAATAGAAAGGCAGCCGACAGTTTGATTATGATTTACTGATACCATACAGCCTACTGGATGTTTCACGATGCAATGCCAAATATTATTGATGCTCCGTTCACGCTCACATTAATCACATCGAAACAGCCTTTGTACACTCAATAATTGAATGCAACGAATCAAATACACAGTTATGACATCAATTATTGCGTTTGTATGTATTATTGTTTGCATCCAGGTGTTTTGTCACCTCTCAATTTTTGATCAACTGCTATCTACGCTATCTGAGTGAGAAAGGCCATGGCCCTATCACATTCCTGTGCTTTCGGCCGGCACTTGATGGCATGTAGATCATTTCACCAGTTTTTGGGAAATATAGCTCGACTTCCTCACCATTCCTTATCAAGCTCCTTCTCCTCGATTTCCATGACCTACCACAAGCAATTTCCAATATCTCAACTATGTGCACCAGGTCTGTGTGGAGAGTTATGTAGTTGGATACATGGATGAATTTAGCATGACGGCTGTCGTTCAGATCGATTCGTCTCGCGCACTCACGGCTCTTCCTATGACATGTATGACATCACTCACTTAAATTTTGTGAGCACATTTCGTCACTAATATTGCTTGTGCTTTGTCACTAGACAGTCACTTGCAGAAGAAAACCGAACGTGATGGCCATGTTACAGCCCGATTTGGATTTTAGAACTGTCACATGGTGCGTTCGACACTTGCACATGCACAGACGAATTATCATGTCTCCCAATTTGGTCACTGAAATCAAGCCAAAGCTGACACGTGGCAAAATTGGTAAACAACTTGCTTTTCACTGCGATCAGACGTCAAAAAGTATTATTTGCACCTCTATTCTTCCGCAGACGCAGGAGCCGTCACCATCTCTTCATCGGAATCCGATATCTATGTGGTGATCATCTGGAGGCTATATGCAGGGGTAAAAGCTTACTGGTTCAACTGGCTTCGCTTTCAGCAACATTGACGAATCGGGCTCTGCAGATGGCTCACCACTACATATGCTCGGTTTAGTCTGCGGCTTCACCGAACCTAGCCTAATATGACTACTTCTGGTTCGAGAAGTCCCTTGCAGCCTTTGCGATATTCTGGGGACAATGTCAAGACTCTCCATCAGCTCTCCAAATGTTGCTGGTGTAGGTGCCAGAGCGTCATCGTTTGTTCGCGGCTGGACGACGGCCGGAACCCTCAAATTGGTGGAGCCGTACTTCATATCTCATTCATGGATGTAGTCGGCTGCATCATCCCATCCCAGTTGAGTCAATTCGTCGAGCTTCATCTGCTTCTGCCGAAACCTCTCCATGCGCTGCTGGACCGTTTTGGTGATTGTGCCCATCACCCAGCCTGGTTCGTCATCTTCGCTCAAATTGCCCTGCTCAGTCTCTTCATCATCTTCCTCATCCCCATCCTCCCCATCGTCAGCACTTGCAAGATCACTCAGACTGTCTCTGATAGCAACCGGCATCTCCTCAAACGTTTCTTCGGGCTCTCTGGACGTCAATCCCGCTATTTCAGCATGCGTCATATTGTCCTACTCCTGTGTAACCGCGGCCTCTGCGTCTTCAACTCGCTTTCTTGCCCCAGTGGTTTCTCTCTCCACATAATCCTGAATCTATTTCTCTTTCTCTTCATTGCTCAAGAAGTGCGTTTCTCGTGGCTTCTCAGCCGCAAGCTTCTGTTTGGATCTGAAGCTGCGTAATGCCCCAAGGGTTCGGATTTTCTCTGCCTCCAAGCCGCTCTTGCCTACGTTCGCTTGATGACGTCATTGGGTTGACCGCTTTTTCGATTTGCCGTATCTGCCCGCCGGAAGTGGCGAAAAGTTCTTTTTCGGAGCACTGACCATTGTAGTTTTCGTGGACTTTGTTGTTGGGCGAGATATTGGATGTTGCAAGTTATGGGCAATATGGAGGTAAGCTGCGTCTTTCATGTCAAGGTCAGTACGTTGACTCATCTCGAACAAAGCAAAATCGCTCTCTTGACTGTCAATGAATCATGAATAATGACGCTAACTATACAACATGACATGATTGTTAGCATCAGTTCCATGTAATATTCCAGGGAATATTTGAGGCAAACATCAGCAGAGGTCCTTTCGCTCGAACTACATCTTATTAATATCCAGCAATTGGGCGATTTCGGCGGTCTTACACCGCAATTGATCCCTGTTATCAAACAGACGACATCAGACCGACTGATTGCACATTGCGGCGTGGTGGGAAACCCCTGCCACTTGCAGCCATACTCAGTAGGATTCATCTTGATCATAACGATCATGTTGGCTGCTATATATTCCATTCTAACATGAAGCTAACTATTTAGTCCTTAGGGCTTCCCACTTCCTCTCGTTATCATCTTCCTCTTCTATTCCACACCAGCACATTATGGATACACAACCACCTCTGCCAGGTGAGAGCGGAACAAATACCGGCAGATTGGCAGGCGCTACATCAAATATGGAACTTCTTCGCACACAACAAGAGCGCAGACACAAGTCAGTTCACCGCGATCCTGCAAATGTAGCCACCAAACATATGACCCAGGATGCACATTTAAAGATCGTCTGCAGGACTGGAAGCAGTAAAATCAAGAAGAAGTATGCCGTTGGATGTGAGTATATGCTTATCGTGGCAAATGGCGGTCAATTAACTGTATAACCTACAGTGGGTGTCTGTAGAGAGCTACATAACAAATTCATCGCTGCCCGTGACGGGAAAACTCCATGGTTGACAAAGGCATGTGTCCACACAGTCAGCGAAATCGAACATCATGATGTTGTGAGCTCTGGGATTTTGCAGATGAATTCCCTGATAAGCGTGCCCGTGAGCGGATGAAACAGGCTTTAATTACTTTAGAGGAGGCTACAGAAGCATATATGGTAGAGGTAACAGCCGAATTTCATTGTTAGAAGCATCAACGAATGTCTTGTAGGTTTTCAACATGTCTGCAACTATGGCATGGCAACGAGGTCGGGTACAGCTGGAACACTCCCCCAAGCGCCTGGCGGTGAATATGGCCAAAATAGCCAAAGATGGCTTTTCGCATGCCGCGATTGAGCAAACGAAATATCTCAGTAAGAAACCACGCGCCAAGGTCTGAGAAGAGAAAAAGCGGAGTGTTGAGTTGCCTGGGGATAAAAAGGTGAAGGCTGCGAGACAAAGACACCTGGCAATGCTACGTCATAACCAAAAGTCCGGCTGCCTGCCTTGCCAAAATGGCACTGCAAAGAATCCACAGACTCGCTGGAGACTCAAAGGACCAGGTGCACCTCCCCCTGCCCGACGCAGAGTGCGGACTCCAGAGCCCACTCCACCTCCGCCCGGCATGCAACCCGCCCCAACCTGTAACACTTCCGGAGCATACTCGTCGGAAATCGTCCATTTGCCAGCCGGATATACGTATTCGCCTAGAGCCCTTGCCTGAGCGGAATTTTTTGCAGATGATGAGAATACCGAGCACGATAACGATTTTGATCGAGATATACTGACTGATGATGGTGAGTACACTATCTGTTGTGTGGAAATGCGGCTAACATTAATTTTGAAGACCAAAGCAGTGGATTGAGCGATCCTGGAAATGATGACGAGCATTGACCGAAAGACACAGGATTTTGGAGATTCTTAATATATATATCCATGTATTATTAAAGAACAACGTAGTGATCAAGAAGAAAGTAAATGAAAACTCCAGAAAGGCAGCCAAAACAATGCGAATGATGGACTGTGCCAAAATAAATGATTGCATATAGTGGATACAGCCATGGCAAAATGAGCGTCAACGGAGCGTCAATGATTTTTGGTCATGCGTCCTGGGAAATCATACCTCCAATAGGTTGCAGTCAGTCACAAAGAAATTCTTGGCCGCCTTTATAGGCAAAACAGATGGCAATACCCTCCTTGCCCCATCATGAAAATGAGCGTCAACGGAGCGTCAACGATATATGGCCATGCGTCCTGGGCAATCACACCTCTGATACGTTGTAGTCAGTCACAACAGAATTTTTGGCCACCTCTATAGGCGAAACAGAGAGCAACACCCTCCCTGCCCCATCATGAAAATGAGTGTCAACGGAGGGTCAACGAGTTCTGGTCATGTGTCCTGGGCAATCACACCTCCGATAGGGTGTATTCAGTTATAAAGGCATTTTTGGCTGCCTTTATAGGCAAAACAGATTGCAATACCCTCGATGCCGCATCATGAAAATGAGCGTCAACGGAGCGTCAACGATTGTTGGTCATGTATCATGGGTAATCTGTGGGGCGACTGGTTGCACATTGTCATAAATTGATTATTGACTACCTTTATAGGCAAAAGTGAAAGTGAAACGCTTCCTGCCCCATCTTCAAAATGAGCGTCAACAGAGTGTCAACGATTGTTGACCTTCCATCATGGTTAATCACAGCGCGATGTGGCGGTTATTGTCTATATATTTCGTTTTGACTGTTATTATACTCTACAAGGCTCAAGAATACTTAGTGGTAGCTCTGTAAATGAAATAAGTTGTTACTGTCCCAGAGGATGTGGCTAGAATATCCCGTACATATCTGCCTATGGAGGCTGTCATATCCTTCTTTATGGATATTTGTGATCACACACCAGTCATAGTACCGAAGATGCAAGCCCAAACATCGTTGACGCTCTGTTGACGCTCATTTTCAGGATGCGGTTGGGCGCTTGATTATTCTTGTTTTGCACATCAAGGCGGCTAATACGTCCAGAATGAACCGTGACGTACCAAGGTCAACATCTTACGATTAACAGTAGCATATCTGAATGCCACCATAATGTGAAACCCGAAACGCAGAACCGGAGATTGGAACCAACGGGTCTACCCAAACCCGGCAAAACCCGCGGGTTGGCTGGTCCGGGTCCGGGTTTGGCCCGCCATGAGTCTGCGGGTCGGGTTTTTGGTTGGTTCGGGAACCGAACCGACCTGTTTGTGCAGTCCAAACCCGGACCCCTGGCGGGTTACCCGGACCCGTTGCTAACACTAGGCACATGCAGGGTCTGAGTTTCTCTGGGCTGGACCAACCCTGGCGATATCCTCATACCACCATCTATGGATCTGGGCAGTCTTCACCAGATTCGTGGCAAAGCGATTTACAAACATCGCCTAACCGATACCTATAGGTTTCACACATGCCATGACCATCAGCTGAACACCTGAAAGGGTTGTATGGGCATTGTATTCTTCGCCGACAATGAGGCCTGTCACATCGTCAACACAGAGCTCAAATCGCCACAGATTTCCAGCTATCCATGCAACCAATTGCTCACCGGCATCGGTTGAATTCTTCCTCCAGTAAATATATACATTAGCGGGCGGATTCAATCATTCAAACTCTTAATGGCATCACCAAAATGTAGTTCAGTCACTGGAAGGCTCCAGGAGTGTTTGAGAGGATGTGGAGTGTAATCATAGATGCGTCAATTTCAGGAGAGTATCAGACCCTAGGAGGGCAATCCGGCCGGCCTTTGGAATACCTGAGATCTCTGATGACTGGTACAGGAGTACAATGGGAGTGATTGTGATAAGGTTGGGAACACCTCGAAGCGCCGGAGTGACCTTCGGGTGCACCTGGGAGCACCTTAGAGCGCCGGCGACAATTCTGGGAGTGCCGGTGACATGTCTGGGAATGCGGGTGACAAGTCTGGGAGCGCCGGTGACATGTCGGGGAGCACCTCGAATCACAGTAGAGCAGTCTGGGGAAAACATCATATTCTTTGGGAACACTGCTGGTGCGCCTGGAAATCATTGCTACTACTTATCGTTCAACGATTGTTGAAACTCATGTATTCAGTTTGTATACTGATGTATGTATGTATGTATCTATATATCTATATAGCTACCAATCTACACACGGTATATCAGGACTGGCTGCAGGCGGTGCGTGAGAGCAATCCGAGGTGCGCCTGAAAATGATGATGGAGTGAAGTCAGAGATCCACTCCGAGGCCGTGATAGAGCGAGTTTGGAGATGCACTTGGAGGCGGTGATCGAGCGTATTTGGAGATACACTTGGAGGCCGAGAACGAGTGAACTTAGAGATGCACCCTGAGATTGTGATTGAGCGAGTTTGGAGATGCACTTGGAGGCCGTGATCGAGCAAGGTTGTAGATGCACTTGAAGGCTGTAATCAACCCAGTTTGGGGATGCACTTGGAGGCCGTCATCGAGGGAGTTCGGAGATAAGCACTTTGGAGGACATGATTGGGCGAACTTGGAGGCCGTAATCGAGCAAGTTTGGAGATGAGCTCTGGAGGCCGTCATCGAGTGAGATTGGACGAGTACTTGGAGGCGGTCGATGGACGTCGCACTGGGTGCTGAGACTATATTCATCTGTTAGTGAACTCGCATCCATGGGAATGTGACAAGGTAACTTGACCTTTGAGCTCACATGGAGAGCTGGCTGATGGTGGTCGATCATGTAAGGAGGCATGACTGATGCTGATGCTACATTCTGGGGTCAACTGGTACTCATGAGAATGAAGGGAAGCCAAACAATTCTGGGTGGATGCTGCACTCAGTGTATGCTGCAAGTCGGTGTTAACTCATGATCATGGCATGGAGTGATAGAGGGGGATGACGTAACTTTGTGTTCTGCGATGATGGTTGAGTTGTGGATGAGAAAGAGAGAGATGGGGGCAGAAGATGAGAACGATCTGGAGCATCCTAGCGGATGTGACCAATCAGAAGTACAACTTGCCTGATTGGTGGTAGAAGACCTTGTATCGGTGTTATTGCGCACCGGATCACGATTCGTACCTGCCGTATCGGGGATGGTGAATGGACTCGCACACCAAATTATCTATTGTCGCAGTTTCTCATGATGATTTCCCCCATCACCGCTCATCTCTCTCTTTGTTGTTCTCAACTCTACCATCACCTATGCACACGAAGTTTAAGTCATCTTTGTCTATCTCTCCATTGTGTTAGTAACGGGTCGGGGTAACTCGCCAGCCATTCAGTTCTTGGCTGGCTGTTCAGTTTGGTTGGGTTCCAGTCCCATTCACAAACCCGACCCGCTCAGTCTTGGCGGGGTTGTTACTCGGCGCGGATATAAACCAGCAATTCTTTGACCGGGCTGGAACCAGCCCACGGTTCTACTTTTGCGGTTCGATCAACTTTGGCCCCAAGTTAGTATTTCAGTTTAGATCGTATCATGACACGATCAGTACGTATATTGTGCAGTTCTGGCTCCACATTCATCGCTCCACACTCACCTCCCGCTTTCAGATTAGTGATCTGACTTTTATTCCTTGACTACCGGTGAAATTAAAGACAATTTTATACGAAATTCGCGGGTTTTCAATAGCGACTGATTGAATATTGGCTGGATCACATATCTGAAATTGCGGGATGAAACAGCGGCTAAAACTGCACCATCTACGTACAAGTCATGTCGCAAAACGATCAGAAATCAGATACTTAATTGGAGCCAAAGTTGCGATTGTGAAATACCGGGTATATGGTGGTAAATCCGGCCCAATTGCGACGGTCCGGGTTTTTGTGTAGTCAAGCCTGTTACAATGGTTCCAGTTCTGTTCCGACCCTAACCCGGAACTGTTCTAGCAGGTTGGAACCGTTCCTAACACTATCCCTTCAAGCTATGATCATGAGTTAACACTGAGTACAGCATACACTGAGTACTGCATCACCCCAAGATCAACTGTCTCCTGCTCCCAGCCAGTCTCACAGCTCTCAGAGGACCGTGTTGTACTCAATTCTCTACATTCCCACAATTACGAGTTACCCAATGAATAGAGTCTCAGCTTCCATCGCACATGCATCCCGATCTACCGCCTCCACATTGAATGCCTCCAGATTTACTGCCTCCAGCTTCACTGCGTCCAGATTGACTGCTTTCAGATCAATCGCCTCCAGATCAACCGCCTCCAAGTCCTCCTCCAATCTTGATCAATCATGGCATCCAACTGTTATCTCCCAACACACTCGATTATGGCTTCCAAATGCATCTCCAACCATGCTCGATCACAGCCTCCAAGTACATCTCTAAGAAGTGACGGCCGGTGCACAGTGATACAGTGTTAACAGTGGTGGACAGAGTGACGGGGTGTAGATAGACATCATCTCATTTCCATCCCATCTTATCATAAAATGAAAATACACACTCTATCATTCCCAACTTTTGGTCTGAGTTGTTCTGTCCGCGATTTTGTAGATCGATGCGATTGCATGGATCCTAAATGCCGGGTAGTATCTAGTGTTAGCAACGGTTCCTGTTTTGGACCCAGCCGGTTTTATATTTCTGCGTGGCAACGGCCTTACCAGATCAAAAATCGACGATTTTTTCAGGGAACCATCACTTTGAGGCCACAAATATTGATCCGAGAGTTTAGCGTTTGGTATGTAAAATATGCAGCTCAGCACGGCGCATCTTTTGGCCATCTCCAATTTTCAATATCTTTAAATCTCTGCAAGCAGTAGCCCAAAAACCTCGTTTTTCCGTCCAAAATGACAATAATTTCAAAGCCGC